>Ga0209541_10000858_pt1 | contig 60401 bp, 59 predicted proteins | sample RifCSPlowO2_01_FD_184027 | JGI IMG/M metagenome (GOLD analysis project Ga0209541, IMG submission 184027) | Groundwater microbial communities from Rifle, Colorado - Rifle CSP2_plank lowO2_0.1 (SPAdes) (version 2) | ecosystem: Environmental > Aquatic > Deep subsurface > Groundwater | place... | reverse complement strand
ATTCGTAATAGGGATATGGAGCAACTCGTCCGGCAACTAAAAACCATGGGAGTTTTGAAAACGCCGCACATCATCAATGCGTTTTTGGCGTCTGATCGTAAATTTTTTGTTAGCCCGCAGCATGCAGAGGACGCGTATCTTGATACGGCCCTGCCAATCGGCAGAGGACAAACTATTTCCCAACCCTTAACCGTGGCGTTTATGATGGAGCTGCTGCAGCCACGCGCTGGACAGAAGATTTTAGATATTGGCTTTGGTTCAGGATGGACTACGGCCATCCTCGCGCATATCGCAGGGGAGAAAGGACAGGTTTACGCGTTTGAAATCGACAGTGAAATATTTGAATTTGGCAAAAAAAATTTGCAAAATTTTTTCTACAAAAACATTCGGCTCATGCGCGGTTCAGGTCTCGCGGGCCTGCCCCAGGAAGCGCCGTTTGACCGCATCCTGGTTTCGGCCGCCTCAGAGAGCTTGCCTTCAAGCCTCATAGCGCAAACGGCGGTTTCTGGCCGGCTGGTCATCCCCATCGGTACCCCCATGGACTCTGCCTTGACTTTGGTAGAGCGCGTAAGCGACAATGAAACCAGACAAAAGGTATTTCCTGGATTTGCGTTTGTGCCGCTAACTGAATAATTCAATCATGAGGCAAATCTTATCACTTCTAAAATGGACCGCGATTTTACTTGTCATAGCGAGCGTGGCGTTTGCCATTTTCGTCGGGATCAAGCTGAATAAACCAGCGACCACAGAAAGCCTGGCGCGAGATTTTGAAATCCGCAAAGGCGATACCGCCGGACAGGTGGTGGATCGGCTCATGGAAAATAAATTCATCCGCAATGATCTGATCATGGAGGTTTATCTCCGGTGGAAAAATGCGGAAGACAAACTGCAAGCGGGTGTTTACCTGCTCGACAGCAACATGACCATTCCAGAGATCGTGCAGATTCTGACGCAAGGTCAGGTGAAGGCTTCGGGCCTGCGCGTGACCGTGATCGAGGGTTGGGGCATTCGCGACATCGCCACGAGATTTGAAAATCTCGGATTGGCGCAAACAGAAGAGTTCACCGAAGCTGCCGGTCTGCCGCTTGTGCTGGAAAATGATCTGCCAGATTATTCGCAGTATGATTTTTTGAAACACAAACCAGCCGGCGCTTCCTTGGAAGGATTTTTGTTTCCTGATACTTATCTGGCCAAAGAAGACTCGAGCGCCGAGACGATTGTGAGAAAAATGCTCGACAACTTTGGCAGCAAGGTCACGCCACAGATGATCACGGAAATCGAAAAACAAAACCGCAAGCTTTATGACGTTCTCATCCTTGCCTCGCTTGTGGAGCGCGAGGTTGGAAGAAATCTCAAAACCGGAACCAAGCTGACTGAGCAGCAAATAAAAACCTTGGCGGAGGAGCGCCGTCTCGTGGCCGGGGTGTTCATGAACCGTCTCAAGCTAGGCATGGCGCTCGAGTCAGACGCGACAGTCAACTACATCACCGGCAAAAAAACCCCCCGGGCAGCACTCGAGGATCTCAATATCTCCTCGCCCTACAACACTTACCTGAATCGCGGCTTGCCGCCAACGCCTATCGGCAACCCATCTTTAGATTCAATCCGCGCCGCAATCAGCCCCGCAGACACGGATTTTCTGTTTTTTCTGACTGCGCCGGACGGAACCGCTTATTTTGGCCGAAATCTCCAGGAACACGCCCGAAATCGTCAGCTTTACCTTGAATAGTTGTGGAGGTTGACAGTACTGGAAAGCCCGTATATACTCTTATTAACAAATTAATTCCTAAGAAAGTAGGCGTCCTAACGGACTTAATCTCTAACAAAGGGGCCCGCCGAGGACTAAATAGCCTATAGGCATTAGCTTATAGCTTGTAGAACTCGGTGTAAGCCGAGATTTTTTTATCCCTCACCCTTTCATTGATGTAATTTATTGAAAGTCGTTGAAGGATAAATATACATAAGTTTAGAATTGAGATTAATTATTTAAGTGTAAGAAAGGGTGAGGGATGCTCAATAAACAAGAAAAGAAAGACCTGGTGATCAAACTGGCCGAAGACATCAAAGCGTCCAAGGCTGCGGTGTTTTGCGATTTTGCTGGTCTGCCCACGAGAGAGATCCAGAAGATTCGCTCCACCTTGCGGAAAGAAAATGTCAGCTACAAGGTTGTGAAGATCAACCTTCTCAAGAAAGCCTTGCGTCTGGCCGGAATCGACATCAAGGCCCTGACCTTAAACAAACCCATGGCAGTCAGTTTATCTGCTGATGATGAAACCGCGGCTGCCCGCATTTTGCACACGTTTGCCAAGACTCAGGAAAACCTCAAGATCGTCTCCGGCATGCTCGATAACGCCATTATAGATGCTTCCCAAGTCAAAGCTCTCGCATCCCTTCCAACTAAACAGGAACTCCTCGGACAGCTAGTGGGGGTTATTGCCGGTCCGGTTAGAAATTTGGTCGGAGTGTTATCTGGCAATGTGAGGCAGTTGGTTTACGTGCTTAATGCTATTGGGCAGAATAAATAATTTTCAATTTTGTAATTTTCAATTTCCAATCAATTTTCAATGATCAATGTCAGGATTGATAATTAATAATTTTAGAAAGGGTACAATATGGCAGAAGAAACAGCAAAAACCGACCTGTCCACCGTAGCCTCGGCGAAGGCGGAAGTTCCAGAGAAATTCAAAGCTCTTGTTGATTCAATCGACAAACTCTCCGCTCTTGAACTCTCTGAACTCGTCAAAGTACTCGAGGACCGGTTCGGCGTCTCAGCAAGCGCTCCGATGATGATGGGGTCGGTGCCGGCGGCAGGAGCAGGCGCAGCAGCCGCAGAAGAGAAGACTGATTTCACAGTCGAGCTCTCTGAAGCAGGCAGCAACAAAATCGCGGTCATCAAAGTGGTCCGCGAAGTCACAGGCAAGGGCCTGAAGGAAGCCAAAGACCTTGTCGATGGCGCGCCAAAGCCAGTCAAAGAAAACGTGCCGAAAGCAGAAGCCGAAGAGCTCAAGAAAAAGCTCGAGGAAGCAGGCGGCAAAGTGGTTTTGAAGTAACAGGAGATCTATATCAAAAAGCGACCTTAGATGGTCGCTTTTTGATTTTGAAAATGGTAAATTGAACTCATGACTCAGCCCCTGGCAGCAAAAATAAGACCGACGTCTCTAGCCGAATTTATCGGTCAGGAGCATTTGGTAGGTCCTGGAAAACCTTTGCGCGTCGCGATCGAGACCGGGCATTTGTTTTCGTTTGTGCTCTGGGGTCCTCCGGGCGTTGGCAAAACCACGCTGGCCAGGATCCACGCATCCGCACTCTCCGCAAAGCTCTATGAGCTTTCCGCCGTGAGTGCGGGCAAGGATGATGTCAAAAAAATTGTGGCTGATGATGCTGGCGGCAAACCCAAAGTGCTGTTCCTCGATGAAATCCACCGCTTTAACAAAGCCCAGCAAGATTTTTTGCTGCCCTATGTTGAATCAGGGGAACTCACTCTCATTGGCGCGACCACAGAAAACCCCAGCTTTGAGGTGATCGCGCCTTTGTTGTCTCGGACAAGGGTTTTTGTGCTGAGTGAATTTAACCGCGAGGAGATGGGCAGAATCATCAAGCGCACGGGCCTCACGCTTGATGACGAAGCCCGCGATTGGCTGATAGAAATGGCTAACGGCGATGCCAGGCAAGCGCTCAGCATGCTCGAGGCCACCTCCAAGCTCTATGACAAAATTACAGCGGAGACTCTCAAAGAAACCCTGCAGTCAAAACACCTCAGGTATGACAAAAAAGGCGAGGAGCACTACAACACTATTTCTGCGTTCATCAAATCCATGAGAGCCAGCCAGCCAGACGCGGCCCTCTATTATCTGGCGCGCATGATAGATAGCGGGGAGGACCCCAAATTTATTGCCAGGCGCATGGTGGTGTTTGCCTCCGAAGACATTGGCCTGGCGCTGCCGACCGCGCTGGTGGTGGCAAACGAAGTTTTCCGGGCCGTAGAAACCATTGGCCTTCCAGAAGCGGCCATCAACCTCGCGCATGGCGCGGTCTATCTCTCGCAAGCAAGGAAAAACCGGGCATCCTATGACGCGTATTTTGCGGCGCTTGCGGACGTACAAAAATATGGCAACCTGCCAATCCCTATGTCGATCAGAAACGCGCCCACGAGGCTCATGCGCGATATCGGGTACCATAAAGGCTATGAGAAATACACGCGCGAATCGCTGTTGCCAGAAAAATTAAAAAACAAAAAATATCTACAGGACCAATAACAAGGCCGGCGCACCCCGGATAGAACGCGCCGGCCTTTTGTGATTTCGTGGTTGCTATTGTCTCAAGACAAATACATTATGTACAGTCTGACATATCCAAATAGGGCAAACAGTGCTAGACTCAACACTCGAAAGGAAATTTATGAGAAAACCCAAACGTTGTTCGAAATGCGGTTACAACTACCTCGTACAGGTGCAGCTGGAAGGCACGCCTTTTGACGAAAAACCACCAGCGCAGAAATGCCCGAAATGCGGCGAATCTGCGTAAAATGAGAAGAGCGGCCGCTTATAACGCGCGGCCGCTCTTTTTTGTCGCCATGGCTAGCTTTTTTGCCAGCCGATTTCGATTATCACACCACCGGGAAACACGATCCGTCCGGCCTGATTTCTCTCAAACACGATTGGATTTGCCGGATGCTTGAACTCCCAATCTGCCTGGCTCCTGAGCTTTCCTTCCTGGGTGTGCTGGCTAGCAGCGAAAACTCGGATAGGGGCGTCCTGGGAGAGATTGTGCTTGAGGTAGAAGATGGGCCGTGCTTCGTGTCGTCCGGGCGCTCTGAGGAACGCATATTTCGGACGGTTAAGTCCAGCTTCCGCATCTAGCTCTTTGACGGGCCTCGTTTCTCCGGTCTCGAGATTCAGCAGATAAAATCCTGCTTCATCGAGCGAGAAGACCTCTGGTTTCGGTGCGATGATTTTCAACATATTGCCTCCTGGTTTCTGTGGATCACGGGAAAGCCCAGCTGTTCCATGCGCTTGTAAAACACTGCCAGTTCCTCGTGGGTGGCGCCAGTCTGGGCAAAATCGCCGAGACGTCTGACGATCCGTTCTTGAAAACTCGCCTGGGCGTGGATCTGGTACTTGGAATCGATTCTCGCGTATATCGAGAGCAAACGGTTGAGATCAACCAAAACTGCCCGCTTGTCCAAGCTTTGGATTTGTTTCGACATTGATACCTCCTGCTTACATCCAGCATACTCTTTGTTCAGAGTTAATCCAAATCCTCGCCGCGCAGTCGCCGTGCGTCAACTTTTCGCGTTTTAGAATCTGGCCTTTGTTTAAAAGCGGTTCAATAGTGCTCGGTTGCGGTTTTGACACTCTTCCTCCTAGTCTTTGACGACGCCAACATCGTCTGGAATATGGAATGCTTTGCCGAGATGTTCTTTCGGGCCGCTGATGATGACAGCTTTCCCTTCTTCCTTGCCATCAACCTTTTTGTACTTGCCGTCGAGCTTCATCATGCCGCGGCGCTCGTCGGCTGGTTTGCCGTGTTCTTTTTCCAAATGAAAACGGTCACCCGGCTCGAGCGTGATGAACGGCTGCTTGCTGGTTACGCCAATGCCTGGTCCCAATCCGAATCGGTCATCTGATCTACACATGATTCACTCCTTATGGCTTGTCCTAGTTCTGCCATAAAGGATACTCCCGGTGGTTTTTGGAGTAAAGACGCCTGACAATAAGCCAGGCTTGATTATAAGCGATTCGGTCGCGGGAACTCGAAGCCTGTGTCAACGGGAAATAGAAATGTCCTAGTTCTGTTGTTTAATGATAGATGCAAGACGAGCGATAAAGATTGACAAAAGGTGAACTTTCGTATACTATGACAGTAATTCAACATGCAAAAGAAACAAAACAATTTCGTTTTTATCGATGGGCAAAATCTAAACCTTGGAATTAAGAATTTGGGTTGGAAGTTGGATTATGGGCGCTTCCGAAAATATCTTGCAGAGAAATATGCCGTTACCACAGCGTACTACTTTATAGGTTATATGCCTGGCAACCAGCCGCTTTATTCTGTTTTGCAAAAGGCAGGCTACGTTTTAGTTTTCAAACCCACTATTCCAGACAGCGATGGTAACGTCAAAGGTAATATTGATGCTGATTTAGTCTTGCAAGCAATGATCGATTTTCCGACATATGACGAGGCGATGATAGTTACAAGTGACGGTGATTTTTACTCCCTAGTAAAACATCTTTATCAAAACCACAAATTGTTATGCGTAATGAGTCCCTACATTAGAACTTGTTCAAGTTTACTGAAGAAAGAGGCCAAAGAAAAGATAATTTTTATGGACAACTTGCGTAAGAGACTTGAGTATAAATGAAAAAGCACCGCCAAGGGACGGAACCCGAGGAAGTGCTTTTTCTTGTATATAAGAATACAGTATCATACCTGGCACATTTTGTCAAGCATTTGGGTCAGGGCTTAAGTGCGCGGTTGCGAATTCCGTGTGCTGCCGCGAAGAGAAGAGTTGACCTTAGACTTGTCAAAGTCAACTAAAAAGCGATTCTGTTGACTTTAGTATTATATTGATTATTGGTATAAATAAACTTATGAATGAAGAAGATCATAAATTAGTGGTGTTTCAGAGGAAAGACATCCGCCGCCGGTTCCACGGGGGCGAGTGGTGGTTTGTAATCGCCGATGTTGTAGCGGCTTTGACTGATTCGACTGATCCGGCGCGGTATGTGCGCGATTTACGCTATCGTGATGAGGATCTGGCAGCTCTTATGTCCCCTGTGGATAAAGGGGCGTCTCAAATTGCGACGCCCCTTGGAGCCGGCCCTAAAGGGGGGGTACAAATTGTACTGCCCCTTGAATTACCCTTTGAAACTGCAGGCGGCAAGCAAAAACTGCCATGTTGGAACACCGAGGGCATTTTTCGGCTTATCCAGTCTATCCCGAGTAAAAAAGCCGAGCCTTTTAAACGCTGGCTGGCGCGCGTGGGATACGAGCGGGTAGAGGAAATAGAAAATCCAGAACTGGCGCAAAAAAGAATGAAGGCGCTTTATAAAGCCAAGGGTTATAGCGACGAATGGATTGAACGTCGTGTGCGGGGTATTGCCATAAGGCATGAGCTGACCGACGAATGGGAAAAGCGGGGCATTAACGAGCAGCAGGATTTCGCAATTCTAACCGCGGAAATATCAAAAGCGACGTTTGGCATCACACCAAGCCAGTACAAAAAACTCAAAGGGCTTAAACGGGAAAATTTACGCGATCATATGGATGATCTCGAGCTTATCTTTACCCAGCTTGGCGAAGCGGCCACAACGCAGATTACCCGAACAGACGACGCGCGCGGCATGGAGAAAAACAAAGACGCGGCGCGGCGGAGCCGTGGCCGGCACGGCACGAAAGCAGCTGGAAAAAGAGACCGGCAAGAAAGTTATGAACAGCAAGAATTATCTCCAGCCAAAGAACGAAGCAAAACGTTTGCCAAAGGATAAATAATATGAAAATCGAACTGCATCAGATCCCGATTCGTGAAGTCGTTGACGACTACAAAGACAGTGCCGAGGAGGGCGTGGTAGGGTATGGCGGCAAGCTGAATATCCGGCCGAAATACCAGCGCGAGTTTATCCAGCACCTTCCAGAATACCCCGCAGCTTGCTGCGGGGATGAATGGCTCAATATAGCCTTCCTGCGGGGTGCAATACCCCGACAGGAAGGTGCTGGATTTATTTACAAAGCCGAACAGCAGATCGCCGTCATCAATTCAGTGATGGGTGGTTTCCCGTTGAATGCGATGTATTGGGTGAAAAACAGCGACGGCAGTTTTGAAACCCTGGACGGCCAGCAGCGCACGGTGAGCGTCTGCAATTTTTTGGCCGGGGATTTTAATGTCATGGACGAGGGATATCAGAAGTATTTTGAGAATTTAAGCGATGACAAGAGAAAGAAAATTCACGATTATATACTCATGGTGTATTTTTGCGAGGGGACGGACGATGAAAAACTGGCGTGGTTCAGGGTCATCAACACAGCCGGCGAAAAACTCACTCCACAGGAGTTGCTGAATGCCATTTATTCGGGGCCTTGGGTAACAGATGCCAAGCGGTATTTCAGCAAGAGCAATGCCCCAGCGTATTTGTTGGCCCATGATTATGTGAGCGGAGCGTTGAACCGCCAAGAATATCTGGAAACCGTGCTTCGCTGGATCAGCAACGACAAAATAGAGGATTACATGGGCAAGCACCAAAAAGACAAAGACGCCGACAAGCTGTGGGAATATTTTCAGAATGTGATAGCGTGGGTGCAAAAAAATTTTCCAGATTACCGCCGTGAAATGGCTCATGTGGAATGGGGCGAGTTGTACAACGAATTCAAAGACAAAAAACTTGATCCGAAAAAGCTAGAAAAAGAGGTGACAGAGTTAATGCAGGATGACGATGTGACAAAAAAATCTGGCATTTATCCGTACGTTCTGACTAGACAGGAAAGATTTCTAAACATTCGTGCGTTTAGTGACAAAATGAAGAGAGAGGCATATGAGAGACAAAAGGGAATTTGCCCGTTCTGCAAAGGCGAGAACAAGAAAAAGAAATGGGATATTTCTGAAATGGAAGCCGACCACATAACCCCTTGGCACGAGGGCGGAAAAACCGTTACCGAAAATTGCCAGATGTTATGTAAAGCGGATAATAGAACTAAATCTGGAAAATAAAATACGATGTCGTTATGAAAGAATAAACAGCCATGAAAATCAATTGCCGGCAGAATTATTTGAAGTTTTAGGTTACATGACCCAAGCTCAAGCACTTAATATATTGAAAATGGGTGACAACGTTTTTCTGACAGGCGAACCCGGATCAGGCAAAACCCACACCATTAATCAGTTTGTAAATTATTTACGACGGCAAAAAATTGAAATCGCCATTACAGCCTCCACCGGTATTGCCGCTACGCATATTGGTGGGATGACTATTCATTCTTGGTCTGGAATAGGGATTCGAAAAACCTTATCCAAACCGGAGCTAAAAGAGCTGGAGAGTAGGGATAGATTAGTTTTTCGATTGGAGAAAACGCAAGTTTTGGTTATTGATGAAATTTCCATGCTCGATGCTAGGACACTTACAGTGGTTGATGAGGTTTGTCGGGCATTAAGGAAGAGTGATCATCCATTCGGCGGCATTCAAGTAGTGTTTGTCGGAGATTTTTTCCAGTTGCCACCAGTTTCAAAACAAGGCGAAGAGCCGGCAGAATTTGCTTTTTATTCGCCGTCATGGCGGGCGGCAAGCCCGGCTGTTTGTTATCTTTCGGAACAGCATCGACAAAGCGATGTGGAATTTCTATCTCTTCTGACCGGGATTCGCAAAAATTTGGTGACAAACGAGCTCCTCGACATTCTGAATAGATGTCAATCAGAACCGCCTCTCCATGATTATTTCACAAGGCTTTATTCCCATAATGTTGATGTCGACAGGATAAATAGCGAAAAATTACAAGCCCTGGAGGCCGAAGAAAAGATATTTCGTATGGACGGCGAGGGAAATAAGCCATTGATAGAACAATTAAAAAAAGGGTGTTTGTCTCCGGAGGTTCTGCATCTGAAAATCGGAGCACGAGTTATGTTTACAAAAAATAATTTTGAGGCTGGATATGTGAATGGTACGCTTGGCCAGATTGAAGATTTTTCGGATGACAGTTTGCCGGTTGTGCGCACCGCAAAGAAAAGGTTTATTGAAGTAAGCCCACTAGAATGGAGTGTCGCAGATGGTTCTAAAATATTAGCAAAAATTTCTCAGATTCCTTTGCGTCTGGCGTGGGCCATTACAGTTCATAAGAGTCAAGGCATGACCTTGGATGCGGCTGTCATGGATCTCGGCGGTTCATTTGAATATGGTCAAGGTTATGTGGCGATATCTAGAGTGCGTAATCTCTCTGGTTTGTTTGTTCTTAAATATAACAGACGAGCACTAGAGGTTCATCCTGAGATTTTGAGATTGGATCAGATGCTAAAGGTGGCATCGGAGGAGACGGTAGAAAATTTAAACAAATTCTCAGAGCAAGAAATTCGCAATATTCATCGAAATTTTATCATTTCTCATGGTGGAAAACCTGAGCCAACAGTATCAAAGCCTCCTTCCAAAGGAAATGGTGTTTATTCGGTTCAGGAAGTCCGAATCAATCATCCGCAAGCTTATGCTAAATGGACCAAAGATGAAGAACGGCAGTTGAGGGAATTATACAAATCAAATATTAAGATAAAAGATATAGCTATAAAATTGGGTAGAAAGCCAGGCGGCATTTCATCAAGGCTGAAAAAACTAGGATTAATAACTGATTAAAAGGCGCATGGGTGCAGGAGCTGATTGATACACATAGCCTGGACCCCGAGGAAGCCATCGATCTCGACGAATTTCAGCCGCTTTATACATTGACCTCCTTCACTTGACAGTTATAATGAGATTATGGACAAAGATCATGCTGAATTAATTGAATTTTTGGGAGAAAAGTTTGAGGCCGTTGATCAAAAATTTGAGGTGATTAATGATCGTTTTGATCAGTTGCCCACCAAAGCTTATCTGGATGATAAATTGGCTGATTTGGAAGAAGGAAGACGACAAGCTCAATCGCCTCGCGGAAATGCTGAAAGACAAAAAAGTTTTGAGCGAAACTGATATTGCCGAACTAAAAAAGCTCGTAGTATTCCCCAAATAGCAATCAAATCCAAAGGCGGGTGAGGAACAAGGATGTTCCCGCTCGCGTTTTTTTTTGAATAATGCGCTATTCAGGTCGCTGGAGGTGGTGGTTTCTGCTATGATACGTTCATGTCCATCGAGCCAAAAAAAAGAAATTATAAGGCTATCCTAAAAAAAATTGCTGGGGTGGCGCTAGTCATTCTTGGAGTTGCCGCTCTGGTCACTCCATTTACTCCGGGTGCTTGGTTGATCTTGATCGGGTTTGGCTTGCTGGAATTCCGTCTGGTTTTATGGGATCGCATTAAAGCCAAATTTCGTAGATAGCTGGCTCTAATTGTTGTACTATATTGCTATGGAGAAACGGTTATATCGCAGTCGCAAAAATAAAGTTTTGTCCGGCATTCTTGGCGGCATTGGCGAATATTACGCAGCAGACCCCCTCGGGTACCGGATCTTGTTTTATTTCCTGGCTTATTTATCCAGCACCTTCCAGAATACCCCGCAGCTTGCTGCGGGGATGAATGGCTCAATATAGCCTTCCTGCGGGGTGCAATACCCCGACAGGAAGGTGCTGGATTTATTGATCCCGGAAGAACCGGAAGCTGGTATTTGACGGTGAGTCGTTTTGTAAATAAAGCTATATGATCTGGACAATTGTTTCCGCATTATTTATTCTCACCGGCATTATCGGCGCAGTGGCGCCGTTTTTGCCGGGCGCGCCCCTGGTTTTGGGCGGGTTGCTGCTTTATGGTTACACCACGGACTGGGTGGGGTTTTCCGGCTGGGCGATCGGGATATTTGCCGGGCTCACGATTTTTACTCTTGTGATTGATGTGTTTGGGCCAGCGCTGGGGGCCAGGGGGCTGCGGGCCTCGCGGCTCGCTTCCCTCGGCGCGTTTATCGGGGTGATCTTGGGCGTGGCCCTGTTCGGTCCTTTGGGCATTGTCATCGGCCCGCTGCTCGGGGCTTTTGCGGGAGAGTACTACAGTTCCCGAAATCCGCAGCTGGCAGCCCAGGCCGCGCGCTCGACTTTCATTGCCTTTGTCGTTGGTACAGCGGTGAAGCTGGGCATAGTGTTTGCCATGGCCGGCTATTTTATCCAGCACCTTCCAGAATACCCCGCAGCTTGCTGCGGGGATGAATGGCTCAATATAGCCTTCCTGCGGGGTGCAATACCCCGACAGGAAGGTGCTGGATTTATTTACTTGCTGCTATGAATCAGAAAGGTTTTATGCAGTATCATCTGAAACGAAGCCGACGGGCTAGACGTCTGCGTGTCGCAGTCTATTTTGATTCGCGGGTGGTGGTAACCGCGCCCCAGACTCTGGGGCAAAACGCGATTGAGCAGTTTCTTGCGGCCAAACAAGAATGGATAACCCGAACACAGCGGCGTTTTGCCCGGCGGCCGCGGATCGTTTTGCCAGTGGTCGGGGATTACAGCGACAACAAAGACGAGGCGCTACGCTTCGCGCAAAGTAAAGTGCTGCAGTGGAATAGGATATATGGGTACAGCTACAAGCGCATCAGTATTCGAAACCAGAAAACCCGGTGGGGGAGCTGTTCTCGGAAAGGCAACCTCAATTTTAACTACAAGATCAGATTTTTGCCGGAGCGCATGACAGATTATCTGGTGGTGCATGAGCTGTGTCACCTGCAAGAATTCAACCATTCGCCGAGATTTTGGCAGATGGTCGCTACTGCGCTTCCTGATCACAAATATCTTCGGAAACAGTTTCGAGCATTGGTGGACGCAAAATGACTATCGCGGTAAAGGTCAAAACCGGAAAGCGCGAAACCACAGTGGAAAAAACCGGAGATAGCAGCTTTGCCGTGTCAGTAAAAGCCGCGCCGGAAAAAGGAAAAGCCAACGAGGCAGTCATTGCCGCATTGGCTAAATATTTTGATGTGGCCAAATCCAATGTTCGGATTGTCTCGGGTCACGCGTCAGCTCTAAAGCGCATCGTCATTGGTTAGTAAAAAAGACAGATTATACACTAAAAAGAAATCTGCAAAAGCTCGCTGCCCGCGAGCGCATAGATGATGCCGGCTTTTTCATCAACGTAAATGTCGGATAGCTCGCGGAATTTGTCTGAGATGATTTGTTTTTGCAGTCCCCCCTGTTTGCTCATCACCACTACGCGCTTGTTTGCCGGATCCAGCAGGTAGATGCTGCCCAGGTCAGCGGAAGCAACAATGCCAGTCAGGCTTTTGAGCGGCGGGCTGACCGCGGCCAGTTGAAATGGCTGCCTGGCGCCATTGAAATATTTTTCCACGCGGTCCGGGTAGAGTACATAGACGCTGCCGTCCACTGCAATGTCCACGCTGTCCGGAAAATTCGCAGGGCCTTTGAGCCAGCGCTCTGGCGCGGCGATGCCGCTATCATTGACGCTCATGCGCCAAATCTGGTTGTTTTTGCTGTCGAGGATATAAATTCTCGCGCTCGAATCAGCCCCGAAAATCGCGAGGGCCCGGCTATGTCCGAGATCATCGCCGAGAACGCCTTCTGCCGTGCCTACCGCAATGTCTGTGAGCGTTTCCGTATCCACGTCAAGCTTTTGGAAACCGCCGTTCTTATTTAGGAATGCGTAGCCGCTATTAGTGCCCAGATAAAAGCCGGCGGCGAGGTTGCCGGTATTGCGGTTTTGTAAAATATTTTTAGTCGTGCCGACGCGAAAATCGTAAAAAGCGAGCCGTCCGCTGTTTTGATTGAAACCCAGGAACCCGTTGGGAGAGCGCGCCAGATTTGAGGGGACAATCGCGAACTGCGTGAGCACAGTGGGGTTATCCACGCGCGACTCCTTGGCAACTTTGTTTTTGAGATCCGCGAGCCGGCCCTCCAGGCCCGCGCGTTCGGGAGCGTTGGCGTCCAGATCCGCAAACAAAGTATCGATCTCAGTCAGGAGATTGACGGCGCCATTTTCATTTTCATAAATGAGGGCTGATTCTGCCTCAGTCAGTTTCTGGTCAATGCTGGCCGCGATCGCAGTGTTGTCTTTAGTGGTGGTTTGGCTTGATTTGCGCCACGATGCCCACGCCAGATTGCCCAAAAACAGAACGAGCGCGAGGGTAATCGCGATGAATAAATATTTTTTCGGTCGAACTCGGAAAAAATGGGCGATGAATCTCGCCGCTCCGCTCACGCCGGCGCTAATAACGTGAAACGCCTCTGTCCCAAAATATTTTACCACTTCGGCAAAATTGCGCAGATTATTTTTTTCCGCCGGGCTTTTAAATGTTTGGACCGCAGGCTGCGCCGCTGATTTGTCAGGATTTGAAGTTTCAAATACGTAAGTGGCAAAGCCTGCGTCTTTTATGTCAGAGAGCGCGGCAATGATTTCTGCGCATACATCCTCCAGGGTTTCTTCCGAGAGGAAGCCTTCCAGCCGCTCCATGGAGAGAAAATTCAAAAGCTCGCGGTTCGATAGTAGCACGCGGTCGCCGGGCGCGAGTCCGCCGCTTGAGAAATTGGAAAAAAGTTTCGTGGGTTTGATCTTTTCTTCGCCCAGTTCACCGCTCAACAGCGAAAATTCGCCATCGCGCCACAGATAGACCACAGAGTTGCCGGTCGTGGACAGCCACAGCTCGCTGCCGCAAACCGCGGCGATCGCTACGTTGAGCCGTCCAAACCAGTTAATTTTTTCTTTGGCAGCAAGGCGCGAGAGAGAAGAGTTTATGTTGGCGAGAGCCTTTTCAAAAATATCCTCCTGCCCTTTCATGGCCGCAATATAGGTACGTTTCAGGGCGCCGACGATGGTGCGCGTCAGCTTGTCATAGTCCAGCTTGTTGGCCTTGAGGATCTGCGGGCCGATGCCAGAGACCTCGATGACCGCGAACAAATCAATCGTTTGTCCGAGCTTGCCGAAACTCTCTTCATAGACAGAAGTAAAATTGCCATCCTTGGGATGAGTCAAAAAAATTTGGCCGACAGTGGTTTTGAGTTTCATTTTTTCGCTAAAATAGTAGTTTAACTATACGAAGTTTTCAGGCCCCGGTCAATTGTGTTAAACTGTGACTATGCTGGAAAATTTGCTGAATACCAAGCCAAAGAAAAAAGTTTTGAGCGCATTTTTTGCGTTCCCCAAAAGAAGCTTCTCCATCCAGGAATTGCGCGAAACCGCTGACGTCTCCACGCGGGCCGCCAGTGAAATCGTCAGAGAGATGGTACGCGCTGACGTGCTCAGCGTTGCCGCGAAAAACCGCCACCGGTTTTTTCGCATCAACCCGCGCTTTGGCATGTACCACGAACTGTCGGATTTTCTTCAGGGTGAAGCTAATCACAAGGATGATCTCGTCAGCAAGGCGCTCAAGAAGATTCCCAACGCCAAGCTAGTTATTCTCAGCGGAATTTTTTCTTTTCAGCCGGGCGCGCCCGTGGATTTATTAATTGTAGGGGACAATATCGGCCGGGTCCGCTTGCAAAGCATCCTCAAAGACATAGAAAAATTGGCGGATACGGAAATCGTCTATACCGTGATGCCGGTTGCCGAGTACGAATACCGCCGGATGATGAATGACCGATTTGTCAGAGATATTCTCGATTATCCCCACGTGCAGGTCATGAACAATCTAAAAACTAAAAGGCGCTAAAATGTTTTCCTTGCAAAATTTTTACAGCATCTTTGAGCAGTTCCTGAGCTATTTTCCTGAAAAGCTGCACGGACTCATTTCCATTTTCCTGGCAATCCTACTGGTTATCGGGGTTTACAAAGTGATCCGCAGGCAGCTCGTTTATCTGATATTGCTCATCATTCTTTTACCCGCGGCCGGTCCGATTCTGCAAAACGTTTGGGAGCAGATTCTCGATCTCTTGCGATTTTTGGTCAGTAAGCAATAATTTGACAGGATTTTGGATCAGTTTTATATTTACGGCAGTTTCATTAATCGAAAGGGAGACAAACAATGTTAGAATTAAACCTCCTGCAAGACGAGGATGCGACAACGCCAGCTGGTGACGAGAGCGAAGCAGCAGGCGATGCTGACACTGAGAGCGCTGAAGAGTCCGAAGAGCAGGTCTAATTTTCTGGAAATAAAACAAAACCCGTCCGCCCAGGTGGACGGGTTTTGTTGTGGATAAATCCTTCTTGACATAAGGTGAACGATTGTTTACCTTATAAATATGTTAACCAAGAGGCAAAAACAATTACTGGATTTCATCAAGGAAAATATTCAGGGTAGCGGGTTTCCGCCAACCATGTCGGAAATGGCTGCTTCGCTCAAGGTAAAATCAAAAAACGCGGTGGCCAAGCTGCTTTATAGCCTTGAGGATCAGGGATTGATCCAGCGCGACGGAACAGCGCGGGGGATTCAGGTGCGGGACGAGTACGGCAACGAGATCAGAGCAGGAGCGACTCCTGTTCCAGTCTTGGGAACGATTACTGCTGGCAGCCCGATTGTGGTTGAGGAAAATATTGAGGAGTGGATTAATCTGCCCAACTCACTGCTTCGGTCGCGCAAAGACGTATTTCTACTGCAAGTCAGAGGCGACAGCATGATCAATGCCGGCATCCTTGAGGGAGATCTGGTGATTGTGCGTCCCGTGCGCGAGGTCAGATCAGAAGATATAGTGGTTGCCTTGCTGCACGATGAAGCGACTGTAAAAAGGTTTGTACAAATCAATGGTCGGCGGTATTTGAAACCAGAAAACCCGAAATATCAAAATATTTATCCGGAAGACGAATGGACAGTGCAAGGCAAGGTCGTAGGAGTCATAAGACAACTGGAATAACCGTATGAGCGAACTCGAACAGACTAAATACAATGCGATCGACAACCTGAAACGGCTATGCGCCCGCTGCTCAGAAAATCTCGAGCACACCTGCCGGATTCAAAATTTGATCCAGGAAATCAGCGGCCTGAGAGGGATACCGGTTATTGTCAACGACAAACTGCGGCACCTTGTTTTTAATTGATATGATATGGAACCAGTTGATGTTATCGCTACATTCACTAAGGACGGGATATTCCCACGGGTCATCAAATGGGGGCAGCGGCGCTACCGCATCTTGCAGGTTAATCTGGCTCATTCTATAAAGGATGGCGCAGTACGAGTTTATTTTTTTTCTGTTTCTGATGGAGCTAATGCCTGGAAACTGGGGTTTAACACCGAAACCCTGAAATGGTGGGTTGAGGATTTCTACACAGTGAACTGATCGAGAAGCTTTTTGGCTTTCTTGATACTAACCAACGGATTGGTTTCAATCACAAGGTATTTCGGTTTGTGCAAACGCAGCATGGCGCGCAGTTCTTCTTGTTCTTTTTCATCAGGCAGCAGATGATTGAAACGGCTGTTGTAGGAAATATGTACCACCTCAGGCGTCACTAGCTGATAAGTTGCTAAGGCATCAAGGCCGGGAATGTTTCTTGCGCTTTGTCCGAAATGTCCAGGATCAAACACCAGGCCTTTTATGCCTCGTTTACCGAGTTCTTTTTTGATAGTTATCGGGTCCCAGAGAATTTTCTCGGGACCAAATTCAGAGGCAATGTTTTCTACTACTACGCGGAACTGACTCGTGATGTTTTCAAACTCCGGCCCCATTTCCAGAGCCAGATTGCTGTGGATAAGAACGTAGGGATCCAGGTAAGCTAGGGCTTTTGCGATTTTTAAACCAGGGCTAGTTTTGGCATCACCAAGGTAAACCTGAAAAATACAGGAGAACAGTTTTTCTAAAGCGCCTGGCTTTTCTCGCAGGATTTGCCGCAAAGAAGCATCCCACCAAACGGGCAGATGGATACCAGCCACTGTAACGCCATATTTTTTTTGCAAGGACAGGATCTGTTGCGCTGTTATCCATCGGTAGGGAACTATCTCTACATATTTAAATCCGTATTTTTTGGCGTTTTTGAAAACTTGCTCAATGTTGCCGGAGAAAAATGACGTTGTATTTGATAAAACCAGGTCAGGCATATGCGTATTATACTTCACATGGATATGAACAGCTATTTCGCAAGCGTGGAGCAGCAGGCCAATCCGCATCTGCGCGGCAGACCGGTTGGCGTTTGCGAGCATCTCGGCGGGATTATCATCGCCCCGTCAGCAGAAGCCAGGCTTATGGGTATCAAGCCTGGCGCTACAGTTTGGGAAGCCATAAAAATATTTCCGCAGATCGTACTGCTCCCTACAGATCCTGACAAATATCGGCACGTAACCAAAAAATTTTTAAACATCCTGAACGACTATTCAGACGATGTCGAACAGTATAGCATCGACGAAGCATTTATTGATATTACGAGATACACTGATGGCGATTATCGCGATGCGCGGCTTTTGGGCATGGAGATAAAACAGCGTCTGCGGCTGGAGATCGGTGAATGGGTATCTGCTTCTGTTGGCGTCGGACCTAATAAGCTCATCTCTAAAATTGCTGCTGACCTGGGAACAGACCATATTGACCGTTTAGGTATTGTTAGGCCGCAGGATATTTCAAAGCTTTATGACGAGCTTGCGCTCACGGATGTGCCTGGCATTGGCCGGAGGATAGAGAAAGCATTGCACAGATTGGGGATTTTTACGCTCAAACAGCTAGCAGTATATCCGCTCGGCAATTTATTAAACCAGTTCGGTATTTGGGGTTATGTCCTGCGCGAGCTTGCCAATTTTCGCGACACCTCTGCGGTTGTTACCGAAGAAGAACCGCCCAAATCCTTTGGACACGCTTACACTGTGCCAAAACCATTGACCTCAGAAAGAGAGATAAGAAAGCTGATGTTCAAGCTTTCAGACAAGGTCGGCCGCCGGATGAGAAAGCATGGTGCTTCCGGAAGTATTGTGCATTATTTTCATTCTGACCGGCAATACACAAGCTTTGGTAAGCAGCGCAAAATTCGCGATTTTATAAACGAGGGTCGAGACATTTTCCGGGTTGCGTGGAAGATATTCCTCAGCTCCTCCCCCTTTCCTGCGGAAGGGGGAGGAATGGAGGGGGTAAGCTCATCGGAAATTTCTGCCCCCACTTATTCTCCCCCTTATCATGGGGGAGAGCTTAAATTGAAAATTATGGGCGTTTCTGTTTCCGGCTTGAGATGGGAAACTGGGCAGGATTTTTTGTTTGAGCAGTATGAGCGGCCGCGTCGGCTGGCTGCGATTATGGATAAAATCAACAATAAGTATGGAGACTATACCATAACGAGAGCCAGATTTTATGACGCGCCTGACACCTGGGCTAAAGATACCGTAGGCTTTGGCCGCACTCGCAGCCTAAATCAATAAAAAAACAGCCGCAAAACTCTTCCTTGACTTTTAGCGCCAGAAATGACGCTTTTTTGTGTAGTTATCCAGATTGACGAAATGGGAGCGGGGGGATACAATGGGGGAGAAATGGAGTTTTTGTGGAAAGAAGTGGGGAAAAGTGGATAAACTCGAAAAATATGTTTATTGGTGAATATTCGCTAACAGTGGATGAGAAAGGAAGGCTGTCCATCCCCGTCAAATATCGCAGCTCACTTAGCCGCGGAGCTGTGGTAACAAGGGGGTTGGACAGCTCTCTTTTCCTATACACTGACAAAGAATGGCAAGCTTTGGCGCAAAAACTCGCCGCGCTTCCGATCAGCAAGGCTAACACCAGAGCTTTTTCCCGCCTGATGCTTGCCGGAGCCATGGATGTCGAGATGGACAAGCAAGGCCGCATCATTGTGCCAGACTATTTGCGAGACTTTGCTGACATCAAGAAAAAAGTTGTGATCGCCGGGCTTTTTAACCGTCTTGAGATTTGGGACGAAACAAAATGGGTTAATTATAAAAAACAAACAGAGAAAGGATCAAAAGATATTGCAGAAACCTTAGAGCAGATTATCTAGCATGCGGCCGCATATACCAGTTCTTTTAAACGAAGTTCTAAATTTTTTCGACCCTGCGCAGGGCAAAAGGTTTATCGATGCCACGCTTGGCCGCGGCGGGCACACCGCCGAGTTACTCGCGAAAGGAGCCGAGGTTCTGGGAATCGATGCTGATCCGGCTGTTGTGGCCGCATCAGAAATCCGCGCGCCACGATTCAAAATCGCCAACGGCAATTTCGGAGACATAAAAAAAATCGCGGAAGACCATAATTTTACTGGCATAGACGGCGTGCTGTTTGATCTGGGACTTGGCAGTCACCAGCTGGATGATCCAGAGCGCGGTTTCTCCTTCCAGAAAGACGGGCCGCTTGATATGCGATTTTTCAAAACCGAGCTGACTGCGCATCGGATAGTAAATTTCTATCCAGAGAAAGACCTGATCCGCATTTTTCAGAAATACGGCGAAGAGATGCGATTTGCGCGAAGGATCGCCAGAGCAATCATGATCGAGCGCAAGAGCGGTTCGATCGACAGGACCGCGCGGCTCTTCGAGCTAATCAAAAAAACCTTGCCGGCCAAATTCCGCTTCCGCGCAGGGGACAGCGCCAGGAGAATCTTCCAAGGCCTGCGTATTGAGGTCAACGACGAGCTCGGCAACCTGGAAAGGGGATTGCAGCAAGCTCTTTCACTTTTAAAACAAGGTGGAAGGCTAGTAGTAATTTCTTTTCATTCGCTCGAGGACAGAATCGTTAAGACTTTTTTCGTCAAAGAGGCAAAGGACTGCGTTTGCCCGCCGAGTTTTCCGGTATGCCGCTGCGATGCCAGAGCATCCCTGAAGATCCTGACGAAAAAACCGGTTTTGCCTGCTGAGGAAGAAATCAAAATCAATACGCGTTCGCATAGCGCCAAGCTGCGCGCCGCGGAAAAAATCTAAATGACCAGATACTTTGCACTCGCTTTAAACACGGGCAGTCTTACTGCCAAAACTAAACCAGCCGCGTCTTCTCGGCCAAAATTTAGCTGGCGTCCAAAGAATCTCCGCTCTGCGATTTTGTCTGCGTTGTTTGTGCTCGGTGTAGCCTATCTCATTCAGGTGAACAGCATTTCTACCAAAGGTTACGAAATAAAGCAGCTTGAGCAAAAACTGGTGGAGGTTCGTGAGCAAAATGAGCGTTTGGAGCTCGAGGCCAGATCACTCAAAGCCATTGAAACTATCCAGGCCCAAGCTCAAGCTCTCAATCTGGTTCCGAGCCAGGGCGTGAATTATTTTTCGGGCAACGGTTACGCTTTTGAGAGGTAAGAGATAATCCGTGAATAGCCGCATTTTTTTGCTCGCGATAACAATATTTTTGTTCACAGCCGCCCTCATCGCGCGGCTTTTTTCGCTTCAGGTTTTAAGCCATGACAGTTTTAAGGCCTTGGCCACGAGCCAGCACCAGCTGTACAGAACTCTAGTACCACAGCGTGGCCAGATTTTTGTTTTGGAAAATAAAGACGGCCGGATCGTACCGGCAGTGACTAATGTGGAGAAAAATCTGGTTTTTGCTCAGCCGCATGAGATTGAAAACAAGCCCGCGGCCGCTACCCAGCTCTCGCAGATCCTACAGATGCCAGCCAGGGAAATTCTCGAGAAAATTGATGACAACAGCCGTAAATGGGTCATTCTAAAAAAAGAATTGCCTGAATCTGAGGCTTTGGCAGTGGCTGCCCTGAAGCTTAAGGGCATCGGGTTGGAATCGGAGAGTTTCCGTTTTTATCCGGAGAAAGTTTTTGCCTCCCAGCTTTTGGGATTTTACGCTTATGAAGGCGAGGAACGTGCCGGCCAATATGGCATCGAGGAGCATTACGACGAGCTGTTGGCCGGAAGACCCGGATCCCTGGCTTTAGAAAAAGATATCAGAGGCGCGTGGATTACGGGCGGAGAGCGGCAATTTGAGGCCGCGGTTGACGGCGTGGATATTGAGCTGACACTTGATCGCGCCATTCAGTACCAAGCAGAAACAATTCTGAAAAACGCGGTAGAGCAGTATGAAGCTGATGATGGCAGCATGGTTGTCATGAACCCTGCGACCGGTAAGATTTTGGCAATGGCCAATTTTCCTACCTTTGACCCTAATCTCTTCAATAAAGTTGAAGATATTTCTGTTTACCGCAACCGCGCAGTTACTGATGCGTACGAGCCCGGATCTGTGTTCAAACCAATCACGATGGCCGCGGGTCTGGATAGTGGATCTGTTCAGCCGGACATGATTTTTGAAGATACAGGGTTCATGAAATTCGATAAATTTACGATCAAGAACGCGAACGACAAAATCTACGGCGCGCAGAACATGACCCAGGTTTTGGAACAATCTATCAACACTGGGGCGATTTTCGTGCAGCAAAAGACAGGCAAAGATAAATTTCTCGAGATTGTAAAACGTTTTGGCTTTGGACAAAAAACGGGGTTAACGATTCCTGGCGAGGCAGCCGGCGATATGCGCAACCTCGAGAAAAGCAGCGATATCCACTATGCTACCGCATCATTTGGCCAGGGTCTTACAACTACTCTGGTACAGCTCGCGAGTGCTTATTCCACTATTGCGAACAGCGGAAAAATGATGAAACCGTACTTAGTGCAGAAAATAGATTATAAGGACGGACGCGTAGACGAAATACAGCCGTTAGAGATCAGACAAGTTATTTCCTCCAAAGCCGCGCATACGCTTGGCGCTATGCTGGTCAATGTTGTGGAAAACGGTCATGGTAAAAGAGCAGGCGTGCCTGGATATTACGTTGGCGGCAAAACCGGTACCGCGCAGATTGCGAAAACCGATGGCCCTGGATATGACGAAGATCGGACGATTGGCAGCTTTATTGGTTTTGGTCCGGTGGACAATCCAAAATTTGTCATTGCCGTAAAAATCACAAACCCGAAAGCTGTTCGTTCAGCGGAAAGCTCGGCCGCCCCAACCTTTGGCGAAATGGCCAGATATCTCGTAAATTACTACCAAATCCCGCCGTCTAGATAAAGTCTTTATGCTGTGTTAGAATTCTTAAGCTGTGAGGCCCCATCGTCTAATGGTTAGGACGAATGGTTCTCAGCCATTAAATCGGGGTTCGATTCCCCGTGGGGCTGCCAAACTAGATTTCTGTTTATTATACTCCTGGTTTAGCTGATAGATTGGCGACAAATCACCGGTTCCAATGATAATTCTTTTTTGAAAGCTTAGTCCAGCCAAAAACTTCGGTTCCAAACCCATCCAGACTTTGGCCGTGTTCCTCACAAACCTGAAACAATAATCCAAGACCTCTCCCATATTTAATTCCTCATCCAGCTTCCGGTAATTATTTTTCCAAATGTCAATCACCACGGCTTTGAATATTTTTTCAAACCTCGCGTTAGGCGTAATGCTTTCCAAATATTCCACGAACAACTGCTCAAAAATTTCTTTCGGGATAAACCTGGCTTTAATGCAATTCTGTTTTTGGTGGTGGTAAAACGGATATTTTTTGCTTCGCCCGCGGCTTTCACTGCCGGTCATGCATCCGCCGCATTCCTCGCAGACCGTCAACACCCGCTCCGAATGAATAATGAATCTCCAATCCCTCTATCGCTTCCGCCCCTTCCTTTCGCCTCCTACTCTGTTCCGTTTTTTCGCTTCCGTTTCCTGTTTGGCTTTCGCAGCAAGGAGCGGTAGGTGACGGCATGGCCCAGCAGGGCAAGCTTAGCCGCTTTGGAATTAGAAGTGGAAGATAATTGCATCTTTTGCCGCTACAATTCACTCAATTACGTTACCAACCTCGTAGCTATCTAATGTGGCTTTGATTGAGTTTTTGACGGCATACCCACGCGATGTCAGCGCATTCATATTACGAAAACCAAGCTTTTTCCCATCGGAAATAACATAAACCGTGCCTTGATCATTGACCAGTGTCCCATCACGGAATTTAACCAGTGGGCCAGTCGGCAGAGTCATATCCGCGGCGTTGGACGCGACCACGCGGCCGAATGTAAAGCCATAGGTCGTAAACACGGCTTCAGATTCAAATCCTTGTCGTTTTCCGTCTTTGACCCACCAGACGGTTTTTCCATCAAGGATCAGCGCGCCTTCGGGGTGAGCTTCCACGCCAGATGCGATGGGATTGCCGGTGGTATAATCAGACAGATCAATTTTTAGAAGTCCGTTAAAAGAATAGCCCAGCCCCTTGAAAACATCGGCCGAGGTGAAGCCGCGCTTCGTGCCGTTGAGACCGATCATATACACGGTGCGGCCGTCAGCTTTATCCAACACCAATGCGCCTTCAAGTGCTTTCATCACCGACCCCTCGGCCGTGGCTTTGTCCGCGCTGTTGGCCGCAACTGTCTGGCTGAAAGTATATCCGTGCGAGAAATATTCTTCGGGATTGCGGAAGCCGGACCGCTTGCCGTCCTTGATAAGGAAGATTGTCCCATTATCCAGGATGAGCGTGCCATTCGGATGAACATTGGTGATCGTTTCCCCCAAAACCTGTCCGCCCGTCTGCAAAGTAATCGTGTCCGACACGGCCGCGGAAACATCCCCGGTGTTGCTCCGGAATTTCGCGTAAACCGTCTTTACTCCATCGCCGGAAGTCAAGGTCCAGGACTTTGTCGCTGCGTAGTTTTCCCAATTGGTTATTCCGGCAAAATCAGCGGTATTGGCGATCATCATGTGGGCAGCCCCAGCCGCCGCTAAAGTCAGAGTAACATTCTCTGTGCTCGTAACCGCCGCGCCCGAGGCGATAGAGATCGTGGTATTGGTCGGCGGAGTAGCGATACTTGAACCGCCGCCACCTCCTCCGTCCCCTCCACCACCCGAGGTTTGCGTCTGACCGAAAACCGCGTATGGCGTAGCGGCGGCCGACACGCTAAAGGTGATGGTATTGGCTGCGGTATTTCTGGTATACGGTTCTATAGCCACCCAATTGGTACCGTTAAACCGATAAGGCACGATCGTGCCTTCATCAATACCGCTATCGCTGTAATTCATGGTAACCTGAATCGTTAGTCCGGTGCCGGTAATCCTAATCTCATATCCGTTCAGTATATTATTGCCAGATATGACCGCGGCCGCGCCCGTGAAAAAAGTTGACCCAAGCGGACTTAAATCAGCTACCGTAGCGTTGGTATTGGATGAAGACGTCACGGACACTGACAGATTGGACGCTTGAATCACCGCAGGCTGGGACGCGGTCACGGACACGGTCTGGTTTGTGATCGTGTTGTTTGAGTCAGCAGTGATATTCCCCATTGCCACCGGAACAGTCAACGCCAAATTCGTAAATTCGCCATTCGCAAAAGTTGCTGATTCGCCCGTGTCTATGCCATTGACGAAAAACTTTACTGTCTGGCCCGCTCGGTTGTCATCTGGATCCAAAGCAAACAGCAAGTTGGGATTATATCCGTATTTTCCTCCTGACGTTATGCTGTCGCCAACAACAGTTGGTCCGATTTTCGTCTCAACGGTCAAACCGTCAGGCGCCGCGCCGTTCGTAAAATTCACAGTACCATAAAACTGATGCGGAATCCCTGGCGCGGCCATAGCCACAGCCGGGATAGCAAACAATACTAAAGCGATCAATGAATATTTTTTCATAGATTTATTGGATTAGTTATGGCTCGCTAGGGCGCGTTATCGCCAATGGTGTAGTTGTATTGTGTGCCGCCCACTCCGGAGAGGAAAATCCAATAGCCTTCGTCCGGATTGAGATCATCTCCGGAATCCAGATAGACGAAAGAGCTGCCATTGTATTTGGCCAGTATTGACCAATAGCCCTGCAAGGCGTTGGCCAAGGCATACTGTGCCTCTACCGAATCAGTATTTTCTTTCTGATAGTAACCAATAAGGTTCCAGCCGGCATACAGGGTTCGACTGGGCGGCGTGTTGTTGCCGGCCCGCAGGAGATTCCCCGGACCGCTCAAAGTTCCCGCGCCCGAGCCGGTGTAGTTGATCCAGTAGCCATACCCGGCTGTCATGGTCTGCAGATTGCCAGCTTCCGGTTCGCTTGGGTGGTAGACGAGCCACTCTCCGGTGGCGCCGTTATAAGTCCATACTGACTCAATATTGCTCGCGTCATCGCCTAGAACGTCGGCAATCGCGGTGCTGTCCGGAATGACAGGCAGGGAGATCAAATTCCAGCCGTTCGTCAGCGCGACTGAATAACTGCCCGAGGTCGTGAATGTCCAACTCGTTGTCGGCAGAGCATTCCCTGCTGTGTCCGTTACGCCTGTAAGAGTTACTGTGTATGTAGAGTTATTGTTTAGAGTAGTGGCAGGATCAATTGTGACGGTTTCAGTCCCAGATACAGCAGTACTAACAGGTGTATCAGAACCTTTCTGTAAAGTAACCTGGGTATTGGTAATTACTACGTCCTCATTGAACACAACAGTAATATTAGTTGTCGGATCAACACCTACCGCACTGGCATCAGGAGTCTTCCCCGTTACTGACGGAGCGGATATGTCTTTCGTTGCTGTAGGAGTAGTGACAGCTTCACTTACATTGCCAGCCGCATCGGTAGCGGTAACTGAAGGGGTAATCGTGCCATCGGAAAGAGTAGTACCGTCAATCGTGATTGAGTAATCGCCTGATCCATCAGCCACACCGCTCCCTGTAACTGTTGCGCCGCCGGTCAAGAAAACATCAACTGTGGAGCCAATTTCGGCCGTACCAACAACAACGATTGCCGTTTTTTCAGAATCATTAATGAATTCGTCTCCAGCGATTGAAGTGATTACGGGAGCAACAGGAGTCGTGCTATCAACTGTCCAAGTCGCATTCGCCGTGTCTGGCTCTGCCTGTAGATTTCCGGCTGCATCACTACCTCTGACATAGAGAGTATGTGCTCCTTCGGCCAACCCAGACAATGTGATGTGGGTCTCAACCGGAGTATCCGCCGAATATGTTCCGCCATCGAGATTATACTGATAGGTTACGACATCCGTTCCTCCGACGGTAATATCCGTGCTCGTCACATTGGTCAGAGATGTCGGCTCACCGGTAATAGTCGCCGTCGGCGCGGTGCTGTCATACGTGATGCTAAACTGTGTTGATGCGTTGCTGAAGTTGCCCGAAGCGTCCTCCGCCGCATTCGCCGCGATGTTTACGGTCACTGCACCATCGATAGTCGGTGTTACATTGAAGGTATAAGTCGCGCCAGAACCAGTGAAGCCGCTAACTGAACCATTACCGACACTTACATCGCCTTCAATAAATCCCGTAACCGCTTCGCCGAAGTCAATAGATACCGGAATTGGCGAAACATTCGTCAACGTACCTGCGCTGGATGTAATGACCGGAGTCGGGCTGGTGGAATCCAAGCCAGTCAGCTCCATGTTCGTGTACCAAGGCCTATAGTCCACGGTGCCCACAACCGCATCTGTTGCCGGTCCGGTGGAGTAACCCCACCAGTTACCTTCCGCATTAACTGATCCCGTACCTTGATTGTTAAGGATTTGAACCACAGTTCCAACTGTGAATTTATTGGAACTAACAGTAACTGAAGAAACTCCAGCCCCAATTCGTAGCGCTCGCGAACCCCAATTGCTGAATGTGTTGCCAGAAACCGTCACAGTGGTGATAGTTGTGCTGCCTCCCAGAATAAAGTTTGGAACGAAAGCTATTTCACTTCCACTGGAACCACTTACTGTGTTGCTGTTGAATACCAGGTTAGTTAGATCAGAGAGTTCGCTCGTCCACAATACATTGGTGCTATTGGTTGGGGTGTTAAGCGTAATGGTGTTGTAGCTTACCGCTGAACCCGAGACGTCGTGCAAATCTAATCCATCGCCGGTAACTCCAGTGCCCGAGTTTATCGTTATCGTGTTGCCATGCCCCGAACCTCCAATGAGCCAGCCGGTGTGAGCGGGACTCACTTGCTCTGCATAGATGCCCGTTGAGTAACCGTCAACGATTATTGTCGTGTCCTGCACAGTCAGACCGCTCATCGCACCGCCACCATTCGGAGTTCCCGCAATCCATATGCCATGCGCTCCTTCGCCAGTCGTGTGGATTTTAAGATTCCGGATAGTGATAGTGTCAGAATCCATTACTGCAAATCCGATTCCCGTGGCTGGCTCCAGAATCGTGGTCTCTCCAACACCTTGGATAGTAATTCCCGATTTGGTGTCAATCGTGACATTTTCTGCATACGTGCCGGCTTCAATAGTTACGGTTCCGTCTTCTGCAACCGCGTCAATTCCTTCCTGAATTGTGGCGAAAGCGTCATAACCGAAAGTATGCACTCCGGCGTTCCCTTCGAAGAAGTTGTCATCCACGAATACTGCCGTCGGTATCGGGAGAATATTTCCTGTTCCTGTTGCCGTGCCGCTAAAATTATAGTTGCCAGCATCATCGCCGGTGATAGTAACGCCGGTGGAGGTTACTATTTTCCCGTTTCCTTCACTTGCATTCTCAAAGGTCGCTGTTCCTCGATTATCAACCGTTACAATATCAGTAAGAAATACTCCGTTAAGCGTCACACCTGTGATTGTTGCAGAATTATTACCGTCAAAAACTTTATCTTGAACTATGACAGTAGCGGTAAGCGGCGCTTGAGTAATATTGGCTGTCGTTGCGGCTGTCGTTACGTCATTAAGAGTATAGTTGCCCGCGTCCGTGCCGCCGGTGATAGTAATACCAGTAACGCTTACCGGCTTGACTGTGCCGACATTTTTGTCAGCAAAAGCCGCCGTGTGAGTAAGTGTCAGAACATCTCCCGGAACTCTGTCATCCGAAAGTGTAACAATGCCGGTCGCGTCAAGTGTGCTGTCATATACTTTAGTTGTGCCATTTGCCGTAACGACAAGAGTTCTCTCCGTAATGACGCCGTCATTCAGTACCGGCTGGGTAAGCGAATAGTTCCCCGCATCCGCGCCAGCGAGTACAAGACCAGAAACAGTGACTTGCTTTCCCGTGGCGACATTTTTGTCGACGTATGTCGCGGAATAGCCAGCGGAATTGAGTGTTACATCTTCCGTTTCAACAATACCAACAAGCGACGCACCACCAAAATTGACCGTAGCGGTCATGTTGCCATTATATATTTTGCTGTTTGTAATCGCGCCGGTAACAGTGAGTCCTTTGGCGTTAATTACACCGGCGGTATTATTTACATAATTGATATTGTAGTTGAGGCCGCTATTGCTGTCGTTGATTACAAGTCCGCTCGGAGTTAAGGTCTTTCCGATAGCGACATCTTTGGTAACATAAGATTGAGTCGGAGCCGTACTGACAGAATCTCCTGTTTCAAGCGCATCCACTACGGGAGCTATGCTTGATGTAAACGTGCCATCGTAAACCTTAGTGTCAGTTTGCGCTGTAACATTAATTGATTTTTTGGTAATCTCACCAGTTGAGACTGTAGTAAGTGTAACCGTATAGTTGGCTCCGCTATTACCGTCATTTACCGAACCGCTCGGAGTCAATATTTTTCCGGTGCCGACATTTTTGTTGTCAAATGTTTGAGTAAAGCCTGCCGTATCAGTGCCTTGCAAAGCGCCGAAAGTAATTGCTGGTATTACAGTTGAAACATCAGTTCCATTGTATGTTCTGGTATCGGTTACCGCAGTTACCGTAATCGGCCGGGCGCTAATTGTCGCGGTACCTGTTCCTGTGCCATTAAATTCATAGTTCTCTGCATCAGCGCCGCTAAGAGTTATACCTATTGCTGTTACAGTTTTACCAACACTGACATGTTTATCTGAAAACGATTTACTCGTACCGTCGCTCGGAGTTACCACATCGCCAGAAATAATATCGCTTAACACGACATGAGTTCCAGGTGAGTAGGCCGCGGTCGTGTCGCCATCGTATGTTTTATTGTTCAGATTTAATGTCGCGGCAGTCAGTTTCTTAGTGATATTAGCAGTAGCTACGGCTATTGTATCTTGAAGATTGTAATTGCCCGCTTTTGCTCCACTGATGCTGATGCCGCTCACATTTACCGTCTTTCCATTTGCGGCGGTTTTGTCCAAGAATGAAGCGCTTGTGTAAGCGTATACCAAACCATCTCCTGTCTCCTCGTTAGCGCTTGAGAGCGTAACGGTCGCATTTGTCGTTTGGTCATATTCTCTACTGACACCAGCCGCGGTAACAGTGAGGAGTTTTTGCGTAATCGCAAATGTTTCCGGAGCAAGAGTCAAAGCATAATTACCGCCTGCGGACAGAGTGCCAAGTGCGTAAGCATACGTCCCGACATCATCGCCAGCAACACGGCTCAACGCGCCGGTAAATCCATCACCGCCAATTAAGGGATCGGAAATGTATAAGAAAGTTGGATCGGCATTGCCGTAAACCTTGGTCTGTCCGGCGGTCGGGGTCACGGTTATAGGTTTTGGAGTTATATTGGCTTCTCCCGTTGCCGTGCCGTTAAAGTTGTAATTAAGAGCGTCCGCGTCGGTGATGGTAACACCAGTCACTGAAACTGCATTGTTGCCCTCTATTACATTTACATTGTCAAAAATCGCCGTCCCTTGATTATCAACCGTTACAACATCGCCGACTTCAAGCTCATTAAGCTGAACGCCCGTAATTACAGCAGAATTAGTGCCGTCATACGGTTTGCCATTAACCGAAACAGTCGCGGTAAGCGGTTTTTGCGTAATATTGAATGTTCCGCTCACAGCGCTTGAAAGACCAGTCGCTGACACGGTAAGTCCTTTTAATCCAACTTCGTCAACTTTTAAGCCGGAGAATGTCACGGTTCCGTTACCACCGCCTGTTCCAATATTAAGTGTCGCTGTGCCTACCAAGGTACCTGTGCCGGTGGTCAAAGTGAGCGTTACATCAAGATTCGCGGCAAGTCCGCTGGTGGAATCATTGCCGAACTGATCTTGGATTACCACCGTTGGATGAGGAGTAATTACCGAACCGTATACCGTGTCTGTCGGCTGTGCCGTAAACGCAAGCTTGGTTACCGTTCCGGGCACGGTGGAAAGAGTTCCGAAAATCGTGCTTCCGCTAACCCCGTCAATTCCCGCGCCGGAATAAGTCATATTGCCGGAGCTCGGAGCGGTGCCGGTCGGCCTGACTTTCATACTACTGATGATGAAAGCAAGACCGCTACTTTCCGCTGACGCTTGAGTGATTTCAAAAGTAAGCGTGTTAGCCGTTAGCACTGCCAATTGAGATTCTGGTTCAATGTCACCAACTGTTCTGACCACCGTTACTGTTGAACCTGTATTGAACTCCCAGCCTACAGGCAATGTAATAACATGAGTGCCTACAGAAATATTGCCAGGTGCGGTTTCGGTAATACTGGGACCGCTCAAGGTTTTATAGATTCCGCTTCCTCCTGGGGCAGAGGTCGTATCAATGGAGATATTCGTACCTCCGCTGGCGGGCGTAACCGTTGCCGCCGCCAAAGCCGAATTAGGCACAAAAAATCCGCCTGCGACTAAAGCGGTGGCCAAAGCCAGCGCGTTTACCAACATAATACCCTTCAGCATTCTTATTTTCATAAAAGTTTAATTAATAATGGATATGAATTACGAACAAGGATTAATTAATAAAGTCTAATTGGAACAGCTTGGGCATCAAAAAAGGCCACCCGCTTGTCCACCCAGCCTTTCGGCAGGGGACCAGTGAAATGGCTTAGACAAGACGGATGACCGCCTCTGCATTTCACTGGTTTTTCTGCCATGCCCGTTTTTCGCTGGGTTTAGGCAAAATTATTCAATTGTGCGCGTATTATGTGCTTGTTTTTGACAGATGTCAAGGAGTTGTCAAGGGCGAATCGAAACTCTATCGAGAGATGGGAGGTGAGCTAAATGGCACAAAACAATAGACGCGGTAATCGCGGTGGAAATCGAAGCAAATCGCGAAGAGGGTTTGCTGCCATGGATCCCGAGAAACAGCGAAGAATCGCTGCTGCCGGCGGTAGAGCAAGCCATGGCGGAGGACGCCGTGGTTAATTAGTTAGGCGACACAAAACACCCAGGTTCGGGTGTTTTGTGTTATAATAAAATAAATAATGGAAGACCTCTCTCCCGCCCTCGGTAAGCTCAGGGCGGCACTCTCTCCTGAACAGGAGAGAGTAATATTGAAGAATCTAATGAAACAAAAATTAAAATTTCCCGAAGGTTTTCTGTGGGGCGCGTCAACCTCTTCGTATCAGATAGAAGGCGGCATTGATAATAATGACTGGGCGATATCAAAAAAAGTGCCGAGGGCTGGCAAGGCCTGTGACAGCTATAATCGATACAGGGAAGATTTTAGTATGGCCAAATATCTGCACCACAACGCGCACCGCATGTCTGTTGAATGGGCGAGGATTGAGCCGAAAAAAGGTCAGTTTAATGAAGACGCCCTCCATCGTTATCATGAGATGCTTCAGTATCTGAAAGACCAAGGACTAAAAACTTTTTTAACACTCCACCATTTTACAAATCCGATTTGGTTTGCAGAACAAGGCGGTTGGAAAAACAAGCGCGCGGTAGAAGACTTCGCAGATTATACAGCCAAAGTTACGCAGAGTCTTGGCCACCTCGTGGATTTTTGGATCACAGTCAATGAGCCAAAAATGTACGCTGGCATGGCGTTCGCGCAGGGAATCTGGCCGCCATTTGAAAAAGGAATCATCAGTCCAAAACGGGTGTACGATTTGATGCTCGAGGCTCATAACGAAGCTTATGATGTTATTCATTCTTATTATCCTCAAGCGCAGGTAGGATTTTCGCAAAATATTGCATGGAGTGAGGCAGAGCACAAAGACATTATAGACCGATTGGCCATCAAGTTCGCGGATTGGCTTAGCTATTTGGCGCTCGACAAAACCCGGTACGATTTTATCGGCCTTAACCATTATATGTATTACCGGGTGCATCTGGCGTTCAATCTTCGAAAATATTTGCACATCGGCCGCGGTGACAAGCTGACCGAACGAGGCTGGGCGATTCATCCGGATGCTTTGTATCTTGTGCTGATGAAGCTCAAGGGTTATCAAAAACCGATTTATATTACGGAAAACGGCATTGCTGATTCCACAGACCGCTACCGCGAGCAGTATATCCGCGATTATCTTTTGGCAGTGCATCGCGCCATCGGGGACGGTGCTGATGTTCGCGGGTATTTGCACTGGTCGCTTTTGGACAATTTTGAATGGGAAGACGGTTATAAATGGAAATTCGGCCTTATCAAAGTTGATTTCAAAACCCTGGCCCGGACCATAAGAGAGAGTGCGTATTCATATTCACATATTTGTCAGGATAATGCTTTGACTGTATGAGCTATATTGCGATCGCGGTAGTCGCGTACATGCTTTATGCCATCAACGGGGTCGTTGATAAATTTTTGCTGACCAAGGCTGTCAAAAGTCCGGCCGTGTATGCCTTCTATATCGGCATTACCAGTCCCATGACCTGGGTCCTCGCACCGTTTGGTTTGAAATTTGTCGGCCCTTTGGATTTGCTGATCGCGATCATTGGCGGCGCTAGCTTTGTTGTGGCGTTGTATTTTTTGTACGTAGCAACCAGGCAGACCACAATCTCGCGGCTGCTGCCGATTGAAGGCGGATTGGTGCCGATTTTCACGCTTGTTTTCGCGTATTTATTTTTGGGTGAACGCTTGAGTCAAACGCAGCTGCTGGCCTTTGGTTTGATGGTGCTTGGCGCGGTGCTGATTGCTTTCAAATACGAAAAGGGCGGTTGGTACGCGAAAGCCTTGGGCAACGCGACAATCGCTGCTGTCTTTTTCGCGCTCTCGTTTGTTCTAACTAAATATATTTTTGATGAAACCAATTTTGTGTCCGGCCTCATTTGGACTCGCTTGGGATTTTTTCTCGTGTCCGTGAGTATGCTGATTCCCAAAACCACACGTCAGAAAATTTTTAACGCTCCCAAAGAAACCAGTAAGGGAAACATATTTTTGTATTATGGAGCGCGCGTGTCCGGCGGGCTCGCGGGGCTGCTGCAAAATTACGCCATTTCTCTTGGCAGCGTGACTCTGGTTAACGCTATGCAAGGGACACAGTATGCGTTTTTGCTCGTGATGGCGATTCTGCTGTCGAGATATTATCCCCGGGTTCTCAAAGAACAAATCAGCTTCGCAATTTTTTTGCAAAAAATAGCCGCGATTATTTTGATCAGCGGCGGACTATATTTCCTGGCACGATGAAGAAATTCGTAAAAATTTTGTTTCTGATCATTCTGGTGTTGATTTGCGCCGCAATATATTTTGATTGGCAATATGAAAACGCGCCAGCGCCGCAGTGGGGTTTAAACTTCTCTACGACAAAACCAGCCTATCTGGGGCTCGATTGGCAGAAAATGTATCATGAAATTCTCAGTGATCTGAAACCGCAGCGGCTGCGCGTGATGGCGTATTGGGAGGTAATCGAGCCGAGGCCTGGCGAATTCAATTTTGCCGATATAGATTACATCCTAACGGAGGCAGGAAAAAGAGACATCAAGGTGATTTTGACACTTGGACACAAACAGCCCGGCTGGCCAGAATGCCACCATCCTGAGTGGTATGACAAACTGCCAGAGGAGCAGCGGAAGCAGGCGATTCTCAAGGTGATCGAGGACAGCGTCAAACATTTCAGGCAGTTTAAATCGATCGCGGCTTGGCAGGTTGAGAATGAGCCGTTTTTTGTGTTTGGTCCGGATTGCCCGCCAACTAGCAAAGAAATGCTTGCTCGCGAGGTTGCCCTTGTCAAAAGCCTCGACTCGCGGCCGATACTGCTTACTGACAGTGGCGAGAAAGGCTGGTGGCTGCCCACTGCCAAATACGGCGCAGATATTTTTGGTTCGACTATGTATCGCAACATCTATCATCACAAGCGGCAAAAATATGTGGAATATTTTGTGCCGCCGATCTGGTACCGCATCAAAGGCGGGATGCTGCGGGAGCTCCTGGGAGTAAGAAAAGTCATTGGGGTGGAGCTGCAGGCTGAACCATGGTTTGATTCGGATGTCTTTACTATGCCGTGGAGCAGGCAAAAAGAACTGATGAATGGGGATATACTGAGCGCTTACGCCGAGTACGCAGCCAAGGCCGGATTTGCGGAAGATTATTTTTGGGGAGTAGAATGGTGGTATTATGCTAAACACGTGAAAGGAGATGACGAGCTATGGCAAGTCGCAAAGCGGATATTGTCGCAATAGACATCGGCGGGACAAAGATAGAGGCGATCTTGTGGCGCGCAGGTAAAATATTGGTCACGCAAAAAATTCCCACTCCAAAAAACAAGCACGATTTTTTTAACGCAGTCTATAGCGTGGCTGAATCGCTGAACGCGAAAGGACAGGCGCGCGCTATCGGCATTTCCCTGGCCGGTGCGGTTGATTTTCGCACAGGTACCGTCATTAACAGTCCCAACCTGCGTTTTCTAGAAGGAACAAATGTTCAGAAAACAGTGGAACACAAACTCAAACTTCAGACGCTAGTGGAAAATGATACGCGTTGTTTTTTGCTTGGCGAGGTGCGTTTCGGTTCTGCCAAAGGAAAAAAGAATGTTATTGGCATGATTCTCGGCACCGGGCTTGGCGGCGCGATTTATCTCAATGGGCAAATGGTTTTAGGAATGCATGGTTTTGCCGGGGAGCAGGGACGCGTCAAGATAGCGATTGATAGCCATGTGTACAGCATTGAGGAGCTCATCGCCAGCCATGGTTTCGCGAGGCTCGGCGTTACTGATCCTCTCGATTGCCAAAATAAAGCGTTTGCCGGCGATAGAAAATCCATTGCCGTCTATAACAAGATTGGCCGGCTTCTGGGACTCCACCTGGCAAATCTCACAGAACTTTTTGATCCAGAACTAATCATAATTGGCGGGGGGATCTCCAGGGCGGGGAATTTGCTTCTGGATCCGGCTTTTTCTGAGATGAAGAAACGCGTTGCTGTGCCGAAAAAGTATTGGCCAGAGATCCGAGTCTCAAAACTGAAAAACGCGGGCCTTCTTGGTGCCGTAGCGCTTGTGGAAAACTCGTAATAAAAAGCAAAAAGCGCCCAATTGAAAGCGCTTTTTGCTTTTTTGATCTCTGTAAAAGATACTTTGCTGCAGGCATTATGACGCAGTAGCAGGGTTATTTGTTACACATCTTCACCAGTGGCTTCGATGTGCTTAAGCAGCTTGTTTGAAAGCTTCGGGCGGGGCTACTTTGCTTGTCAGATCAGCGAACTCCGGCAGGTCTTTTATGCTCGTTATCCCCAGGTGCTGGAGAAACTCGTGGGTGGTTTGATAGTAGTTAGACCGGGCGTCTTTGCCCGCAGCTTTTTCGATGAGTCCGCGCATCATGAGGAGCCTGATCGTGTACTGCGAGTTAACGCCACGTATGGCTTCGATCTCAGCCCTGCTGACTGGTTGCTTGTAGGTGATGATTGCCAGCGTCTCGATCGCCGCGTCAGTGAGCTTTTGCCTCAGGTCAGTGTTCAGAAACTCTTTGACCGCGGTTGTATGCTCCGGATTTGAAGACATTAGAAATTTTTTATCCTGCTCCAGGATTATGATGCCTGAATCTTCCCTGGCTTTTTTTAGCTCTTCCAGCACTTTGACAATGTCGTCTTCCGGCCGGCCAGTGGCTTTGTGAAGCTCCTTGAGGCTGACCGGGCGCCCGGCTACAAACAGCAATGATTCGATTTGTGATTTTAAATCCATCATAGAAAGAATACACCAATGACTACTAAAATAAAACCGATCGCAAACAAACTGCCATTCGGACCAATATGTTTAATGATTTCCGCGTTTTCTGGTTTTGCAAATTTTGGCGTAACAATACCTTCGTTAAACAGCCGCCGCAGAATCGGACCCCGAAACCGCGGATAAGCCAAAAAAATTATAATTATTCCAAACCCGACCGCTGCTATCCGTTCCATTTTTTTATCGTAATGTCAGCAAAGATCGATTCCTGATCAACGATGAGTATCTTTTGTTTGACCATCTCGAGGAGCGCCAGGAATGTCACAATAACCTCGGTTTTCGATTTCGCTCCTGACACGAGGTCGCGCAGCTTCACCTCCACCTTTTCCTGAATAGATTTTTGCAGATGTTCGATCTTCTCACTAATGGTTACCACCTCTTCGAGAACTTTTTTCGGCAAGGAAACGATTTCCTCGAGAGTCTTGGCAAGATACTTCATCGCTCCCTGCAGGGCTGCCGCGTCTGTATCCGGGTCAGGATAAAAACTGATTTTTTCGGCAAACACAGCGTCGCGTCCCCAGCCTTGTTTGCCCACATCCAAAGTTTTCAGATATTTGGCAACCTCTTTGTAGCATTTGTATTGATAAAGCTGCCAGGCGAGGTTGGTGGCATCCTGCTCTTCCTCGGCAGAAAGTTCGAGGGTCGGCACCAAAACTCGCGATTTGATAACCAGGAGTTTGGCGGCAACAATAAGCCAATCAGCCAAATCCTGGGGCCGCAGATTGTTTGGCGTGCGAATGTAAGCCAGGAACTGTTCGGTGACATGCGCCAGGGAAATGTCCGTAATAGATAATTTTTGCTCCTCGATGAGTTGGAGTAGCATATCAAGCGGCCCTTCAAATTGTGCGGTTTTAATTTTCATCTAAATTTAAATGGTTGTCATTCCGGGCTTGACCCGGAATCCAGGACTGGATCCCAAATCAAGTTTGGGATGACACTTTGTGTTATTTCGCAAAACTACCTTTAATTGGCTGAACCATTTTTGTAAAGTCACTGACTTTCAATTCAATGCTTTCTGTATAACTGCCAGCGCTAGCCATCAGCTTTTTTTGTTTGGCCAGGGAATTATCGAGAAGAACTGGCAATTCGTAGAGATTGCCGAATGGATGAATCAAGCCAACCTTGGTTTTGAGGACCTTGGTAATGTCTGATTCTTTGGCCATTGATACCTTCTTCGCTTTCAAGCCTTTTTTTACTTTTGCAAAGTCAACATATTTCTGCGCTGGGACAACAACCAACGCGAACGCCCCCTTCGCCCCCTCTTTGATTAAAGAGGGGGTTGGGGGAGTTGTTTTAACTAAAACAACCTTGGCAATCTCTTTTGTCTTGATGTGCTGGGTTTGCGCTTCATCGTGAGCCGTAAAGACTTTTTTGTGCTCATGAATCTCAAATTTGATTTTGTTTTCCGAGAGAAACTTTTCGAGTTTTTTATCCATTTTTATTTCTTTGACTTCGGAACTTCGACTTTGATGTGGAGCTCTTTCAATAACTTGGGGTCGGCTTCGGACGGCGCGTCCATGACAGCGGTATGGCCGGTGGAAGTAACTGGAAATGCGATGACTTCGCGGATATTTTCCTCACCTGCCAGGATCATTATCAACCTATCAAGACCCGGCGCCATACCGGCATGAGGCGGAGCGCCGTATTCGTAGGCGCGAATGAGGTGTCCGAACCGGCTTTCAGTTTCTTTTTCAGAAAGACCCATAATTTGAAATACTTTTCTTTGCACTTTTGGATCAGAGATTCGAACGCCGCCGGAGGCGAGCTCAAAGCCATTGCAGACCAGGTCATACTGTTGGGCTCGCAAGGCGCCCAAGTCCTCTTCTTTCATAAGTTTTTCCACGTGATCCGGATGGGGAGCAGAAAAGGGGTTATGTGCAAACGTGAATTTTTTTTCGTTCTCATCCCATTCAAAGAGTGGAAAATCAGTAACCCACGCGAAAGCGAGCGTGTCCGGATCTTTGTTTTCACCTCGAAGGTCAAATTTGTCTGCTCCGAATTCTTTCGTTGCCTGTTCATGAGTGTATCTCGGAAACGGTTTTTTCCAGATTTTTTTTCCACAGGCTTCTGCCACAAAAATCATCAACCCCTCAACCATATTGAGTACATCGTCCTGAGTGACAAACGACATCTCCAAATCTATTTGCGTGTGTTCCAGCTGTCGGTCGCCGCGCAAATCTTCATCACGCATTGCATGCGCGATCTGAAAATATCGTTCAAAACCAGCAATCATCAGGAGCTGTTTGTACTGCTGCGGGGCTTGCGGGAGCGCGTAAAATTTGCCCGGCTGCATTCGTGAAGGGACCAAGAAATCTCGCGCGCCTTCCGGAGAGGTTTTTGTCAAAGTAGGTGTTTCAATTTCAATAAAACCATTCTTGTTCATATATTCGCGAACAAGTGCGGTTGCTTTGGCTCGTAAGCGAATATTTTTAGCCATCCTCTCTGAACGCAAATCCAAATAGCGATACTCGAGCCTTAACTCCTCGTTGACCTTTTTTGTATCAGTTATCTCAAATGGCAGTTGCGCGGCTTCACTGATTATCTCTAGTCGTGTGGCCTCCAGCTCAACCGTGCCTGTTGGCAGATTCGGATTTATCAGTTTCTCCGGACGCTTGTTAACCTTGCCGGTCACAGCTACGACAAATTCGCTGCGCAGGTTTTCTGCTGCTTTGTGAGCGTCCTCGGAGACCTTGGGGTTCACAACGACCTGGATCTTGCCGGTCGCGTCCCTGATATCAAGGAAGATCAGCTTGCCGTGGTCGCGCCTTACATCCACCCAGCCGTTCACTTTTATTTCCTGGTCAATTTGCTGCAAACTGTCGATAATGTGTGTTCTAGCCATGGAAAAATTATACCAGAACTGCTGTTTTTCTGCTATATTCTTGGGGTGAACATGACAGCCTAAGGAGGTCGATAATGAGCAGTCCGGCACTGGTGCCAGTAAAAGCCCTAACCATAGAGAGCTTGTTTGGTAATCTGAATCACGAGGAAGGTGATTTGTTTCACGCGATCAGTGATCGCGCAGAGCAAATACGGGTACTGGAAGACAAGCATGCGGCGCTTGTGATGCATAACGAAGATGCGATTCGCGCATTCGAAGATATCCGCAAGGGGAAGACACCATCCTTCCAATTGCGCGCGAGTATTGTAGAAGGGCGCTATCGGCTTACCGTTGACGACGGCATGGGTGTCCCCTTGCGTCTTTCTTATTAATTCTTCAAAGGGCGGACCTCAATCCGCCCTTGTTTTTTTATCTGTTATAATATAGTTTATGGCAAACAAAATAGTTCTCGATCTGGAAACTCAAAAAGAATTCGCAGAGGTCGGCGGCAGAAGCGCTCACAGTAAGCTTCGGGTTTCAGTATGCGGGATTTACGATTATGAATCTGATCATTACCAATGTTTTGATGAAAAAAATCTGACGAAGCTGGGGGAAATGCTGCAAAGCGCGGATCTGGTGATCGGCTACAATATTAAACAATTTGATTTTCAGGTCTTGCAGCCTTATCTCAATTTTTCGCTTGATACAGTACCGACTCTCGATCTTCTTGAGGAGGTAGAGAAGATTCTTGGCCACCGCATCAGACTCGAGGCTATCGCGCAGGCAACTTTGGGCGTTGGGAAAACCGGAACAGGGCTCAGGGCAATCGAGTTATGGAAACAGGGCAGGCTCGATGAGCTCAAATCGTACTGCCTCAGCGACGTGAAACTGACGCGCGAGATTTATGAATTTGCCAAGAAAAACGGCAAGCTGTTGTTTCAGGATTTTTTTGAGGTGAGAGAGATACCGCTGACGATTCTCGAACCTGCTCCGCGCCTCAACACCATAGTTCAATCAAGCTTGTTTTAGATATGAAAAAAGCTATCCTCGCTATCAGTTTGGTTTCTGTTTTAATGTTTGCTATTGTATTTTATTTTGCGCCGGCTTTTCGCGGCGATATTGCGATTGATTCCGGTTTCAGCATCGGCACGGTCAGCATTCATTATTACGGACTGCTTTTGGCGCTGGCGATTCTGGCGGCGTTCATGGTGAGCGCAAAACTTGCCCCGCGCTTTGGAGTGAATCCTCAGCACATTGAATCCGCCTTGCCTTGGTTGATTTTTTTTGGATTTTTGGGCGCCCGCATGTATTTTGTGATTTTTACCTGGGATCATTTTTTTTCGCGCCTCGGAGATATTTTGCAGATTTGGAAGGGCGGCTTTTCCATTTACGGCGGCATCATTGGCGCGGCAATCGGTATGTACATTTATCTGCGCAGAAATAATCTGCCAAAGGGTAAATTTTTTGATCTGGCCGCAGTGTCACTGCCGCTGGCGCAAGCCATCGGCCGGTTCGGTAATTTTTTTAATCAGGAAGCGTTCGGCTATCCAACCGATCTGCCCTGGAAGCTTTATATTTCACCTGCTCACCGGCCCAAGGATTATCTGACGGAGAAATTTTATCATCCCACATTTCTCTATGAAGCGCTTTGGAACATTGCCGTCTTTGCGATAATGCTGCTGCTGTTTCGGAAAAGACTGCCGTCCATGAGCGGGACTGGCCAGCTACTGGGCTATTATCTAGTGTTCTATTCAATCGGCCGGTTTTTGATCGAGAGCTTGCGTCTGGATAGTTTTATCATAAATGGCGCGCGGGCTGATCAGGTGATCGCTCTATTGATGTGCGCCATAGGATTGGGTATCATTTACTATGCCCGTGAAAAAACCACTAGTTAAAATTCTGAGTTTTTTACCGACCATTTTGGTCGTTGCTACTGCGCTATCAGCCAATCGAGGCGGAGCGCAGCGCTTCGGTTCTTTCTATATAATGGCTGGTTTAAGCTTGTTTTTGATCTTGCTTCTGCAGCTGCGCTTGCTGCGCCGGACAACCGCGAACCGCGAGGATCTATTGTGGCTAGTGATGCCGTTCATTTTTTTGGTCGGCACATTTGGCACGGTCGCCGCGACCTCGGCAGGCATCGGAATATTTTTTGCTCTGTTTGCCGGTTACCTGTTTTATTTTTACCATCGGCATTTTCCTTCCCCGATCCCGCTTTACATTGAGCAGACCTTTACTCTGTATGGTGCGTTCCTGCTGGCTGTTTTCCTATGGAGCCTCAATTTTTTCTTCACGCCGCCGTGGTGGATCACGAGCCTTCTGATGTGCGCCGGGTTCTTTCCGCTTTTCTGGCAGGCTTTCTACAAGATGGGACAACAGGGAAGCGAAGCCGCGCTTTATGCGCTGGTGATGGCGCTCGTCATGATGGAAGTGGCCTGGACGGTTCTCTTTTGGCCAGTCCATTTTTTCACTTCAGCAGTTATGAGTTTTTCCGCCTTTTATCTCATATATATGCTGGCAATGTTTTATTTCAAAGGCCGCTTGAACCGTAGAAAAGTTTATTTCCAGGTTTCTCTTATATCGATTGTAGTTTTAGTAACGCTTGCCAGCTCTTCTTGGCAGCCCATTTCAAGGATCTGACAAATGACGGTAAAACGAGTAGCATTGATCACGATACTATTTATACTGGCGAGCGGCATCAGTGCTGTTATTTTTCAGCGGCTTTTGCTTCCTTATCTTTCAGCTCTGCCTGTACTGCGCGATTTTAATATTCTCGAAAGCGGTGCGCCTATCATTATTACCAGGCGCGAGGAAATACGCATCGATCAGGATATCAATACCCAGGAGATAACCAACCGCGTCCGCGGTTCACTTGTCAAAATATATATGCATGAGCCAAAAATAATTCTCGGCCGGCCGGTAAGCGTTACATCCGGTATGATCGCGACGAATGACGGCCTGGTCATTGCCTCTGCTCAAGCCATAAGAGGCGGGGCCAGCATAACTGCGGTACTCGCAAACGGGCAAGCGCATCCGGGAAGATTGATTTTTGTGGATGAGTTGTCAGGAATCGCTTTTATTAAAATCGAGGCCAATGATTTATCAGTACTCAGTGAAGTCTCCAGTCAAAACAAGCGCTCCGGAGAAACTTTGCTTGCGCTCAATTTGGATGAAGCGCTCGGTATGAATGTGAAAACCGTGGCAATGAGCAGTTCAAGCGCGCCGAAGCCAGGATTTTCGCAAATTTATAACCTCACCCAGTTTAACGGCGGCCTCGACCTTGATCCGGTTTTTTCTGAAAACAGTGCTGGCGCGGTAATTGTGGACAAAGATGGCTCGCTTGTGGGTTTCGCGACAGCAACACCTAGCGGCATGAAGTATGTCCGCTCTGAAGACCTGCGCCTCGTGATGAGCAATTTCCTTGCGAGCGGCAGTCGGGGGACAGCATGGCCAGTGCTGCCTATCAGTTATTTGATACTAGGAAGCGCGCAAGCGCCTCTACTGGGTTTGCCGGCGCGCAGCGGCGTGGTGATCAGGCAGGGTGGTCGCGGCCTCGAAGCCGGAGATTTTGTGTTCATGTTTGACGGGCGGGAAATAACTTTGGAAAATGATTTTCAGCGGATGTTTTTTGCCAAGAAAGCCGGGGAAAAAATAAAATTGAAGCTGCTGCGCGGGAAGCAGGAGCTTGAGCTGGAGATAACTCTATGATAGAAGGAGTAAAAATAAAAAATTTGACAGTTCACCAGGACATCCCTGACGTAGAGCAGGCAAATGTAAAACCCGGGTTCCTTATGGAAGTTTTGCGCGCGGATGAAGGAATTTTCAAGAAATTTGGTCAGTCCACCATGACTGTTGCGCATAAAGGCACGATAAAAGGCTTTCATTATCATGAGATTCAGGACGACATGTGGTTCGTGGCGGCTGGCAAAGCGCTCGTGGTGCTGCACGACCTTCGCCTTGGATCTCCGACCTATAAACAAACCCAGACTTTGTATTCTGGGACTGATGATTATAAACTAGTAGTAATCCCAACTGGCGTAGCTCATGGTTGCAAGGTATTGTCAGATGAACCAGTCATAATGTTTTACCATACGACCGAACCCTATAACGCCGCCAACCCTGATGAAAAAAGAATCCCATATGACGATCCGAGTATTGGTTTTGATTGGAGCACTAACTGACAACTATGGCACAATGCGTATTCTGTAAAGTTGCAGCCTGGGAAACGCCCTCCCAGCGGGTCTATGAGGATGACAAATTCATCGCGTTTTTGGATATCAACCCGGTTAATTTCGGCCACACGCTGATTATTCCCAGGGAGCACTATGCAAATTTTATCGAGACGCCGGAAGATGTTCTAAGCGAGATGACAAAATTAGCCAAAAAAATCGCTCCCGCGATTCTCGAGGCAATGAAAGCCCCGGCTTTTAACATAACTTTCAACAGCGGACAGGAAGCAGGTCAGGCCGTGCACCATATCCATATGCATATTATTCCGCGGTACGCTGATGACGGTCACAAACAGTGGCATGGCCGCGATCGATACGCAGAAGGGGAAATGGGCGCTACCGCCAAAAAGATAAAGGAACTGATAAAGTGAAAATTTTTGTTTCCGGGTCGCTCGCCTTTGATATCATTCTTGATTACGCTGGGCGGTTTGCAGATCATATCAAGCCGGGAAAAGTGCATGTCCTTTCCCTGAGTTTTTTGGTGGGCAGCGTCAAAAAATCAATCGGCGGCACTGCAGGAAACATTGCCTGCAATCTGGCAATGCTCGGATTGAAGCCACAGATTTTGGGGGCGGTTGGAGAGGACGGCGGAGAAATATTGGAGAAATTGGGGAGATTGGGAGTATACGTGAAAGCAGTAAAAATTTCGTACCAGCCGACCGCGGCAGCCTACATACTCACTGACAGCACGGACAATCAGATCGCGGGGTTCTATTCGGGTGCCATGATGGAAAAAGTAAAATTGCCAAAAATAAAACCACAAGATTGGGCAATCATTGCTGCGGAGAATCCGCGCAACATGGTTACACTTGCTAAACACTATCAGAAAAATAAAGTTAGATACATTTTTGATCCCGGGCAGCAGAGCATTGTCCTGTCTGCAAAAGATTTAAAATTTTGCATTCGGGGGGCCAACATCGTGATCGGTAACGATTACGAAATAGATTACATAGCCACCAAAATCGGATTGCCGCAAAAACAACGATCGTTGAAAATGTGGCAATCTGTGGTGGCTCGAACATTGGGCGCGAAAGGATCAGAAATTATCTACCCCAACGGCAAAAAGATCAAAATCGCAGCGGCTAAAGCGCGCCGGGCCGTTGATCCCACGGGCGCAGGGGATGCCTACCGCGCCGGGTTCATCTGTGGTCTGGTGAAAGGCTTTGATCTACAGCAGGCTGCCCAGCTGGGCGCGACCGTAGCGAGCTTTGCCGTGGAGCAGCATGGTACCCAAAATCATCGGTTTAACTATGATATAATCAGAAGCAGATACAATAAGAATTTTAACAATAAAATCTGAAATGAAATTCGACGTAAAAAATTTGAAACTCGCTGATGCCGGCCGAAAAAAGATAGAATGGGCAGCAAAAGAAATGCCAGTGCTCGCTACCATCCGCGAAGAGTTTGCCAAAAAAAAGCCGCTAAAAAATCTCAAAATCGGCGCTTGTTTGCACGTGACTGCGGAGACAGCCAACCTCATGATCGCGCTCAAGGCGGGCGGCGCCAAGCTCGCGCTGTGCGCGTCAAACCCGCTGTCAACGCAGGATGATGTGGCAGCGTCTCTGGTCCAGCATTTCAAGATCCCGGTATTTGCCCGCAGAGGTGAAAACCGCAAAGTTTACTACCAGCATCTAAGTGCAGTTCTCGATACCAAACCAAATGTCACCATGGATGATGGCGCGGATCTCGTGAGCCTTTTGCATACCGAGCGCGAAAAATTGGCAAAAGAGATTTGGGGGTCCTCAGAAGAAACAACCACAGGGGTAATCAGACTCAAGAGCCTTGTCAAATCTGGAAAACTCAAATTTCCAGTGATCGCGGTTAATGACAGTAAAACCAAGCACATGTTTGATAATCGGTATGGCACAGGCCAATCAACGATTGATGGCATTGTGCGCGCGACAAACATTTTGCTTGCCGGCAAAAGGTTTGTCATTGCTGGTTACGGCTGGTGTGGCAGGGGGCTGGCTAACCGGGCCCGTGGCATGGGGGCACATGTGATAGTTACTGAAATAGATCCGATCAGGGCGCTGGAGGCACGCATGGATGGTTTTGAAGTAATGCCGATGGAAAAGGCAGCGCTGGTCGGTGATATTTTTGTGACTGCTACCGGAAACGTAAACGTGATTGATCTTGGTATTTTTGAGCGAATGAAAAACAGCACTATCGTTGCCAACACCGGGCATTTTGACGTAGAAATAAACGTAAAAGCACTCGAGAAACTTGCCAGAGAAAAAAAACAGATCAGAACAGAAATGGTGGAATATAAAATCAATAAAGAGAAATCCATTTATCTTTTGGCGCAAGGACGGCTCGTGAATCTTGCGGCCGCAGAAGGTCACCCTGCCGCAGTTATGGACATGAGTTTTGCCGGGCAAGCGTTCGCTGCTCAGTACATCGCGCAAAATCGCCGCAAACTTAAAAAACAAGTGTATGCTCTCCCGGAAGAGATTGACCAAAGAATTGCGATCCTCAAGCTCGAAGCCATGAGCATCAAAATCGATGAACTGACACCAGAACAAACAAACTATTTGTCTTCCTGGGAACTCGGCACATGAAACTATTTGTCACCGGGTGCGCGGGGTTTATCCAGCACCACCTGATTGTTTTTAATGATTTAGCGAAGGATTGAAAATTATGTCTAAGATTTTAGTGACAGGCGGCGCTGGATTTATCGGCTCCAATTTTATCCACTATTGGCTCGCAACTCATCCCAAGGATGAGGTTATTAATTTTGACAAGCTTACATACTCTGGGAACTTGGAGAATCTCAAGGACGTTGCCGGCGACCCGCAATACAAATTTGTCCAGGGCGACATTTGCGATCCGGCAGCGGTAGAGGAGGCAATGCGCGGCGTTGACGCGGTTGTTCATTTCGCGGCCGAGACTCATGTGGACCGTTCTATAATGGATCCGCAGCTGTTTTTGCGCACCAATGTTTTAGGCACCCAGGTTTTACTGGAGGCTGCAAAAAAGCTCGGTATAAAAAGATTCCACCATGTTTCTACTGATGAAGTGTTTGGTTCCCTGCCGCTCGGTTCAACCGAAAAATGGAACGAAGATACCCCTTATCACCCGCGTTCGCCATACTCGGCCTCCAAAGCCGCTTCTGATCATCTGGTTAGAGCGTATCACGCAAGTTTCAGTTTGCCGGTCACGATCACTAACTGCGCTAACAATATCGGTCCTTATCTTTTTCCTGAAAAGTTTTTGTCGCTGGCCATCACCAATCTTTTGGAGGGGAAAAAAGTCCCAGTATACAAACCTGGCAACCAGGTCCGCGAATGGCTGTGGGTCACAGATCATGTGCGCGCGATTGATCTGGTTTTGCAAAAAGGAAAAATCGGCGAGACTTATTTTGTGGCGCCGGAAAACCCGGAATTGACCAATTTGGAAATAATCAGGAAGGTTCTAAAAATCATGAATCTCGGAGAAGACATGATCGAGTTCGTGAAAGATCGCCCAGGACATGATCAGCGCTATGCTATGGACGCCGGTAAAATCGAGCAAACGCTTGGATGGCAGCCGGAGATAGGAATCGACGTAGCGCTCGCCCGTCTCGTGGACTGGCACCGGGAAAATGAATGGTGGTGGAAGCCGCTAAAGGAAAAGAATGCAGAATATTTCGAACAGCAATACGGATCTTAATTTTTTTCTCATTACGCATTTTCAAGCAATTGCGCGGTTTTGCGTAATGAAATGAAAAGAAAACAATGAAAATATTGATTATTGGTTCAAACGGTTTGCTGGGACGAGCGCTGGCTGCAGAGTTTCAAAGAGAGCACCAGGTTATTTCCTGGGACAGAGAAAATATTGATATAACTGACGGGCGGGCAGTGAATAGTAAAATACCTGAGGCGGAGCCTGACGTGATTATTAATTCTGCAGCGTATACAGATGTAGATGGTGCGGAAGCTGATTCGAAACTTGCGAATCTTATTAACGGCACAGCTGTCGGATATCTGACTGCTGTCGCCAAAAAATTGAACATCCCAATCGTGCATTTCAGCACGGAATATGTTTTTGATGGTGAGAACCACGATGGCTATGCTGAAGATACTCACCCCAGCCCCATCTCCGCATACGGGCGTTCCAAGCTTTTAGGAGAGCGGGCTCTCATGCAAAATAGCGATCAGTACTATTTAATCAGGCTTTCGCGGCTGTTCGGCGAGCAGAGTGCGGCTTCGGGCAAAAAAAGTTTTGTTAAGCAAATGACGGATCTGGCCGCTTCGAAACATGAATTGGAAATAGTCGACGAAGAGTTGTCCTCCCCAACGTACGCGCCAGATTTGGCGCGTACTACTGTCCAGATCGTCGAGAGCAAAATGCCATACGGCGTTTACCACGCTGCAAACAGCGGAGCCTGCACCTGGTATGGCATGGCTCAGGAGATCTTTAAAATCCGCGAAATAGATGTTAAACTAAACCCCGTTGCCGCAAGCCGCTTTCCGCGGCCGGCCCAACGGCCAAAATTTGCAGTACTATTAAACACCAAGCTGCCGGCCCAGCGGCCGTGGCAGGAAGCATTAAAAGAGTTTTTATCATGAAGGGAATTGTATTAGCCGGCGGTAATGGCACGAGGCTGTTACCCCTGACCAAAATCACCAGCAAACAGCTCTTGCCGGTTTACAACAAGCCAATGGTGTTTTACCCAATGGAAACTTTGCTGCGGGCCGGCATCAATGACATTTTGTTCATAGTGGCGCCAGATCATGCCGGAGATTTCCTAAAGTTGCTGGGCTCTGGCCGTGAATACGGGGCAAAATTTACCTACGAGATTCAGGACAAGCCAGAAGGCCTGGCCCAAGCCTTTGTCATCGGCGCAGATTTTATCGGTGATGACAACATCACGATGATCCTGGGCGATAATATTTTTGAAGACGATTTTTCTGAGACCATAAAAAATTTCCGGTCAGGTGGTCATGTATTTGCCAAAGAGGTCACAGATCCGGAGAGGTTTGGCGTAGTCAAGTTCGACGAGAACATGAGAGCTGTCCAGATTGAAGAAAAACCAAAGACCCATCTCTCGAACTACGCTATCACTGGTCTCTACATTTATGATAACCGGGTCGTGGAAGCAGCGCGCCAGGTTAAACCTTCCGGCCGAGGAGAGCTGGAGATTACTGAACTTCATAACTGGTATTTGAAAAAAGGCGAGCTGGCTGTGGATATTGTAAAAGGCGAGTGGTTTGACGCGGGGACTTTTGAGACTTTGCTTCGCGCCTCGAGCCTCATGGCGGAAAAAGCCAAAAAACAGCAGTAGCCAAATTTGGCTTATTTTAGCATTTTGGAATGGCTCAATTGCGGCCCGGCGGTTTTACTGTTGCCAAAATAGCTGTCTTGTGCTATAGTGGCCTCTTAATTTAAATACTATGACAAGCGAAAACGAGAAATCTGAAAACGTGAAAACGATCCGCGAGCTCCTAGGCATGGATGTTGAGGACGAATTTGCGTTGCCTACTTCACCAGTGCCGGTTTCCGCGAGCGGCCCAGCGCCAGTGCTGAATTTGCCTGTTCCTGAGGTGGAAGAGGAAATACACGAAGCCATCGAAGCCGAGGAAAAAGCCGAGGCTGTTCATGAACCGGAAGCTACTGAATTTGAGCCTGTCATGGAAGCCAAAAGCAAAATGGCAAATTATTTGGGCAAGGATTGGATCCGCTATCCGCTGATTTTTTTGGTAACGCTGGTTTTTTTCTATCTAGTGCTGAATTTCCGAGGCCTGACGAAACAATTCACAGGTTTTCTATTTCCTCCGAAAGCTAACCAAGAGGTGGTGCTCGGGGATGAGTTCGGCGGTTTTAACGAATGGATCAGGAAATATTATGTTTATGTAAGCAACGATGAAGTCCTGGCGGCCAATAATGATCCGGACGGCGACGGATTGACCAATATGGATGAATTTTATCTTGGTACCAATCCGTTCCGCACTGATACGGACCGCGACGGCACTGGCGATGGACGCGAGATTTTGGCTGGCTCCAACCCTTTATATGAAGGCAGCTTTCATGAATACCAGCGGCAAATCGTAGCTGAGCATCTTGATCGAAACGTTATCGCCTCGAGAATCGATTACAATAATCGTTCTGGCGTGGCTGGGCAGGCAACCGCTGGTCCATTTCCACAAAATGTCCAGAGTCGGTTTATTGTTGACACAAATGTGCCAGGGGAGATTGAAATCCCGCGCCTGTCGGTGAAAGCGCCGGTTATCTGGTCGAAGCAGTTTGAAAATATGGAAGAAGATTTGAAATGGGGCACGGCTCATCATCCTTTGACGCCGTATCCAGGAGAACGGGGAACATCTTCGATCCATGGCCATTCGTCTGGCAATTTTGATGACGGCAATTTCAAAACTGTGTTTACGCGTATAAATTTTTTGGAGCCAGGTGACGAAGTGTTTGTAACAGTCCATTCCATCAACCGTGAGACGAGAAAATACCGCTTTATCGTCCGAGCGGAAAAAGTCTATGCTAAAACCGATCCGGCGCAATTCGCAGATAAAAATGCTTTCATTTTGAACCTGTCCACTAGCTGGCCGGTCGGTACAGCCCGAGAGCGGTATGTTGTCACCACTGAATTAGTGGGTCTATAAAAGGCTTATCTAAGCCAAAAAACAGCCTAAAGCGTTGACTTTGGGCTGTTTTTGTGCTATTATAGCTAGTTCAATTATTGAAAAGGGCGCACTCGTAAGTAATAAAAGTTCCTGCCAATTTTGGCCAAATTCCAAGGAGAAAACAATGAGAATGAGACTATTCACGCTAAGTTTAGTGCTGTTTTTCAGTGTTTCGGCATTCGCGCAATCAGATGTCGAGAAAATGAATTTCCAAGGCGCCTACCTCAGCGATCTACTCCGCGTCTACAGCGAATACGGCGGTGTGTCTTTCAAAATGGATACAGCTGTCGTAGACAAGCTGACAGCGAAGATCACTGACCAGGCATACATTGCCTTGCCGGCGTACCCCTCGACCAGAGTGGAAGATCAGGACGCTCACGAGAAAGCCTTACGGCCGATCGTCAAAAGCGTTTTGGGCAACATGGGACTTTTCGGTTATTTCGAAAAGACCACGCTCCTGATCTACAGCAAAGACAAATGCCGCTCTGAGGTTCCTGATTGCGCCAAATTGCTTGTGGCGAAAGAACAGGAACTGGCAGAACTGCAGGCCTCACTCATTCCGCCTGCGCCGCCCGTGCGATTCAGCTCGTGGACGGGCATCGCGAACAAGAACGTTTGCACCACTGCTATTTTGCCGCTGAGCGTCTATCGCCAGCGCTATGGAATCGGACGAGTTTCTGCGAGGCTCTCCAGTTTCGGTTCAGTGCATTCTGGAGCACTCTCTGTTTATTCCGGCTCGGATCCGTATCGAGATTTCGGTCTCGTTGCGTCTGAAGAGGTCAAAAAGCAGTTGTTCCAGTCTGTCAAGGCAAATCCGGCAGACAAAAACTGCGACCATGAGATCCGCGGCTATTACGCCACGGCTGATGAGATTGTGGAAGGTGGTGGTTTCGATGGACGGAAAGCCTCGAGGCAAATCGCAGATGGTCGCAGAGCGGTTTGCGGTTTGCTCGGACGCGGGTGCAACCGCACTGCTGACCGAGCCACTCGCGGAGCCGAAGTGTTGGTGTCCACGGTTGGCAAAGAAAAGCAGGAGCGCAGCGCGACCATCGTTCTGTATCTCGAGGTTGTGCACAAGGCTTCTGGGCAAATAGTCTGGATGAAGGACGGGGCCGGGTCGATTGATCTAACCGAGTTCAATCGAACTGAAATCCTCGCTTTCGAGAAACACCAGATCGCGTACAACAATGCGCAGCCTCTGGCTCGCAGAGCCGCAGCCAGCGCGTTCTCCAGCGACTCGGAAAACAACACCACGGTTCAGCGCATAAACGCTGAAGACGTGGAGAACACTGAGACCGAGCGAAACAAGAAGAAAGAGATTGACGCTCGGACAGCAAAGAAAAAAGGCAGGTAAAAACTGTCCGTGAGTTGAGTAATATTGATAGAGGAATTGGTGCAATATGGCCAATTCCTCTATCTTTTTGTCTTCTGTTTTGTTTCGAGAGCCTAAGGCTTGACTTTTGGGCTAAATATACCTTAAAATAAGCGGTCTGGCTGAAACCGAAGCCAGTAGTTTTTTCACATACAAACAAGAACAAGAGGGAATTATGATTTCATGAGGTGAAAACAAATGAGAAAGTTGATTCTGCTGCTTCTGTTTTTTTGCGCTATGACCGGAATGCTGAATGCGCAAGCTCCTGCTCGGCAGTTCGGCGAACACGAAAGCCCCAACGGTTGCAAAGAAGTATATCCGGATGGGAGTCCGCTACCTCCTCATTGGCACTGGAGAGTGGTTGGCGCCAACCCGGTTGGGCCGCCGCTCCTTACAGTCGAAGACCTGAAGCGGTTTCTCGCTCCAGGACCTGATGGCCGTTTCAACAAATCTTGGCAAGTCCTGTGGATGAAAGAAGGTCCTCAGCTTACCGAAGCAGATTTGAGAAACATGTATGACCTGGCTATACAAAACAGATTTGTTACAGGATCCATACAGCCGTGTGAACTGCTCGAGGACATGATGTCAGATGAGCCGCCGCGTTTGGTCAAAGGCCCAAACGGCGAACGACTGCGGACTTTGTATGACCCGACCAACAAGCTGGCGGCAGACAAATGGGAGCTGCCGTCTCTAGAGCGAGCTTTGCAGACAGGGCAAATGCAGGTCATAAACGGTGTATTCGTGAAGGGCTGCTCAAACCCCACTCACGAAATCAAAATTGCCGTGGAAACGCAGACCTTTATTCCTCGGCTCGAGAAAACCAATGACGCAAACGGGGACGGGATCTTTACTGACGATGAGCAGTCGCGGGCGCAGCGCCAGCGAGTGCCGTTTCAGTACCGCGCGATAAACCCGTCAGCTGTCAGGGTAAGGATTACCCGATATGTTGACGACATCCCCGGGATTGGCGTAGTGAATATCTGCGCTAATCAGATCGGACGGATTCTTGAGCCGAATACTGACGCTGTTTGCACCCAGCCGGTGGATGATTATTCTCCGGCTCCAGGATCACAGAAGATTAATACAGCTACAGTAACCATGCAGATGGTTGACCGGCCAAACATTACAGCTACCGCCACGGACAGATCCACCGTAAGGACTCTGCCGACACCTGGGCTGAAAGTGACCAAGGAAGTTCGGAACATAACGCAGAACAGCGAATTTGGCAAAACGGCAACGGCCAGGCCAAATGACATTTTGCAGTTCCGGATACAGGTAAACACTGAGGGGGCAAACATTCCGCAGGATATTTTTCTGCGTGATGTGATTTCTGATCCCCAACGGTTTACTTTTGTTCCGGAATCGCTGCGTATCAATTTGGCAACTTCAGCAGCCGAGCAGCAGACCTTGTTTTTCCAGGAAACCGGAACAAGCATCGGGACAGTGCCGCCGAATGGTAACCGGGTTCTGACGTTTGATGTCAGGGCTGCCGCGTCTTTTGAAGCCAATATCACTCACACAATGATCAACACTGTCATTGCGTGGGCCGGTAATTTGCGAGCAGAAGATACAGCCAGCGTGACCCTGCGTATAGAGACCGCGCCAACAGACAGACCTACTGACAAACCGCCAACAGGCAAGATCACTAGGAAATGGTGGATTGGCCTGCCATTGGCAATTCTGGGAGGCTGGGGTGTCTGGAAGCTCCTGGAAGGGGACGACGCAGTTACTCCAAGCGCAAAAGATCCCCTGGGCGTTCCCGGACCGATTCCACGAAGGTGAGCCGAAAGCCTCATTTAACATTAGGGAAAGTACAGTATATCAGTAAATATGCTTGCTTTCCCTTTCTTTTTTGTGCAATATGAACAAAACTACAACTGGTAGTTTTTGTTTAGAATTTCTTCATGACTCCGAGCGGGAAAGCACTCTTGACTTATTGCCTTTGTTTTGCTAATATTGCCGGTTAAACCTATGAAATCACTAATCAACAAAAGTTTAATAGTTACGCTTCTGGCCGGTATGGTCGCCGGTGTTTTGAGTTCCTTTGCAGTTAATGCGGCCGGTCCGGAGTTTAACAAATTTCCGATTGCTTTTACTGAAACCCCTGGACATGATTTGCCGCTTTTAAACGCGCGCAACATTTCTACTGACAACACCTGGAGTAATGGTAACAGGACGCTACAGGCCAATCCCGGAGATATTATCGAGTTTCAAGTTTACTATCACAATGGCGCGGCTGATGATCCGGCTAACACGGCGTTCAATACTGTCATTAAGGCTTTCTCAAGTCCTGCTTTGAGCGCCCCTTCTGCCGAACATTGGGTGTCTTCGACTATTGAGGCAGACAACACTTCATCGGTTGGCAGCGCAGAACATGGCGGCGATATCCGAATTAATATTCGTGACGACGCGCAAGTGGCAATGAGTCTGGTTCCCGGCAGTGTCACTCATTATGCCAACTGGGGATCTCGTGATCCGCGCAATGGCAGCCCGGATATTTCTTCTGTTTCCCAATTGCCGGACAGCATTTTCACCAGCGGAGTAAACGTTGGCGACGTGCGTGGCTGCTGGCAATATTCCGGGTATGTGTATTTCCAGGTTCGCATGGGAGAGGTGACAGCGCGGCCTGCCGAACCAACCGGTGATTTCACAGTGCAAAAACAGGTTAGCAATATCAGCACAGGTATTCACAATCAAGAAGAGGTTACTGCGCTGCCGGGACATACCGTCGAATTTAGAATTACGATTTCAACAACAGTGGCCATGGAAATGAGAGTCTCGGATGTTATGGATAACAGATTGCAGCGTGTCGGAAATGTCATACGCTACGGAACAACTGGGCCGTTTGGCACAACCCTTAATGCGTCTGCGTTCTTTTTTTCCGGGGGACTCTCTCTTGGGGTAGTAAATCCTGGGACTCCAATAACCATTGTTTACCAGGCAACCGTTGGTTCAAACACCGCCAACCAGGTTTTGGTAAATACAGCTTTTGCCGCCAGCCCCACACAGCTGAAAAGCGATACGGCTCAGGTCAGGGTCGGCACTCCGGACGCGGCTCCACAGCCTCAATGCCCTTTGACCTGGGATTCGCCCACCGACAGCGGTCGCGGTGTCAGACGGGTAGGTCAATCATCAAATGTCCGCATCCGTGTCACTGGTTTGCCAGCAAACAGTGCGTTTACGCTCGTTAACCAGCATACAATCAATACTTCGGTGTCGTTCCGCAGCACGCTCAGCGTCAACGCAAGCGGCGTGTTTGACGTGCATGACGCAACCATAATTCCTTCAGGTTACATAGCAGGCGATTACAATACTTTCATCGAATACGGCAGTGGCCAGCGCATTAATTGCGCGGGACTTCGTATTGTCGCTGTTTCGACCACACCGCCTCCAACTCCACCACAGCCTCCTGCTCCGCAGCGCGGGCTTGATATTGATAAGCGAGTTTTGAATGTTAGCCGAGGTGAGAATTTCTACAGTAACTCTACAACCGCGACCGACGGCGAAACAGTGCGGTTCCAGGTTATTGTCAGAACCACTGGCGATACTGGCCAAACAGGCCTCACGGTTAGAGATACTCTGCCAAGCCGGCTTACATTCCTGAGCGGCGATAATATTATAGGCAGTGGTATCAATATCGGCAGCCTGGCGCAAAACCAGTCGCGTACATTTATTTTTGAAGCCAGAGTTACCGGCGCCTCCTCAGGGAGCGCGACCAACACCGCCTTTGTCCGCTCGAGCGAAGTTGGCGAACTTTCTGATGACGCGGCCGTAAACATAAACGCCACAGGTGGAGGCGGCAGCACTATTAACAGAGGTCTTGATATCGATAAGCGAGTTTTGAATGTCAGCAGAGGGGAAGATTTTTACAGCAACTCCACGACTGCCAGTGACGGCGAGATAGTCAGGTTTCAGGTTATCATCCGTACAACCGGCAATGCCAGTCAAACTGGTATCACTGTCCGAGACAATCTACCTTCACGCCTAGCATTCCTTAACGGCGACAATCTGCCGGGCAACAGCCTCAATATTGGCGCGCTCAGCGAAGGACAAAGCAGAACCTTTACCTTTGAAGCCAGAGTTAATGGGACGAGCTCTGCTACTGTAACTAACACTGCTTATGTTCGCTCCAGCGAGGTGAGTGAAATTTCTGATAACGCAACTGTGTTCATCAATCAAACCAGCGGAGGTGGAAGCGTGTCGCGCGACCTGTTCATCTCCAAGCGCGTGCAAAACGTGACGTCGGGCACCGGTTATTCCACCTCAGTCAGCGCCAATCCCGGGGACAGGGTTCGTTACGAGATTCGTATTGAAACACTCGGCACCGCCTCGCAAAGCGATGTAGTCGTGCGCGACAACCTGCCAGGCCGGCTGAGTTTTACAAACGGCGATTACATCCTTGACGGACGCAATTTGGGCAGTCTCAGCGCCGGCACTGTGCGAACCTTTACCTATGAAGCGATCGTAGCCAACGCTGATCAATTTTCGAACGGCGGAACAACCTTGACCAATACTGCAACAGTGCGCAGCGATCAAGTCGGAACAAGAAGCGCATCCGCGCAGGTGATTGTTACGAGGAGCGGCACCACTGCGCCGCAGCTGCGCAAAACTGCGTTTAATGTCACCAAAAACGCGAACGCGACCACGGTAAGCGCCAACCCCGGCGACATCATTGTCTACACTTTGTATGTTCGCAATCCAGGTTCTGCCAGCCTAAACAGCTTTGTGATCGAAGATAATATCAGCGATATTTTGGAACTGGCTGAAATTTCTGATCAGGGCGGCGCGCTCTCTGTTGATTCATTGATTCGTTGGACTGCGGTAACAGTTCCAGCGGGCAGCGAGGTCAATCGATCTTTCCGCGTACGCGTAAGGGAAGAGAATTTGTTTCCTACCGGTTCTGATCGCATTATGGTCAACGTCTATGGTAATGAGGTTAGAGTGAACGTGGCAGGGCGCATCCTTGGCGCAACAACCCCGGTCAGGCCGACAACCCCGCGCACAGGGCCTACAGAATGGTTTGTGTTCGCTCTGGCTTCTGCCTCTACGGCTGGATACTGGTTATACCGCAGAAAGAAAATCGCTACGGTCTAATTAAATTTCAAATTTACCCGTCCATCTGTCTAAGGCGGACGGGTTTTTTGCTTGTCAGCCGTCTCAGGGCTATAATGAAATATGTTAGATGATCAGACAATTAGCGATTTAGCAAAGGCTTTCGCGGCCGCACCAGATGGATTTTTGGTCGTTGATTCTGGACACCCGACCTTTGCCGTTTTACCTTATCAGGTCTATCAAACTTTGAAAAAAACGAAATCAAACAACAAAAAAATAAAAAAGATTTTGGTCACGGGCGGCGCCGGCTATATTGGTTCGCATACTGTGAACCTCCTGCTAAAGGAAGATTTTGAAGTGGTGGTTTTTGACAACCTTTCTACTGGCCGCAAAGAAGCAGTAGGTGATGCCAAGCTAGTAGTCGGGGATCTTGCCGACAAGGATGCTTTGGAAAAACTTTTTAAAAAAGAAAAATTTGACGCCATCATCCATTTTGCCGCATCCATTGAGGTGGAAGAGTCAGTTGCAAACCCGGCCAAATATTATCAGAACAATGTTGCGAATGGCCTTAATCTCCTCGATGCTATGGTCGCAAACGGCGTCAATCGAATTGTGTTTTCCTCATCGGCAGCAGTTTATGGTGAACCTGAAAAAAATCCTATCGATGAAGATTCAGTTTGTGTGCCGACCAATCCGTACGGCGAAACCAAGCTCGCGTTTGAGCGCATCCTGAAATGGTACGGGCTCGCGTACGGCATCCATTCCATATCGCTGCGCTATTTCAATGCTGCGGGAAGCATGCCTGAGGCAGGGCTTGGCTACGATCGCTCTCTAAAACATACGCATCTTATCCCGCGCGTCCTCGATGCGGCCTTGGGTAAAACCGCGGAGATCAATGTGTTTGGCAAAGACTATGACACTAGCGATGGCACCTGTGTGCGCGACTACATCCATGTCCTCGATCTTGCAGATGCGCATATTCGCGCCCTCGCAAAGCTGCAAAAAACACCTGGCGCCAATGTCTATAATGTGGGCACGGGCCTTGGCTCCTCAGTTTTGGAAATAATCGACGCAACCGTGGAGATCACTGGCCGCATGATCCCTATGAAAATCACTGATAGGCGTCCCGGTGACCCAGCAAAGCTGGTGGCGAACAGCAAAAAGCTGCAAAAGGAATTTGGCTGGAAACCGCGTCATGACTTGAAATCTATAATCGAAAGCTCCTGGGAGTGGCAAAAAAACACTTAGCGTTTTTTTGCCCTGAGCGCAGCCGAACGACGTATTTGTATGCTATAATTTATCCATGGAAAATTTACAAAAACTAGCGAAACTAGTTCGTTATTTTAGTTTGACTATGTCGTCACGTGCTGGTTCTGGGCATCCGACATCTTCACTTTCCGCCACAGATCTTATGGTGAGTCTTATGTTTGGTGGCTATTTCAAATTTGATCTCAAGAACCCAGCCTACCATAACAATGACCGGCTGATTTTTTCCAAAGGCCACGCATCACCGCTGTACTATGCGCTGTGGTGTGTCGCAGGAGGAATCGATCAGAGCGAATTGGATACCTATAGACAGTTTGGCTCGCGTCTTGAGGGACACCCCACGCTCGAATTTCCTTTTACCGAGGTGCCAACCGGATCGCTCGGACAAGGTCTGTCAGTTGGTGTTGGTATGGCGCTGAACGCAAAGCTTGATAAGCTCGACTACAAAACTTTTGTTTTGCTCGGCGACAGCGAGGTTGCAGAAGGTTCGATCTGGGAAGCCATGGCTTCCGCTGCGTATTACAAATTGGATAATCTTGTGGCGATCCTTGATGTGAACCGGCTCGGCCAGCGCGGGGAAACCATGTATGGCCACCACACAGAAATCTACGAAGCCAAAGCCAAGGCGTTCGGCTGGGAAACAGTGGTGATCGATGGGCATAATTTTGATGAGATAAATTCCGCGTATGAAAAAGCGCTGATTACCAGCAAACCGTTTATGATCATTGCCAAAACCCTGAAGGGTAAAGGCATATCGTTTATAGAAGACAAAGATGGCTGGCACGGTAAAGCATTGCCAGCGGAAGATTTAGAGAAAGCATTAGTCGAATTGGGAGAAGTGGACACTTCGCTTCGTGGGGAGCTGACCAAACCAGATCAAGTTCCGCCGCCGTCATTACCACAAAAAGGAGAAGTAAAATTTACTGATTATCCCAAAGACAAACCAGTTGCCACACGCCGAGCTTTTGGAAATGCTTTGGTGAATATTTACCCGCAGTTTCCCAATATGGTTGCGCTTGATGCAGAGGTCAGCAACTCGACATTCACAGAAATTTTCCAAAAAGCTCACCCGGACAGATTTTTTGAAATGTTTATTGCCGAGCAAAATATGGTCGGAGTAGCTACGGGATTAGACAAGCGAGGAAAGCTAGTTTTTGCTTCCACCTTTGCTGCTTTTTACTCGAGAGCATTCGATCAGGTACGGATGTCACAGTATGCAAAATCGAATATTAAATTCGTACAATCACACTGTGGAGTTTCGATTGGCGAAGATGGGGCTTCACAAATGGCTTTGGAAGATTTGGCAATGTTTCGGACGCTGCAAAATATTGTTGTATTTTATCCGTCCGACGCAGTGTCAGAAGAAAAATTAGTCTTGGAAGCAGCAAAGCATCAAGGAAGTGTATACATTAGGAATACCCGAAAAGACACACCAATAATTTACGAGGCAAATGAAGAGTTCCCAATCGGCGGCAGCAAAGTTTTGCGATCTTCAGACAAAGACATGGCCACGGTTATCGGTGCAGGCGTAACCCTACACGAAGCCCTCAAAGCCTATGAAGAACTGAAAGCGCAGGGTATAATGATCAGAGTAATTGATCTTTATAGTGTCAAGCCACTCGACACCGAAACTCTCAAAAAAGCCGCGACAGAAACCGGAAAAATCATCACTGTAGAGGATCATTATGCCGAAGGCGGCATTGGCGAGGCGGTTGCTGCGAAACTGGGAATGCCTGTCACGCGTCTGGCAGTGCGTAAGATGCCGCGTTCTGGCAAACCAGACGAGCTGCTTGATTATGAAGAGATAAACAGTAGGGCAATAGTAAAAGCTGTAAATCATAAGTTGTAAAGTTATAAGTATGGATAGAAATCTAGCATTAGAATTCGTAAGAGTTACCGAAGCGGCAGCGATTGCAGCCGCGAAATGGGTTGGCAGAGGCGACAAACACGCGGCTGATCAGGCTGCGGTTGATGAAATGCGTGCCCGTTTCAATCAAATCGAATTTGCGGGCACGGTTGTAATCGGCGAAGGATCAAAAGATGAAGCGCCCGAGCTTTATACAGGGGAAAAAGTTGGTGGTGGGAATGGTCCGGAAATGGACCTTGCGGTAGATCCGCTCGAAGCTACAGACAGCGTGGCGCACGGACGCTACAATGCGATCTCGGTGATTGTTGCCGGAGCAAAGGGATCGCTCCTCGGCGCGCCTGATGTATATATGGATAAAATAGCTGCCGGACCCAAGGCCGCCAAAGTGATTGATATAGACGCTTCGGTTGAAGCTAATATCAAGAAAGTTGCAAAAGCGCTCGGTAAAGATGTAAAAGATATTACTGTAATCGTTCTTGAGCGCGATCGCCATGAAAAATTGATGCAGGAAATAAGAGACACTGGCGCGCGGGTTCGAACTATCACTGACGGCGATGTTGCCGGCGCGATCGCGCCATCCATAACAGACAGTGGCATCGATCTTTTGATGGGAATCGGCGCAAGCACAGAAGCAGTTCTGGCCGCGGCAGCCATCAAGATCATGGGCGGAGAAATTTTTGCTCGATTTGCGCCAAAAGATGACAAGCAAAAAACCGCTATCGAAAAAGCCGGCCTTGATTTGAAAAAAATTTATTCGGCCGAGGATCTAGCGGGCGGTGATCAGCTGACCTTTACAGCTACGGGCGTCATCGATGGCCCGCTCGCCCGCGGCGTGAAATTTGAAGGGAACCGAATCGTTACGCACTCTGTTGTCATGCGCGCTTCATCTGGAACGGTAAGATACATCACTACTAATCATAAAGTAAAATAATTAAATTTCTATATGGATCAAGACAAGATCGCAGAACTCAATAAGATCGCTAAACAAATGGTCGCGCCAGGCAAGGGAATTTTGGCAGCGGACGAGAGCATGAAAAGCATCGAAAAGAAATTTACAAAAATAAATCTCGAATCGACCGAAGAAAACCGCC
>Ga0209541_10000855_pt1 | contig 60444 bp, 51 predicted proteins | sample RifCSPlowO2_01_FD_184027 | JGI IMG/M metagenome (GOLD analysis project Ga0209541, IMG submission 184027) | Groundwater microbial communities from Rifle, Colorado - Rifle CSP2_plank lowO2_0.1 (SPAdes) (version 2) | ecosystem: Environmental > Aquatic > Deep subsurface > Groundwater | place... | reverse complement strand
ATGCGGGGGGAGCCCTGCAATTCGGTTCAGAGAGGTATGTTTCATTGGGTCTGCCAGAAGAATTAAGTCTTTCTTCCGCAAATAGTTTTAGTATATTTTTGTGGTTTAGAACCTCTGAAATTCCTACAACATATGGCTCACTATTTGCTGACGAATATACTGAAGCTGGTTCTGACCTGGGAATTTACCTTCAGAATAGCGGAAATTTGTTTGTACAATTTATAGCTGGAGCCGCCACGGAGATAATAACTACCGGTCAAAATTATGTAGATGGAAATTGGCATCAAATAGCTTTAGTGTATAATTCTGTTAATAGTCAAGCGTCATTATATGTAGACTCAACTAATGTTGGCCCAGAGGATACATCCAGATTAAGGGATGTTTTTGTTGATGGAACCATTAATTTGGGAGCAAGAATTAATTCTAATGATGACACAACCACTTATTTTAGTGGTGACATGGACGAAGTAATTGTCTTCCCTGGAGCAGTCACTGCTGAAGGAGTTCAAGCATACTATGATTCACATCAACCTTTATTGCCACCGTAAAAAAAACAAGAGAAATTAGAACGAGCGAATGAAGCTCTGTGATATCCCATTTACACACAGCTTTTTGGACATTGATTAATTCTTGTTCAAAATCAAATTAAAGAGTGTGCACTTCGATAATTATTAGTTCTTTATCGTGATATTTTTCTCACATGGATTTTAATGATGGAATAGTGCGTAGGCAATTGATACACAATGAGGATAACAATAATCAAGCCACCACGCGAACGGCCTACGACAAACTTAAACATACCCCCATTTTATATTGAATATTTTAACCCAGTGGTGAAAAAACTTTATATACCATTAAAATTTCCCGGCCTCATGGCAGAAAAACCAATTAAAAGAGAAGGTGCGCTTAATTTTGTGGATTCAATGCTTAGTAGTGCCAAAGATACAACAGAAGTAAAGGCACAAACTCGCTTTGACGGTGTTAATCCCACTGATATTGAGAAAGTGATGGCTAACCTTAAGAAAGGAATTGTGAGAAAGTAGTAGATAAGAAGAGTTGTTACGTCTTTCCACTTCTTCTTTCAACCTTTTTCTTTAAAGTATTTAATCCCCTTTCGGTTATAGAAACAAGATACGAAGGACGTCCGTTTGCAGGATGTTCTTTTACAAAATCTATTTTTACTTGGTCAAATTGTTCCAGTTCTTCACAATTGTCTTTGATAGTCCTATAACCCGTATTTACTTTTCGCTCTAAGGCTGCATATGTTGCAGGATTTTCTCTTACGGTCTGAAGAATTTTCTCTTTTATGATATAGGAAGAGCGCTTAACCATCCTGCAATATAATAGTAAGGTTTAAATAGAGCTAACTCATAATATTACAGTATGCCGAAACATAATCCATTAAAAATTATTGGAATAGTGGTAATAATTATTGGCGCTTTAATTATGATCTCTGTATTTCTCGTACAATCATTGAGTATTGTTTCTTTTGGAAATGGTTTGATACAAGCAGATTTGCCCCCTACAAGTGCAACAAGATTAGTATTGGGATTCATATTAGGTATTTTTGGATTAATACTTTATTATAGTAAAGAGTTAGTTAGAAAAGTAGGGGATTGAAAGTGGCTCGGAAATATTTTAAGGTAAATATGATCATCTTTGAATATTTTAAACATTTGGAGGAAGGAATATGGAAAAGTTTTTGAAAAATATATTGAGAAATTGGAGTATAATCTTCATATTGGCGGGAGTGTTTTCACTAGCCTTACCTATTGAAAATTATATCCCAAGCATATGGTTATGGCCATTTGTAGTTGTTGGTTCATTCGGACTTATTTTATATTTCGCCATTTATTTTACATACACTAGAGGAAATTAAAATGAAGGAATATACTATAACAATTAACATTATTATTGGATTATGTTTAATTTTTATGATCATTTTGAGTGGGTGTTCAACTAAATATGTTTGTTCTAATGGACAAGTAGTTAGTAGCCAATCTTTATGCCCCATTAATGTAAATAATAATCCTCCCGTTCAAGAACAAAAAAATAATGCTGAAGTTACTCAAGTGTGTCCAAATGGCGTTTGTGGTGGTGATGGATCACTTTGTGGCTTAGGTAGAATGTGTCCTATTAATACTCCTATTAGGACAGGAGAAGGTACTATGTCAGTTCAACAATGTATTAATAATAAATGTGTAACCCAAGGATTTACTGTTGAATGTGCTTCAGACGCAGATTGTAAGAATGGTGCTGGTATTTGTGTAATGGATGTAAATAACCCTAATAATAATAAATGTGATTATCCACAACCACCTTCTACCACTAATTGCCCTAATAACTTCTGTGATACGGCTCTGGGAGAAAATTATAATAATTGTCCGGAGGATTGTTAAAATGGCATATTGTCCGAAATGTGGTTCTAAACTTAACGAGAAAGATAACTTCTGCCAGAGTTGTGGACTTAAAGTTAAATGTGAAAAACAAGTAAGACCCGAGAAGTTGGTTATTATGATAGCAAAAAATAACAAAGATTTAATGTTTGGTTCGTTTGGTTTGATAGGAGGTATATTCAATATACTTTTACTTCTATCTCGTATAATGATTATTGGATTCCCTTTGAGTATTATTTGTTTTTTTCTGAGTATTTATGGTTTAAGCTTACGAAAATCTGCTGTCGCAATTATAAGTTTAGTAGTAAATTCTATTGGAATTGTGCTTTGGATTATTGTACTGATGGCATATAATGTAAAATAAATAACATGAAATATTGCCCAAAGTGTAAACAAAATTTCTCCCAAAGACACAATTTTTGTACTCATTGCGGAAGTAAACTTAAGAATAAAGTTAAAGAAATAAAAATGAAATTCTTTACAAAAAAAAGAATTTGGATTGCAGTATTTATCGTATCCGTGATAATTCTTTTTATTGTAGTCCATTTTTTATTAACACCTTCGATCAAATCTAAACATATTCCAACTCCTACCCCTTCTTATATTAACAATTTATGTGATTATAATGCGGGTGAAAATTGTCAAAATACACCCTCAAAATGTGCCTGCAAGAACAATCAAATTTGTTCTCCAGATCGAACCAAAGCAGATAATCTTGGATGTTACTCCCCATTTTGTGGCGATAGATTTATAGATGCTGGGGAAACTAGTGATAATTGTTGTATGGACGTAGGATGTTCATATGGTTTAGTTTGTGATGCAAACTTTAAGATGTGTGTTAAACCTCAATGTCCTTTTGATTGTTGTGAGAATGATCAATCATATCAAGATAAGTCTTGTCCCCAATACTATTCTTGTAGTAGCGAAGAACATTCTTGTAAACCCATCGATAGTGATAATGATGCTTTACCAGATTATAAAGAAGTACAACTAGGGACATATCCACATAATCCCGATAGTGATGGTGATACAGTTTTAGATGGTTATGACAATCACCCCCTTTCTAGTTATTTATCCAGAACTTATAGCTACGATTGGCGTTATGGTGCTCAATTTTTAGTTCTATTTCCAAAATATTTTCAATTTTCAACAACTCTTAGTGAAGATGTTGTTTCTTCTTATGAGAATATGCCCAAAATAAATTTGATTGGCAGAGATGATCCGCAACTTAATGAGGTAGCACAAAAGATAACTACTTTAGCAAACGATCAAGGATACAATGAAGCCGATAAATTAATGATGGTTATTGCTTTTTCAAGATCATTTAACTACGATTATACTAAAGCTAGCTTTGCTAGTAAAGGATTGCCCGATTGGGCAAATTTTCCAATGGAAACTATTGTCAAAAAACAGGGGTTATGTGCTGATAGTGCTGTAATGACTACAGCATTATTACAAAAGATGGGCTACGATGCACAATACTTAGTTGGGCCTTGCTGGAATTCTAGTATTTATCATGCAATTGTTGGTGTACCTTTAGTTAACGGAATTACTTTAGATGGGACTGAGAGATATGTAGAATATAATGGTCAGAAATATTATTATATAGATCCTACTTCTAGTGATTTTGCTGGTAACATCATATATTCAAAAACGTCCAAATCTGATTTTGGTAAAACATTTTGTACTTCTAATGAGTTTATTGTAAGTAACAACTAAGAACTAAATTCTTCCCCTCTTCCTTTCCGCATCGAGAACTTTCTTAATAGCATGAATATACGTTGCTGTCCTAAAATTATAATTCCTACCCTGATACACACTCCATAACTGATTAAAAGCCGAAATCATTTTTTCACGTAACTTTTCTTTAACCTTTTCCGCATCCCAGTGTTCATGACGTACATTCTGCTGCCACTCAAAACAACTTACCGTAACTCCGCCAGCATTAGATAATATATCCGGGAGCACTACTATTCCTTTTTTAAACAAAATTTCATCCGCTTCTATGGTCGTGGGACCATTAGCTAACTCCAAGACTATCTTGGCCTGCACTTGAGCAGCATTATCCTTAGTTATAACATCATTCAAAGCAGAAGGAATTAAAATGGCACAATCACAAGTCAGCAATTCTTCATTGGAAATCTTCCTTACAGAGGAATAACCCACTACCGATCCAGTTTTCTCCTTCGCTTCAATTACTTTACCAATATCTAAACCTTTGGAATCATAAATTCCCCCTTTGGAATCAGAAACAGCAACAATAGTATAATGAGAAGAGAGCAATTTAGCCATATTCATACCAGCGTTGCCAAAACCTTGAATAGCCACTGTTTTATGAGATAAATTCAATTTCTTTACTGCTTCTTCCAATACATAAGTGCCACCTAAAGCCGTGGCAATATCACGAACATACGAACCACCCAATTCTAAAGGTTTGCCTGTAATCATGCCGGGATCTTTTCTACCCATTAATTGTTCATACTCATCCAGCATCCATCCCATAATCTGGGGAGTAGTATACACATCCGGAGCAGGAATATCTTTCTCTGATCCCAGATGTTGATAAAAAGCGCGAATATACACACGGCTTATTTCTTCCAATTCACTCTCGGAGAATTTTTTAGGATCAAAAGTAATACCACCTTTTCCTCCGCCTAACGGAATATCAGCCACGGCACACTTCAAGGTCATCCAGAAAGCCAGAGATTTAACTTCATCTAAATGGACATCAGGATGGAAACGTATTCCTCCTTTGTACGGTCCTCGAGCATTGTTGTATTGAACCCGATAGGCGGGATAATTTTTTCCATCCACATCAAGCTCTGCCTGTAAAATGTGTTCCGGTGTTTGCAGTAATTGTAATTCTTTCTCGCTCAGATTTGCAAGTGGTGCAATTTTTTGTAAGAATGAAGTTATGGTAGCAAAGGACATAGAAACGAGGGATAAGCTTTGACTTATAAAGATTGTGATGTTAAAAATGTACTACTGGAAGTGATTATTTTATTACTTCTACTCAAACTTCCCCTTCGCCAATCTCGCTGACACTTTCTTCAACTCTTCTACATACTTCTTCACATCAATCTTTTTCTGGGCTACACCGCTTTCCATGGCCGCTCCAGCCACAGCCGGAGCAACAGTGAATAAAAGACGAGGATCAAAAGGCTTAGGAATAATATAATCTCTGCCGAAAGTGAACTTTTTACCATAAGCCCTAACCACTGTAGCCGGAACTTTCTCATGGGCTAATGCAGCTAAGGCTTTCACTGCAGCTAATTTCATGGGTAGATTGATAGTAGTAGCTCTAGTATCTAATGCTCCTCTGAAAATAAAAGGAAATCCTAATACATTATTGACTTGATTGGGATAATCGCTTCTTCCCGTGGCCATTATGATAGTTGGAACTGCTTTAGTAGCAACATCGTAGGCAATCTCAGGAGTAGGATTGGCCATAGCAAAAATGATAGGATCTTTTGCCATTGATTGAAGCATAACTGGCGTTACTATATTTCCCTGCGAAACTCCGATAAAAACATCCGCACCATTTAAAGCATCAGAAAGAGTCTTCCTATCAGTTTTCTGAGCAAAAAATAATTTGTATTCATTCAATCCCGAACGAGAGGTAGAAATTACTCCTTGACTATCCACCATTAATATATTTTCTTTCTTTACTCCTAATTCTAACATCAGATGAGCTACGGCAATTGCTGCAGATCCTGCACCGGAAAAGACAATTTTCGCTTGCTCAATTTTCTTACTAACTATTTCCAGTGAATTTAGCAATGCTGCGCAGCAAATTACCGCCGTACCATGCTGATCATCATGAAAAACGGGAATTTTCATTCTCTTCTTTAATTCTTCTTCAACCATGAAACATTCAGGTGCTTTGATGTCTTCCAAGTTTATGCCACCAAAAGTTGGTTCCAGAGATGCAATAATATTAGCCAACTTTGCCGGATCTAACTCATTAATTTCGATATCAAATGCATTCACATCCGCAAAACGTTTGAAGAGAACACTTTTACCTTCCATTACTGGCTTTCCGGCTAAAGCTCCTATATTTCCTAAACCCAGAACTGCCGTACCATTCGAGATTACTGCCACTAAATTACCTTTGGAAGTATATTCATAAGCAAGAGCAGGATTTTTTTCAATTTCTAAACAGGGAAAAGCGACTCCCGGAGTGTATGCCAGGGATAATTCCTGCGCCGTCCCACAAGGTTTAGTGGGTTTTATGGAAATCTTTCCTGGCTTGGGATGCTGATGGTATTGTAGAGTATTTTCTTTCAAATCTGACATAATAAAGAGCTATTTGTTGAGGTATATAAAGTTAATTAAACTGTGAGTATTAAAAGTTTAATAGGAAAAGTTAACCATAGAAATTAGTTGAAAGCATAATCTTAAAAAGTATGAAATGTTACTAAGACTAATTGGTACACAAATTAATCGCAAAAGAAACAGAGTGGAACAGAGTTTCTAAAGAACTTAAAACCGAACAATTGAAACTAGCATCATATGATAATACTCTGATACCCCTTGTCGGAAAGATTAAATTAAAGAAAATTTTAGATTATGGGGGAGGTCCGGGAGTTTTGTCTTTAGTTTTGAAGAAGTTGGGAGCAGATGTTAAAGAATATGATCTTTCTGATGACATGAGAAATCAGGCTGCTCAAAAAATTGGAAAAATAAATATTTATGATGCTGTAAACAAAATACCAAAAAATTATTTTGATATTGTTATCTGTAATTTAGTGTTGTGTATAGTTTCCGAAGGGGAAGTGAAAATAATTCTAAAAAATATAAAACAGTTATTAAATGCTCATGGTTTTGTGTATATTGGGTTTTGTAATCCAAAACTTCTAAATGTACCAGAAACTCAGTTAGATTTAAGACCTGCTCCAAAACACAAATACACAGAGAATCATAGTTATATAAAAACTAAAAAAGAGGGAGGATATCAAATTATTGAAAATCATAGGCCCATTAAATGGTATGAAAAAATGTATAAAGATACAGGATTGAAATTAGTTGATACGATTTATACACCGAAATATGAACTTAAAGAGAGAAAGATTAAAGATTTCATCATATTTAAACTTAAAAAAATATAAAAAATAAGCAGTTAACCTAACTCACTACTATCCTTCCACTCATTCCTCTCCAATTTTCACAGGAGCTGCAGGAATAATCGAAAGTCCCAACTTTATCAGCAGTGAATTCAACTACTGTCTTTCCTGAAACTGCTTTACTTATTTTAAATGCGGGCAGACTGAAAGTAAAATCAAAAGTTGGATTGATTACCAAACTTACCGTATCTCCTTTGTTAACCGAGAGAGTTGCTGGTTCAAATAACCATTTTTTTGCTGCAACATTGAACTCTTTACTTCCGGGAATAGCAGCTGATTCCGTAACAGGTTCTGGTTGAACTACAGTTTCAACAGGAGTTTCTGCGACAGTATTTACTGGAGTTTTATCCTCGGTTACCGGAGCAGGCTCAGCGGATACTGGAACTGGTTCAGCAGGAATCGTTTCAACTGCTGGTTCTGGTACAACAGGTGTTGAAACTGCTGCAGCAGTTGGTTTTTTGTCAGCGTTCTCTGTGTTTGCATCAGTATTAGTATTTTTATTGCCAACAGATAACTGATCTGCTAAAGAAGTTTCAGTTAAGAATCCTTGGGGGAAAAATATTTTTCCATCTTTAGTTATGTAAGAATCTATAATCTCTCCGGCTACGGATAAAGTGATTTTGTATAATCCACTTTCTTCTACAGAACTTTGTACTTCAGCAACGAAAGGCTGTTTCAATAAATTCTCATTGACAAAAGCTAAAGTTCTTTCCTCAGCCTGAGACATACTTACCTCTCCTTTTGCAGGGAACTTAAATCCCTGGGTAAATATTGAAAACAACAATAGAATGATGACAATACCACTTATTGCTTTCCAAGTACCTGCTTCTTTAAAGAAACCAGATTCTTTGTTATCTTCCCAAATATCTCTCACGGGTGGTTTATCTAATACTACCGTAGTTGATTCTTTATGATCATTGAACTCTTTTGCGGATTCTTTAACCGAATAAATAAGAACATCATCTTCTTCTTTTTTAGGGGCTGCTTTTTCAATTTTTATTTCTTTGAATTTTTCAACCCTCTTAGGCCTCTCGTATTTGGCCGCTTTAACACTCTTCAAAGATTTGAATATGCTTTTCTTTGGTGCTTCTGCTTTCTTAGTTGAAATTTTTTCAACTACTTTCTTGTCTTTTTTAGAAAAATTATCCTTAAATACTTCCTTCAACTCTTTTTTATGAATTTTTTCGATTTTCATGGGTTCCTCGTCTTCCACAAATTCTTCGCCGAAAAATGACTCATCCAAATCATCTAACTGCTTTTGTTCCATTCGCTATCACCACACATAAATCTACAAAAGTAATTTATAAAGATTTTGATGGTTAAGAAGATAGTATGGAAATGGAGTCCTGCAAGATAGATATTGGAGAGGATGTTTAACGCGAAATTTAAAAATATTTAATTTCTGGTTATTTTCTTCTGATTATTCTTATTATAAACTACTTTAACAATCTCCCCGTCATGAATATAAACCGTTTTGGTAGAATGTTTCACTAAATCGCTATCATGAGTTACCAAAATGATAGTCTTATTTTCTTTTTCATGGAGCGTACTTAACATATCCATAACTTGTTTCCCTGCATGCGAATCTAAGTTCCCCGTAGGCTCATCTGCGAGAATGACATCTGGATCATTGACCAATGCTCGAGCAATAGCTACTCTCTGCTGCTGTCCTCCGGATAATTCCATGGGTTTATGATGTAATCTATCACTTAATCCTACCAATTCCAATAATTTGGTGGCTCTAGTCATACGTTCTTCTTCCGGGACATTTTGAAAAATAGTGGGAAGAATTACATTCTCTAACGCAGTAAGAGTAGATATAAGATTAAATTGCTGAAATACAAATCCTATCTTCTTGCCACGGATTTTAGCGATAGCTGATTCATCCAAATGGGAAAGATCAATGCCATCTAAAAATATTTTTCCTTTGGAAGGAACATCTAAAACACCCACCATATTCATTAAAGTTGATTTGCCGCTTCCGGAAGGACCCAATATTACTACAAATTCGTTGGCGAATATTTGAAGATTTATTCCTCGAAGTACATCGATGGACAGCTCACCCATGTGATATGTTTTCCACACTTCTTTCAGTTCTAATAGGGTTTTGGTAGTCATTTTTTAGGGAATTGTTATAAATTTAAATTATAATACTAATATCAAAGCTTATAATTGTTTTTATTCATATCTCAAACTCTCCACTGGATTTAATTTGGATGCTCTTCGAGCCGGAGCAATTCCTGAAATACAACCGATTATAAATGAAAAGAATAAAGTACCCAAAACAAACAACACATTAATTTTTATGACTAAAAATGCTGGACCTACAGCATAAGCAAAAGCAATACCTACTAATTTGGCCGTGCCAATACCTAAAATTACGCCGATTAATCCCCCCCCAAAACCATATAATCCCGATTCTACTAAAAATAAAAACATGATATGCTTATTCTGCGCACCCACTGCTTTCAAGATACCTATTTCTTTGGTTCTTTCTAACACCGAGGTAAACATAGTATTCATAATTCCCACTCCGCCGACTAATAAAGAAATACCCGCAATACCTATCAAAACTACTTGCACAATATCTAAGATAGTGGAGAAAGAAGAAGCGAGCTGCTCGGGAGTTTGCACCGTAAAATCTTCTTTTCCCTCTTTCAATCTTCGTTCATGTCCCAGCTCTTTAGTTATTTTTTCAGCAACACCGTTTATATTTTCTCCTTCTTGAGTTTGAACTACAATTAGCCCCACTTGATCTCCGGTTTTGAATAATTCAGAGTAAGTATCGAAAGGAATTAAGATAGATTGATCATCAGGAGGGGAACCTATTCGTTCCAAGAATCCAGCAACACGAAATTCTTGGTCTTGAATGATAATTTTACTGTTAAGCCCAATATCTTTTTCAAAAAGAATTGATTTAGTATAAGCATATCCTAACACCGCTTTATATTTATCTCCTTTTTGAAGATTTCTACCTGAAGAAATTTTATAATTTTGGGCACTATTCAACAAATCCATTTCTGCTGGCTCGGTAGGCATTCCCATGATGAAAAAATAGCGAATATTATTATTATACTCAATACGAGCAGTAGTATAACTCATGGCGGCAACTTGTTTAACTCCCAACACTGACTTAATTACATCTACATCTTTTTGAGTTATCTTTACTGCATCCACACTCAATCCCGGAGTTAAACTACTTCCCTTTGCCGAGATAAATAATTTATCATTACCTAACGCAGAAAATTGTCCTTCAATGGCATTTTGCAATCCTTGACCCAGAGTGATGAGTGAAACAATGGCCGCAATACCGATAACTATACCTAAAAGGGTTAACCAGGAGCGTACTCTACGCTGTTTAATCTCTTTCCAGGGGATGATGAAATAGTCTTTGAACATTTATATCTTGAAAAGAAGAGGGATTTAAGTTATTTGTGATTGGGAAATTATCAAAACTGATGCGATTATTAGATGAAATTAAAGATAAACTTTTACATAAGGCTTTTGCCTGAATAAAAATTGAGCAAATGTGTGAAAATGCGATTTACTTCTGACAACTTTAAACCCTGCTCGGTTCATTGTATCTTCAGGAAAAACGGAAGTTTCTGCTTCGACAAATCTAATTCTCTGATGCAGACAAAAATTATCCATCGCTTGAACCAGTTTGAATAAAGCTTTAACTCTATTTCCTTTGAATTCATGAATTATCCCTATTGCCCTAACTCTGGCATAAGAATAATTTTTGGTATAATAAATCCAGAGTTGTAAAACACCAACAATGTTAGTTTTTTCGGAGGCACATTTATTCACTAAATTTTTAGGTAAATTATGATATATTCTGAGAGGATTTAGTTCACTCCAGTGGATAGGAAGAACAATATGACCTCGGTTATTAAACTCATAGTGTACATTTAAATCGGAGTTGATAACAATATATACAAATTTTATATTTTTTATTTTTTCAACTGGTAAATTTGCCGCTATAACCACATTTCGGAACCACATATATATGTAAACTACTTAATCCTAATAAATGTTTCTTCTCTGTGAATAAACCTACTTCCTTAATGCATCTACCGGTTTCAATTTAGCTGCTTGTCGTGCCGGAAAAGTACCCGATGCTGCACCTATTGTAAAAGCAAACAACAAAGAACCTATCAACAGAAATGGAGAAAATGATGCTTTAATCAAAGCGCTTTGAAACAACTGATACGCAATTATTTCTACCAATTTGCTAATTCCAAAACCTAAAATAACTCCAATCAACCCCCCTAAAAATCCAATAAATCCTGATTCGATTAAAAATAAGAACATAATTTCATTATTCTGTGCGCCTACTGCTTTCATTATACCTATTTCTTTAGTTCTCTGTAAAACCGCAGTGTACATAGTATTCATAATACCAATACCACCCACTACTAAAGATATAGCAGCTATGCCTATTAAAACTCCCTGAATGATGGTAATGATAGTATTCAAAGTAGCAATTATTTCTTCCGGAGTTTGGATGGTGAAATCTTCTTTCCCTTCATCTACCTTATGCCATTTTCTCAATTCTTTAGCTATGCTAGCACTTACTACTGAAACATCTTCGCCCGGAGCAACTTGAACCGGGATAAGATCATATTGATCAACAATGCCTAAAAGGTCACGATACGTTCCTTCTGGAATAACCATGGTGCTGTCTTGCTGAGGATTTCCTGATTTTTTGAGAATCCCGATAACTTTGAAATGCTTGCTTTGAATAGTTATAGTATTACGCAATTCAATTTTCTTCTCAAAAAAATTCTGAGCAAAATCATATCCCACCACCACATCATACGCGTCATTCTTGTCGGGAAGTTTTCCTTGATCGATTTTATAACTATTAGCTTCTATTACTAATTGCCTTTCATCAAGATCTTTTGGATACGATACAGCATAAGTATACTTATTCTCATTATTGAATTCCAAATTAAAAATTCTAATTAATCTTCCAACAGCTATGTCAACTCCTTTCACTTTTTCAATAACTTCTTTATCATGGATAGTCAGATGTACCGGAACGCCAGTTCCTGGAGGTCCAAGTCCTCCTCCCGCCGCTTGGACAATAACTTTATTTGAACCTAATTGCACAAATTGTTGAGCGATGGCTTCTTTCAATCCCCCACTTAAAGAAAGTAATGAGACAATAGCAGCAATACCCATGAAAATACCTAACATGGTCAGCCAGGAACGTAATTTTCTCTGCCGAAAATTTCTGTACGCCAATCGAAAGTAATCTTTAAGCATGGAAAACATGGCCCCCCATTAACATCCTATAACTGAATGATGAGTACAATAACATATACCCATACTTGCAAAACAATTCACACCTATTTTCTCGAGATTAACTGTTTCGCATCAGCAAGCATCTGTGACCAGGAGAATTTTCTATTTTTTTTATAAAAATGACGATAGTAGTAATATGCAAATAAAATGAGAATAATTATTATTACATAATTCCCAACAGAACTTCCCGGGATTACTCCAAACTTCTGTAAAGTCCATGATGAATACAAAGGAAGTTTTAAATCAAAACTCTGATGGAAAGGATGATTATTAGCATCATAATATTCTAGTTGTATTGGAACATTCAACTCTTTCAGCCAGCGATGAGTAAAGAGATTTATCTCAGTATTTTGAGTATCATCGGAATCTATATTCCCTATGTAAAATACAGTACTGGTAGAGATTAAATCATAATCCTCTGAAGGAAGCAATTGTAATGTAACAAATTTAATGTTAGTAGCTCCCGCATTAGCCAATTCTATAGTAACTAATCCGGGGCTATTTGCTTGTAATACCGTGCTTTTTTTGATGTAGGCAACTAAATTAGGAGTATCACCAACAGTAACAGCGAGAATATCTTGAGTAACATAGCTATTCCCATTTTGATCATCAAATGATATGTTTACGGGAATTTTATACAAACCTGGAATTGCTTCGGGACTGGCCATCAATTTGAAAGTGATAGTATCTTGATATTGCGAACCTAATTCAGGAATACGTTTCTGTAATGATGATTGATAGGGAGCAAGAGGAAGTGCATCTAAATCTAACGCAAATTTAACATTTTTCAACAAAGTGCTCGCCACATTCTTTATTTCGATAGTAATCGTCCCAAATTGACCTGGCGGAATTTGTGGTGGATCTGATGAAACAGAAATAATATCAACAATAGCATCACGAGCTTGTATATTTACTTTAAATTCATCATTTATGTATGAAAGTGCCGTCTCCCCAAAAATAATCTGAAGATCAATAGGGGTTTCTCCCCCATAAGCATTATCATCTATTTTTACTTTAAATTCAACTACCACTGCATCTGCTCCGGTAGACGAAGCGCGTAAAAGACCAATATTTTTTTGAGCAACATCATTATATACGGTGAAAGGGGTTTGAGGAAGAAGTTTTACGACGGCACTCTGCTCAGTTTCATGACCAATATTTTCTATTTTGAATTTAAGAGTAACCACATCCCCCGGTTCAACTGGATCGGGAGTTTGAGACATCAGAGTAACTTTAATTTGAGATTGAGTCCCATATTGAGTGGAAATAGCGAAGGCTGAAGTACATAAGATTACTGTGAATATTAACAAAAATGTTGAAATTACTACTTTTCTCATTACGCACCTTTTTTATGTACATATTAAACGGAGATTTCTTTATAAAAGTTGCGGGAGTGGGTGCCACGTCAGTATTCTGAAGCAAAAACTTCATCTGTGCACCAATGAAGTAGTTCACAAAAAGTGAAAACTATCACTTTTGTGCATAAACAAAGTAGTTTCTTTGTTTTGTGCTTCATTGTGTGCGTAAGACAAAGTTAAGAACAAAATCAACACTAAAAAAACATAAATTTACCTCCCGTAGTTGCAGCAGGGATTTTGCTAAATTCGCGACCAAGATGACTTTGCGGAACATCAAGAGGTCAAAATAGCACGAGATTGGAAACTCTCAATAGAAGTATATCAAAATGAAAAACCATCAACAAAAAAGTCTTTTCTAATCGTAGTCCCATTCTAAAGTGGTTATAAAAGCTTAATAAAGCCATTTTCCTCTACTTACATATATGGAGTTTAAGGTAGAAAAGAGACAGAACGAGAATTTTCACAAGTATCCCACTGAAGATCTCAAGATTGCTCAGAGATTTTCCCAGGAATTAAAAAAAGAATTAGGGGATTTTCTGATGGGAGTAGTAGTTTTTGGCAGTTCTGTCCGTCGGGAAAAAACTATTCATAGTGATTTAGATATATTAGTAATAACCGATGATACTACTTTTCAAATCACTGAACAATTAATTGAAGGGTACAAAATAATAGTAGAAAATTTAGTGGCCAGAGTATCTACCAAATTACATATTACTTCTATGACTTTTACCTCATTCTGGGAATATGTGAAAGTCGGCGATCCCGTAGTAGTTAATATCCTAAGAGACGGAGTAGGATTGATTGACACAGGATTCTTTTATCCACTTCAACGCTTACTAAAAACGGGAAAGATTAGACCATCTGAAGAAAGTGTCTGGCGCTATTTTGGCAGATCACCTATGACTCTTCTTAATTCCAAATGGCACATATTGCAAGGAACTTTAGATTTATATTGGAGCGTGATTGATGCCGCTCACGCCGCATTGATGAGGAAAAATCAAATTCCCCCCTCACCAGAACATGTGGCAGACTTATTGGAAGAAATTTTTGTCAAAAAGAAATTATTGGAACCACGATATGCCGATATCATGCGTAAATTCTACAAATTAAGCAAGATGATCACTCATCGCGAAGTTAAAGAAATCAATGGACTAGAGTATGATCGATTGTATAAAGAAGCGGATGAATTTGTAAAACGAATGAAGAAATTGATTGAGAAGAAGTATTGAGAATTCTGATAGAGAGAGTTTAAACGATACTGAGAATTTTTTATTAACTAGATCAAATGGAGTAGTTAACTATTTAAAGATAAAGAACTCCCCTATCAACAATGAGTAAAAAGGTAGTGGTGATTAGTGTAGGCATTGTTGTGTTTGTTCTATTGGTTATCTTTCTTATCGGTTATTTGAATTTTCAAAGTGAAAGAGAAAAATATTATGAAAAATATAAAGTCATTGATGAAGGCCTAAATTTGATACGTGATGGTAAATACGAAGAAGGATTAAGTAAATGTAGCGAGTTTACATATTATAACACTTATGTGTGCCATGGTGCAGTAGTTGCAACAAAGAAAAAGAGAGGAGAACCAGTAACGGTTGAGTTTTGTGAAAGTATACCCACTGAGTTAAAAAGTAATTGGCCATTAACACTCAAAATATTTAGATTATTTGAAAATCCTAATGAAGCAGATAATTTTAAGAAAAATTCATTAGATATTATAGAACTATGTAAACAAGTTAGTTCTTCTACATAATTTCCTAGATTTTAAAAATGGTGTTCATAGAACAAGAATGGTGTAGAGAATCAAAATGTTTAAGAATGAGTTTAGTCTAATCAATTTAAGCGTAAAAATGAGGTTTAAAAATGGGATTAATTCGATCGTATCGCTTTAAAAAAGCAATTGCGTCTTTGGTTTTAATTGCAAATTTTTTGACCCCAATATTGGCAAAAGCAGAATGGAATTCTAATACAAAAGCAAGCTTTGTTAATTTTAAAAACGCGGCAGTTTCTGCAAGAGCTCAACCATCACCGGAAGGTAAAAAGAAAGTGATAGCAACGCCAACTAAAGATTTTGTTAATAATTTGTTAATAGAAGTTCAATTAGATTTGAAAGAAGGGAAACTGGCTGAAGCGAGAGGAAATTTAGATTTAGCCAAAAGAGGCACCAATTCTTTGAGAACAATGGGGGAAGATACAACTAAAACTGAAGCTCTGATCCAAGAGTTAGATAGAGAAATTAAAATAAAAGAAGCAGAAGGTTTAGCTACAGCAGAATTAGTTACAGAAACAGAAAAGAAACATGCCAGTCCAGAATGTGACAAAGAGCCACAATGGGTTAAAAATTGGAGAAATGGCAAATACCTTTGGAATGATGGAAATAAAATGTATGTGGTAGGTTATGCAAAAGGGAAAGGAGAAGGTGAGACTAGAGAATTTGCCCCAGACAGAGCAAGAGAATTATATTTACAATCAATGGGTAAAGTAGTAAAACTAGTAACTAGTGATGCGTCTGGAAAAAGTACTACTGTGTTAGTTACTGGTACCGTTAGTGGATTATGGGAAGCAGAATGGCACCACCACCAGGGAAAAAGTTGGGAAAGTTGGGTTTTAATGGTTCACACAAAATAGGTTGCTTATATTTTTATTTGTTCTGATATTTTGCCGCACTAAACAACAGGTAAGTACTTTTCAAATGAGGGTGAAATAATTAATCCTAGAAAGTTATTTATAATTAAAGCATATGGATGTTCCATGCTAAAAAAATCACAAAAGAAATCCTACCGTCCTACTCTTAAACTCACTTCTTTCCCTCTTTCCACAGTTAAAGCCATAGCTTCCTCCTACAACAAAACATTTCATTCCAAATTGTTTACTCTCTTTACCTCTTCTGAGAGCGATATTTATCATTTTGCCTATAGCCACAAGCCTAACTTTGAATTTTGTTTTACCTTTCTTAAAAATGATGAAGGAAGATGGTATCAGGGAAGTACAGAATTGGAAAATGTTCGTCAATGGGTGTTGGAACAAGCTCGAAAGGATCCTAAAAATATTTTCAAATCATACAATCAATGGGAAAAAGAATGGAAGAAATATGGAACGCTGTGTGCCAAACTAAACAAAACAAATCTTGAAAAATTAAGCACAGAGAAATTCTATAAATTATTTGAACAATTCCATAAACAATACCTTGTCGTGGGATCCGTTGCCTACATGACTGATAGTTTCATGTCTACCGGAACGGAAGATTGGCTAGAAACATTAATCTCGAATGAACTGGAAAAATCAGCCGTAAATAACCGAGAAATCACCAAATATGTTCGTACCTTAACTTCACCAGTTCATCTTTCTTTCACTTTGGAAGCAGAGTATGAATTGTTGAAAACAGCGTTAGCAATAAGCATATCATGCCCAAAACTCCTATCCTATGCTCAATTAAAACCAAAACTACGCCAGCAGGTACAAAAGCTGGAACATCGATTTCATTGGATCCAAAATAATTATTATAATGTTCATTATATTACTGCAGAAGAATTCTATCAAGAGATTGTAAAAATAATCAATGAAGCCAATAAGAATAAAACCACTATTAAAAAAATTATTAACCAGAAAGAAAAAGAACTGGCCCAGCTGCAGGAAGGAAGACAGAAATTAATGAATTCTCTTCCTCTTTCTTCCTACGCCAAAAAGGTATTAGAAATTGCCCGCTTATTCTCTAAATGGAAAGATGTGCGCAAGAGCGGGGTGTATAGGGGAATGTATTATTTTGATCTTTTCCTGGAAGAAGTGGCACGAAGAACAAATTACAGCAAAAGAGAAACCACTTTTATGATCTTTGATGAAATGAAAGATGTTTTATTCAAAAAGAAAGAGATACATCAAGAATTAGCTCAAAGAGCACAGCAATGTTTCTTTGCTGTAACTGCAGAAGGTTATTTTATTGTGGGAGGAAAAGATGCCAAGGCTTATTTTGTGTTAAGCCATAGTCCAGAGCAGGAACAAGAAGTAATGGAAATTAGAGGAGTTGCTGCTTCTCCCGGATATGCACGAGGGAGAGTAAGAATTATTCGTAAGACGGAAGAAATGAAAGAATTCCAAGTAGGAGAGATGTTAGTTACTAACCAAACTACTCCCGAATTTATGCCTATTATGAAAAAAGCAGCAGCCATCGTAACCGAACAAGGAGGCATAACTTCTCATGCCGCCATTGTTGCCAGAGAGTTGGGTAAACCCTGTGTGATTGGCACGAAAATTGCTACCTCTGCTTTGCGTGATGGAGAAGTGGTGGAAGTGGATGCTAATAATGGGATTGTACGAAGGGAGAAGTGAAATTAACATAAATAGATTCTAATCTAGGTTCTTATCCACAATCAAAACATTTAATAATTGCCTTAGATTTCCTATTCTTGATGAAACAAATCATCCAAAAGTATGTTCTGAAGAATGCCTTAGACTTTGGAGGAAAAGCCAATCCTAAAGCTGTCCTAGGTTTCGTATTAAAAGAAAATCCTGCTTTAAAAACCAATGTTCCCGCAGTATTAAAAGAAATAGAAGCCATAGTAAAAGAAACAGAAAAACTATCTCCAGAACAAATTAAAAAACAGTTGGAGAAACTTGCTCCCGAACTTCTGCATGAAAAGAAAGAAGAAGTAATCGAAGGACCATTAAAACCACTTCCCAATGCTCAGATGGGTAAAGTAGTAGTACGAATCGCTCCATCTCCCAGCGGACCCCTACATATAGGTCATGCCTACGGAGTTTCATTAAATTATGAATACGCAAAAATGTACCAAGGTAAATTAATTCTACGTATAGAAGATACCAATGCCGAAAATATCTACGAGCCGGCATACAAATTGATTGAACAAGATGCGCAGTGGCTCACCGATAATGGAGTAAATCAAATAGTTATCCAATCTTCACGCTTAGGCATTTATTACGATTATGCTGAAAAAATAGTGCAGATGGGAAAAGGGTATGTATGTACCTGTGATGCAGAAAAATGGAAAGAAATGAAAAATAAAAGCCATGCTTGTCCTTGTAGAAGTTTATCCGTGAAAGAAAATCAAACTCGTTATGCCAAGATGTTCAATGATTATGCCGAAGGAGAAGCAGTGTTGAGATTAAAAACAGACATTCAAGATAAAAATCCGGCCATGAGAGATTTTCCGATTGTACGTATCGTCGAACACATCCATCCTAAAACTAAAAAAGAACAAAGAGTATGGCCTTTGATGGTCTTTTCGGTTGCTATTGATGATCACGAATTAGGCATTACTCACGTGCTTAACGGCAAGGATCATGCCGATAATGCGTTCAAAGAAATGAAAATTATGGATTGCTTTGGTTGGAACCATCCCAAATATAAACACTGGGGCATGATAAACTTTGAAGGATTTGAGCTAAGTACTACTCAAACTAAAAAATCTATCGCTGAAGGAAAATATATGGGATGGGATGATATTCGTTTACCTTTCCTTCCGGCTCTTAGAAAAAGGGGCTATCAACCAGGAGCGTTTCGAAAGTTTGCTATTGAAATCGGATTAAGCTTAAACGACAAAAAAGTAAGTATGGAAGAATTTTGGAAGATGGTCAATGCTTTTAACAAAGATATTATTGATCCTGTTTCTAATCGCTATTTCTTTGTTGACAACCCGGTTAAAATCAAAATTGAAAAAGCACCGATAAAGAAAGTAGAATTAGAGATGCATCCTAGTCATCCTCAACGAGGACACAGAACATTTGAAGTCAATGATCAATTTGTAATCTCAGATGGAGATCTTACTCGTTTGGAAAAAGGAGTGATTCATCGCTTGATGGATTGCATCAATTTTGAACGAAAAGGAAAGAAATTTTATTATTTATCAGAAAATTATGAAACATTCAAGAACGCCACTAATAAAGGACAGATTATCCACTGGCTTCCAGCCAACAATACCCTCAAAATGGAAGTGTTATTGGAAAATGGGACTATTACCACAGGTTTGGGTGAAGAAGGATTGAGTAAACTTAAGGAAGGAGATATAGTCCAGTTGGAAAGACGTTACTTTGCTAGGTTGAGCAATACCAATAAAAAGAAACTAACTTTTTGTTATTTGCATAAATAATAATAATAATAATAGTGGAATAGATAATCAAAAAGAATAAAAAATAATTTAAACGAAAATAATAAAATTAAAATATATAATCTAAAAAAATAAAAAGCGAAGGTGGGAAAGATGGGAAAAATAAGTCGAGATACGCCTCTGGCGGAAATTACGTTACGCAGATATGAAAAGCCAACGGCAACAGACAGAGAATTAGTACGCAAATTCTGCCTTTCCGTAGGATTATTGCAACCAGGAGATTCTCGAGACGTAGTAGTCGATGTTTTCCACACCATGTTGAAAGCAAAACAATCTCGAGAAGAATTACATTCTGAAGAAATTAAAAATAAAGTCATGGAACTGCGTAAAAATGCCGGACTTCCCATGTTAGGAATAGCTTCTTCCAACATAAGAAGACAGCTAAAAAGATTAAAAGATCTACATTTGATTGAAACTAATGCTAACCTCTATCGTATTACTGAGTGGGGTCATTTATCTGAAATCTTTGAAGAAAAAGTAGAAAATTTTGTTCTAGCATCAGTTATGAGCAGAGTTAAAGAATACGTAAAGAAAATGGATGAAGAATTTGGTGTAAGTACTTTATCTCGACAGCAAGTAGTTAATATCCCTTTTGATCGAGAATTGATGAATATGGCTAAATTACAGAGAGGAAGAAAGGAGTAAGAGGATTAAACAGTCAAACTAAGTATAAGAAATCTATTTTATATTTAATTCACTTAAATTATTTATTATTTTTTCATTAGATACGCCCATACGAAGAAATTCTTCTCTAGAAGTTAAACCAGTTAGAACAGCAATGAAGTCTATCCCCGCATCCCGGGCAGATACATAATCATGAGGATGATCACCAATAGTTAGAATTTCTGTTGGATTAATCCCTTTCTGTTTTAAGAAAGCTAATGCAGGAGTGAAAGCTTTGAGATTGGGTTTACGATCTTCTTCTTTTTCTGGAGCAAAGATCGCTTCAAAAGGAGGATAGCCCGCTTGTTGTAATCTCTCTGCCGCCATTTTAACTCTATTGGTAACAATCACCGGGATTATTCCTGCTTGAATACATCTTTGAACCACCAAGAAACCACCAAAGGTAGCGCTATAGGATAAAGTTTTGGCTTGCTCACGATATTTTTCTAAGACTATTTGTGCTAAATCTTTCTCTCCATGATAATAGGGATTATTTGGAAAAATTTCTGTGAAAATTTCTTCAAATGGCAAATTTTTCTTCTGTACTTCTTGAATTTCAAAAATGGTAGGGATGTGTAGAGATAATTCAGGGGATAATAGTTCTGCAGTTTGGATAATTAAATCTCTGACAAATTTATCTGTGGCAATTAAGGTGTTGTCTAGATCAAAAATAATACTTTTATATTTTTGTTCTACTATGCTCCAATAAGGAGGGATAATAATTACTTGATCACGTAGTGGACCAACACTAATCAAACTAATATTTATTTTTCCTTTCTCTTCCAGTTTATGTAAATAATTCTGTGCAGCCAAAGGTAGTTCATCCCAACTCTTAGCAGAAGAAATGTCACTTTCCCATCCTGGAATCTCTAACCACTCTTCCGGCACACAGTATTCTAAAATAGTACTATCTGCAGGAAAGTCTCGAATAATTTTTCCTTTGAAATATATTTCACCATTAAAGAGCCTCTTTGGCCCAAGATAACGATAGGAATTACAAATCTTTATAGTCTTCAATCCTGAAAGGATATCTAATTTGGTGATGATGGCTTTTGGTCCATTAATACCGGACGCATATCTAGTAATAACGGCATCGAACCAGCCACAACGCCTTGGTCTACCAGTAGTAGAACCAAATTCTTGACCTTTCTCTCTCAAATACTGGACAGTTTCATCATTGATTTCCGTAGGGAAAGGACCACTCCCAACTCTGGTAGTATACGCTTTGAAAATACTATACACCTCATCAATATGAGAAATACCTAGTCCCGTATTCAATCCCCCTAAAGAAGAATTAGAAGAAGTTACAAAAGGATAAGTCCCTTGATCAATATCTAATAATAAGCCTTGGGCGCCTTCTAACAGAATATTTTTTCCAAGAACTTGGGCAGCATCCAATTTCTGATGTATATCTGCTACATAAAGAAATATTTTTTTCCCAGCAGAGAAGTATAATTCCGTAAGCAATTGTGCCGTTTCCGAGAGAGATGGTTTATTTCCTAAACTTTGAATTTCTTGGCGTAAAAAATCAAAGAAATGATCGGCAGGAATTACTTCCAGCAATTTTGAAGTGAAATTATCAGTATCAAAACTGGATTTCTTATCAATTAGATTTTGAATTATTTTTTCATACAGAACTTTTTTGTCAAGAAGATCGTTAATACGAATACCTTGGCGATGCATTTTATCCGCATAGGTTGGACCTATACCCCTTCCGGTAGTTCCAATCTTTCCAGTTCCTTTAGCTTTTTCTAAACTTAAATCCATCACTTTATGATACAGAAGAATAACATGAGCTTGGCCAGAAATAAAAAGGTTATTGGTAGTATAACCTTTCTCATTTAATACTTTAATTTCCTGCAATAATACAAAAGGATCGATCACTAAACCATTACCGAGCAGACAATCCACTTTTTCCCAAGTAATAGCAGAAGGAATTAAATGAAAAACATGTTTACCTTCTTTTAAATAAACTGTATGTCCCGCATTATTACCGCCAGTAGCTCTAGCACAGACTGAAAAATAACCGGCAGCCCAATCTACTATTTTCCCTTTCCCTTCATCGCCCCACTGACCGCCCAAGATAGCTACTGTTTTTGCTTTTTTTTCCATACGTGTTTCTTCATCTCCAGTTTAATTTTTCTAGTTACATTTTCTGATTTAATTTTGGTAGTGGAACGATTCTAGTAAAAAAGGCAGTTCTGACCAATCTACTATGTTATATTCTGCTTTTTTGCCTTCTCCTTTCTGATTGAAATTTACTGTGATCAAGCCTTTTTCTTGAGCTAAAGTGAAAGTGTTATTAACTTTCCCTAAAAAAATGACATTTTTTTCAGGATATAGTTCATCCTGGTTAATGGAAATAGAAAAAAAGTTTAAATCAGGGTTATAATACCTATGGGCATTTAATCCCACTATTAAAATTCCTTTTTTTTGAAGTTGTAGCAGTAATTCCTTCCCCGCAGTAAGCAATTGTTCTCCGCAGGAATCACAGTCGATGATTATTTTCTTAATGGGCAAAAGAGGTTTTTCATAATTATCTTTAAATTTGTTCCATCTTTGCAGAGCTAAATCCACTAAAGAGGGAGATAGACCATAATAATCTTCTGGCTTTAATGAGGTAATTTTTTGTTTAATTTCAGCGCTTAAATTTAAAGTAAGAATTAATTCCCGTAGTTCTTTAACTGAACAATTCCTACCTCGAGAAAACTCTTTCATTAATTCGTAAGGGGCAGGATAATTCTCTTTTCGCAATAAAGTTTGAACAGCTTCAGTGAGAATTTCTCCTTTGTCTTGAAGTTCTATTAACATTTTCTGACGATCAAGATGTAGTCGCTCCAACTCTTCCAAGAGATGAGCTACCGCCACATAAGAGTGAGCTATCCCCACACCCATAGCTCTTTGCGCTTCATGATCAGATAAATCTCTTTGCATACGGGAAACCTGCCACTTGGAGATGAAACCATAAAACTTGGCATTGGCTTCAGCAGTGCTGCCTTCGGCTACTTCCATGCGCCAGGGATTAATTTTGTGAGGCATGGTAGAAGAACCAACCTCTGTTTCAATTTTTTTCTGCACTAAATATCCTTGAGAGGTATAGAGCCATAAATCAGTAGCTAGGTCCCGAAGAATATTATTAAAAGAGATAAAACTACTAAAGAAACGAGTAAGGCCATCATGGGGTTCAATTTGGATAGTTAATAAATTTGGCTCCGACCCCAGTTTATTAACAAAATCTTCAGAAAACGTAATCCAATCTACTTCGGGAGCAGCAAAATGCTGAGCAGCATAATTTCCCACCGCCCCATTTAGTTTTCCAGGAAGTTTGATTTGATCCAAAATTAACAACGCTATTCGTAAGCGTTCTAAATAATTAGCCATCTCCTTCCCGAAAGTTGTAGGTGTAGCCGCCTGCCCATGAGTTCTTCCCAGTAGAGGAGTGTGTTTTTCTCTTTCAGCAATTTGGGCTAAATAATGTAACAATTCCACTGCCGCAGGAAGATAATAATTTTTCCAGGATTGCTGAATCATTTGGTTGTAGGCTAAATTATTGATGTCTTCACTAGTTAGCCCAAAATGAACAAACTCCTTCATATCTTGAAGAGAAGTGCCTCCCAGTTTCATCTTTAGAAAATACTCTACTGCTTTACAATCGTGGTTTAAAGGTTTAATCCCTTGATAACCAAAACGGTCTAAGTTCTGCATAATCTGAGCATCTTCTAAACTAAAATTATTAATGAGATTATGTAGAAATTCTATTTCTGCCGGTGAGAAGGATCGTACTGTTGGGAACTCTTTCAACTGTGAGAGAGCAATAAGATATTCTACTTCTATCATTAAACGAAATTTGAATAAAGCATACTCTGAGAACCATTCAGCTATGGGGGCAGTAAGAATCCTATGGCGGCCATCTAGCGGTGAAACCGCTTTAAGAGAATGAAAGAACAAATCTTCTGATTTCATCTGTTACCCACATGTTTATTGACTCGGTGTTTCTTTTTATATTATTTGTGATAATAGAAAATAGCTATTGAAGAAGTAATTTTAATATTATCTAAACAACTGAGAAAAAATTAAGAAAAAAACAAAAATAATCGAAAAGTGACTAAAATTAAATAATATCTTCTTCAGCAACTACAATGTAATCTCCCGTAGCAATAACTGCAGAGAAAGGTATTAAGATATTTCCATCTTTGGTCTTTTCTAATTCCATTTTATCAGTATAAGTGGTGGGATTCTTCAACAACATGTGAATTAATTCTCCAGATCCAACTTCAAAGATTAGATCTCCTACTTCACCAAACTTCTTTCCTGACTTGGAAACGATAGTTTTACCTAAAAGTTCTTTAGAATAATTCTTGCCTTTTTCTTCCATGCCCATTCACCCTCTGTTTTTAACCTTAATTTAATCTTAAATAACTTTAATTCTTATTTGTGGTTAATGGGGTTGGTTAGTATATAAAGTTTACGGTGATGGAGTTGATGTTCTTAGATAATAAAAATAACCCATTTAAGATAGTATAAATAGTATATAATTATCTAATTTTTGGGATGATAAGCCCGCACATAGGGTTCAATAACTTCTGCTTTCCAGCCATGAGCCATAAGATCCGTAGCTATCTGTTGAGGGGAATCACCTCTGCTGGCTCTGGAAGAGATATATTTCTTCAATTCCACTAAATGTTGATCTCCCAAGCCATGCTCTGCCGTTAATATATTCTCAGAACTTAATCTAGCAATGACTTTATTGATATCATTAGTACTCCAATTATTCTGTCTTAGCAATATTTCCCGTATTTTCTGTTCTGAATAACCTCTTTGGATCATCTCTCTCATCCATTTTTCCAGTATGTATAAAGGAAGCTTCTTTTGGTGATTATCATACAGTTTGAAAACTAAAAATCCTACTAACAAGATCATAAATACCACTACGAACCAAGTGACATCATAATTTCCCCCGCTAGATGAAAAAGCTAAAGCTTTTCCAAATAGATTTTTAGAAGAGGAAGAAGAAGATGAATAAGAACTATCTGGCAGAGAATTAATAGTTATGTTTCTAGCTTCATGAACAGAATAATCCCCATAAGTAGCGAAAACATCTAATTGATATATTCCCGGATCTAATCCGATTACATTGTCTTTTTGCACTAAAGTGTTCTCAACTACTAAATCTCCTTTTTCTTGCCAAACTACTTTTCCACTTTTGGTAAGAGTTCGATCAGTATTAACCACTATTTTTTCATCTTTATTGGAAGAGATTAGGAAAGTATAATCAAATGGTTTGTTGGCACTCACTTTAGGAAATTCTAACAAAGTTAAAGTTATTGCCGGAGGGACTTCTTTCTTTATTTCAATAGTTCTATGACTACTAATTACATAATCACCAAGTTGTAAATTTATGGTAAATGGATAAGCTCCTTCAGGAGTTGTAGAGGGAATAAACAAATTAGTTTTCTCAATCTTTTCTTCGAAATCGCCCATGAAAATAACATCTGAACCGGAGCTCAAAGGACTGTTCACATCGCCCACATTAAAATTTAAAGCTACATCTCCTGAAACATTGGACATAGCTTTCATAAAGTAAGTAAAATCTAAAGAATCTCCCGGTTGTATAGGGGAATCAACATATAATATCTTAAGGTCAAAAAGTTGTACACAAACATTTTTCACACAGAACTCATCAGTTTTACAATCGCTATTTTTAGTACATTGATAATATTTACATGATCCACCCTCACAATATCCATTCTTGCCGCAATCTTGATCGAAAGAACACTCAACATAATGAGCAACTCCACCTCCACTAGATCCGCCACCACCGCCGCCAGAAGGAACAGGAGTAGGAGTAATAGGAACTACTGGAGCAGATTGGATAGTGTAAGAGAATATTTGGCTATCTTCATTCTGCCCATCATTACAAGTTACATTGATGTAATATGTTCCTTCCTCACCAGTTGTAGGAGTATCTCTTATTGTGCCATTAGCTGAGTTGATACTAAATAATGAAGCATTAGAAGAATAAGTAATAGTATCATCATCTATATCGCTGCAACTAGCTTGAGCATTTAGATCATTGCCAATTACTACTGTATGATTTCCGATACTCACATTAAATAGGGAAGCAGTATTAGACACCGTGAAACAATAAGTTTCAGAAGAAGCGTTATTGTTGCTGCTATCATTAGCAGAATAATACCAGCAGAGGTTACTATTTCTTCTCTGAGAAATGTTGGTGTTGGTGGAAGCATTGTACTGTACAACGCTACCTGTTGAAATAGCACTGTTATTAATCCATGATCCACTTACATTGGTGCTGAAGATATAACTATTCAATCCAATTCCATCGGTAATGGTAATATTGGCAGTGAAGTTTTGGTAACGTTGGAATTCTAAAGAAGTATTAACAGCATTACTAAAAGTGGGAGGAGTAGTATCATTTATGGTTACATTCAATGTTTGAGAAACATTGACACTCCCATCATAGATAGTGACATTGAATAAATGTCTTCCAATAACTGAATCATTGGTAGAGAAATTAAATATACCCGTTCTATTATTTATCACAAAAATAGTATCATTGACGTAATAAGTGAAATTATCATCATCTATATCTGTAGCATTAACACGGAAAGTAAAGTTGGTGGAACTGTCGATATTTTGGATATTGAATGTTTCATTGAATGTAGGGGCAGTATTCTGTACGGTGAAACAATAGGTTTCAGAAGAAGCGTTATTGTTGCTGCTATCATTAGCAGAATAATACCAGCAGAGGTTACTATTTCTTCTCTGAGATATGTTGGTGTTGGTGGAAGCATTGTACTGTACAACGCTACCTGTTGAAATAGCACTATTATTAATCCATGATCCACTGACATTGGTGCTGAAGATATAATTGTTCAATCCAATTCCATCGGTGATAGTAATATTAGAAGTGAAGTTCTGATAACGTTGGAAGTTAAGTGAAGTGTTGATAGCATTACTGAAAGTGGGAGGGGTCCCATCGGTAACATTCAATATGAAAGTACCAGTAATATTACCATAACTATCATTAATTGAAATATTAATATTGTAAGTTCCAATTTGAGATTCACTCGGAGTAAAATTAATAATTCCAGTTAACACGTCAATAACAAATAATGAAGTATTATCTGAAAATGAAACTACGTCGCTATCATTATCACTATAATTAATATCATAAATCAAAGTTGAACCACTACTTATGGTCTGATTAGTTAAAGAAGGAGTAAATTGAGGAAGAGTATTGTTTATGGTAATAGTGGCATTGTTCCAATCTCCTTCATAATCAATACCATCAAATGCTTGAACAGAACAAGTCCAATTTTCACCGCGAGTAGTATTACCATAATTAATAGTGGATATTAAACTTAATACTCCTGTGCTAACACTTGATGTTTGGTTGCGCATTCTAGTTACTTCTACGGTATTATTGTACCAAGTGTAATTTACGAACAAAGTGGAGTTGTCAGAGTCACTGATATTAACGTAACAAGTAAGATTATCAGTGGTATAATTGTTAGGAGAAGTAGTATTAACATAAACTAATGTGGTGTTAGGAGCTATGTTAGCAACAGCTTCAGCATTAATGGTAAATTGTCTTATCTCAGACCCAGTTTGATTATTACCATCAGTAGCATTAAATCGCCAATAATATGTTCCCGCTTTTTGACGGTAAAGATCACGTACTTCTCCCGAAGTTAAAGAACGGTTAAATATGGCTATTTCATCAAAGTGACCGCCAATATATTCTCCGTCGCCAACTAAAGTTGCACCAAGTAAAGTAGTGGTTGACGTCCCCCCATCAGGATTATCAACATAAGTTTGAGTTGCTTCAGGAATACCATTAATGATAAATTGGTAAGTTTTGGCACTGGTATTTCTAATAATTGCAACATGCGTCCAAGTATTCGTAACAACCGAGGTAGTAGATAAAATTTCAGTATTATTTCCTGGTCCATTTTCATGGAAAGCACGATATAATACAGGACCACTGTTATTTTTCACACCAAATGAATACATGAAATTTCCAGATTGTAATTCATTATTAGCTCCTCGTGAAACTGCTATGGATGACAAGCCAGAAGAAGGCAAAATGCTAAGTTTCTGCCACCAAGTTATAGTCAGATTTCCGGAAATTTGTAAAACACTATTTGATCCAGCAGAAACATAATCATTACTTCCATCAAATAACGCTGCCCCCCCTATTTTTCCCCCAGTATAATTAAAAACAGCACCGCCATTTAAAGTTCCCACATTTCCTTGCCCTGAAGAATCGGCTGTTGATGTACCTATTTTCTCATCAAATTTCCAATATCCCACTACAGATCCATCGTTAGAAAACACCGTATCTACTGAAGGGGAACTCCAATTATAAGTTAATGTTGATCCGTTAGTAACGTTAGCAAAAAAAGCTACCAGAGAAAAAGGAAGGGTAGTATTATCAGCATAAAAAGAAACATTCATTACATTATTTTCCTGATCAGTAATTGTAGCATTAAGAGTTATATTTGTATCATTAACAGTGTAAATAGTGTTATTTATTGGATAATTAAGGGTAACATTAGGAGGAGAATTTATGGCAGTTACATTTAAAATGAAAGTACCAGTAGTATTTCCAACATCATCTGCGGCAGAGATATTGATGTTATATACACCAACTTCACCTACAGAGGGAGTGTAAGTTATTAACCCGCTTACAGAATTGATACTGAATAAAGTACTATTACTATAGTATGTAATTGTGGTATTATCATATTCGGTGGCATTGATATCATAATATAACTGCGAACTCACCTGAACAGTTTGATTAGTTAATGAAGGAGTAAATTGAGGAAGAGTATTGTTGATAGTTATAGTAGCATTATTCCAATCCCCTTCATAATTTATTCCATCAAATGCTTGGACGGAACAAGTCCAATTTTCATAACGAGTGGTGTTTTTGGAGTTAACAGTTGAGATTAAAGATAAAGTTCTATTATTTATTCCAGACGTCTGACCACTCAGTCTAGTTACTTCAACACTGTTATTATACCACGTATAATTTACAAATAGGGTTGAATTATCTGCATCAGTTATGTTGGCATAACAAGTGAGATTGTCAGTAGTATAATTATTTGCTGAAGGGGCATTAATATAAACTAAAGTAGTGTTAGGAGCAGCAGTGGTAGTAATTGACACATTATCCCCCGCATAACTGCTGAAAGCAATCACATTGAATAATAAAGTTCCGCCGGAGAAACTAGTTATGAAACAATTAGTACAATTGGTTCCTTTCTGCCGTATTTCTGAACTGTCGGTACTGTAATTACTTAAGAAACTAATTTGATTGATGGAAGACCAATTGTTTAAAGTGTAGAGGGTGATGTTGGCACTGGAATTTATTTGAAGAGTATTTGATGCAAACGCAGTAGTGTTCAATGAAGCAGTATTATTGCCGATGAATAGATTTCTTCCTAAACCTAATCCATCATTATTAGTGATATTAAGAGTTAAATTTTCTGAGAAATCGGATATATAACCGTCTAGTCCGGTAGTATTAGTCCATCTGATTTCTCCAAATGAATTGTTGTATATCAAATAGTTTGGCGAATTTGCTCCAGTGTCGTCAAATAAATCATAGTCTTGGAATGATGTAGAGGAGAAATTGTTGTTCAGGAAAGTGTTGTTGGATGAAGCGGAGATGTAAATAGCGTAATTTGAACTGACAGTTCCTCCGGCAGTAATGTTATTGCTATCGACTAAAGTATAGTTAGCAGAAGTAGATAAATAAATCCCATAATTACTTGAAGATCCACTAACATTGATAATATTATGAGTAATATTATTGTTAGTTACACCACTAACTAAGTATAACCCGTGATTTAAGGCAGTTCCTTTAGTGATAATAGTATTATTATTTAAACTGTTATAATTGGCGTCATTAACTAAATAAATTCCATAATTACTAAAGGTACCATTGGTATTAATAATATTATTGCTTACATTAGCATAACTGGATTTGGTATTTATTTGAATTCCATGATTGCCACTACCTCCCGTAGTATTGATAATATTATTTGAAATAATAGAATAATTGGCACTAGTTAGGATAGCTATTCCTAAGTTATTATTACCTTGCCCACCGACACTGATAATATTATTGGTAATATTAAAATATAATGAGTTGTCAAAATGTACCCCTTCAGCTGATCCGCTGGTTGAACTTGCAGTGACGGTATTATTATTCACCGTAGTATAATTTGAACCGGCCAAATTGGAAATTCCATAATTAAAACTGGTTCCATTGGCATTAATAGTATTTCCAGTAATATTGGTATAATGGCTTCTAGTATCAATAAGAACCCCATCACTACCTCCTAATTCACCATAGTTATTAGTGTTAATAATATTATCAAAAATGGAATTAGATGTAGAAATGTATACCTCAATTCCATTATTATTACTAGTTCCATTGGTAGTGATATTGTTCTTAGTTAAATTATTATTAGTTACAGATGAAAAGAGATATATTCCGTGATTATTATCACTAGTTCCTTTGGTTATAATGGTATTGTTATTTATGACATTATAATCTGTATTGGTAGTTAAATAAATACCATAATTACTAATATTACCATTAGTATTAATGATATTATCACTAATATTGTGATATCCACTTTTGCTTCTCAGATAAATTCCAATATTAGTATTACTGGTAGAATTACCATTAGTATTAATGGTGTTGCTATTGACAATAGAATTATTGGAGGTAGTAAAAAAATAAATACCATAATTATTTTGAGTTCCATTTACAGAAATAATATTGCTAGTTATATTTTCATTGTTAGAATTATTCAATATTATCCCTACATTTAAATTCCCTATCCCGGTGGTTATGATAGAATTGTTGTGAATAGTAGTCAGATTGGTCTTAGTATCAAGATACACCCCATAATTGGAATTAGAACCGTTGGTATAAATCGAATTATTACTTACATTTCCTCCAAAAGAATTGTTGAAGTAAATGCCATAATTGTCATTAGTACTGGTGACTCCGGCTTCTATATTACAATTCTTAATAACAACATTGGAATACCCTCCTGTATTATTCACTGCATATCCTCTACTGGTAGTAGCATATTTTATGGCATAACCAACGCAGTCTAAGGTAATACTATCTGCTCCAATGGTGAAACAAGTGTTAGTGGAACTGACATCATTGAGAAGGGTGGTTGTGGAAGTTATTGTTCCACATGATGATGATGGAGGTAGAGGTACCATTAAAGAAAGAGATCTATTGCTGGTACCCCAAGTGCTAGCAGTAGCATTGTCAAATACTAAACAATTCCAAGTATAATTTCCTGGAGAAGAAAGATTAACATACCACGTAGTAGAATTAGTAGTTCCACTAATGCTTGTGGTTTGATTCAAACTAAAAGATTGATTACTAGCATTGGTGAGATAGAGGGAAACATTCACCAGACCGTTATCATCGGTAGTATTACATTGAAATGTAACATTGGCAGAATTATTAGCATAAGTTACATTACCATCAGTAGGAATACTGAGAGTAACAGTAGGTGGACTATCGCCAGGTGCGTCACTATACGTTATATTCAAATATGGTACTTGAGAACCGGTTGAATAAGTTCTAGAAGCAAAGGAGTCAAATGTTGCCCAAGGACCACCCCAACGAAGAGTAGTTGAAGTGCCCACAATATTTAAAGGGTTAGCTGGATATTCTGTATTATCAATACGAATGGAAGCATAACTATTGCCTAATCCATAATCTGTACTCACTTGTGGTGTAACATCTACACAAGCCCAACCTACTGCACTAGATTTCCAAGAAGAACTGGTTCGATTTGTTCTGGTTTGAGCATTTATCGTCGCTGCGGAGGTTGCTTCAGTCCAAGTTTGATCAGTGATACGGGTTATATTAGTGTTAATGGTTGTTCCGCCGTCACCTGTTCTATATACGCATAAAGTAGCATTATTCATTATTTTTCCAGCAGGTATGGAACTAATATTCCATCTATATTCAATCATTAAATCAAAACCGGGGTCGTTATAACCTTCAATATTAGCCATGTTAGAACTGTTGCCTAACTGAGTTACTGTTGTTGCTTGTATTTTAATTTCCGAAATATTGATATCAGAACTACTGATTGTTGCTCCAGTAATGAAATTAGAACTTTCCCTCTTTAAGAAATAATCAATGATTGAATTTATTGTTCCGTGCGTTTCTAAAATAGAACTTTCATCAGTTACAATTTCTGTTTTAGGAGATACGGCTACGATAAATAATGAACCTAACAAAAATAAGAATAGAGTAATGAAAGCAAGACTAACAAAAACGTTATTATTCTCTTTTTTCAATTTTTTATTTCTATTCATTATTTCTTCATCAACTCAACCGTTACAGTTTCCCCTATAGGAAACTCATCCCAAAATTTATTAGGGAGAGGAATACGACGTTGTTTCTTTCCCTGTGCTTGTACTCTATCGACGTAGAATAATTGTGAATTATTGATCAACTCAATTTTAACTAAAGAATCGAGAGGGAAATCTCTCCAGAACTTCTTGGGAAGAGGAATCTTCCTCTGCCTAGTACCCTGTGCCTGAATTCTATCTACATAATGCATAGTTTAATTTTAAGTATATAGTAGGTTTACGGTAAACTTATAGTAAGTCTATTTATAAATATTACGTTAAAAATAGAATAGAAATGGGGTAAAAATGGAGTAGAATTAAGTTAAAAAGTAGTACGTATTAAGTCCGCATAGCTACAGCGCATAATTCCCTAAAAATATTCTTTTCTTGTAGTTTCCAAGTTTGAAGCACTGAAATCACATTATCAATAAATTTTTTCCCTTTATCATTGCGATAGCATCCCATCATCTTTCGATGGAGGACAATATGCCTCAAACCACGCTCTGCGTGGTTGTTTTCAAGAGGCACATTAGAATGGTACAACGCTGTAAACCATTCTTCTCCTCCATTTTTCAGATGAACCGCTAACTTTCTTCCTTTTCTAATAGCATTGAGACAAGTAATAACATTTGCAAATTCCGTTTTTACTTTAGTTATCGCTTCCTCGCAGGGCAGTTTACCCAACATCGCTTTCATTCCCTCATATATTTTCTTAACACGAATATATTGAATATCAATCTCTTTGTTATTCTCGGCGTATTTTTTACATTCCCGAATGAGATGTGCCCAGCATCGCTGGGACACATACTCATCATACGCAGCATATCCATCTCTTACTATAATGCCATTATATTTTCCTATAATTTCCTGCAAATATTTCCTTCCTCTTCCTGCTGTTGCAGTAAGAATAGCAATAAATTTGGTAAAAATTCCCCATACTTGTTGATTTTTTCCATCTCTTCTCATACCTGTTTCATCAGCGTGGAGATAATTATTTTTGAGGGCCTCTTGAAGATAGGCTTCACGCGGTTGCTTCAATTTATCGGCAAACTCGCCGATAATGTGCTGCACTTGAGCAGCACTAAGAGTTGGAGCACCAAGTTGCCGAAAGAAGTCTGCTGTTTTTTGAGATGAAAGTGTGAGATTTTTAAGCATAGTTACAGCACTTCTTAAGCGAGGTCCATAAACATCACGAGGGCCTTCTGCTTCAATAAGAATATCGCAACATGGACAGAAATAACGGAACATTTGGTGTTCCGTAACCAAAAGTGGTTTTTCTGGAAAATCAATTACTCGTTGAGTTCTCATTCCTTTATATTCTAAATCTTTGTGACCTTCAGGACATTCTGAGAGAGTATGCTGTTCAGTAGTATCAGCAGGAGGAATTTCTATTCCTCCCCCTAAACTTCCCGGTGGTTTGCCCGGGAACCGAGGTTTATTTGGGTCGTGTTCTGTATTTTTCTTTCTCTGCTTAGAAGAAGGAGTATGTGGATTTTCATAAGCATTGAGCTTACGCTCAAGCTTATCTACTCGTTCAAGAAGACTAAAGATTATGTCAATGAGCTGTTCTTGATTCAGTTTTTGAAGATCTTCTCGTTTCATGGGGAACCTATTCTTTCTACTCCCCCAAAAAAAGAAGAAAAATGAACTAGAATTTAGACTTTTCTATACTAGACTAAATACATACAAAAAGTAGGTATCAAAACAATCAAATCTTAAAATCACCGTAAAGACGAAATGCTACTCACCAAGGAAAAATATAAAAATAATTTACTTCCCTAAATACCCATCATAAAAAGCAGAGCGGATATTAACTTTCAAATCACGAATCACTTTCTCGAACGCTACTCTTTCAATCTGATTGCGTAAAGTTGCCGATTGAACTTTTCCTTCCACTTCTCGGACAATGTTATTGAAAACCTTATCATAGTCTCCATGTCCACCTTTTCTAATTTCTCGTTCCAGAACTTCACGCTGAGCATTAAAAGTAGCCATAAATTCTTTAGAAAAATCATTGCGGGTAGTTGCAGCACTCACCACATTGGCTCCCAAAGTAGGAGTACCTTTCTTTGCTGCTTTGTTGTAGCATCGAATGAGCGAAAGTTCAAATTCAGTGAGAAAATCTTGTGTAACCACCATAATACTATACTTAATGAGAGGTATTATATAAATTTTCTGAAGGTGAGGTGAATACTAATCATCATTTTAAATTCAAACCTTCCACAAAATATATAACTAAAACCCCCCACAATAAACTCATGTGGATCAATAATCTTAATCCGGTACTTCTCCAGCTAGGATTTCTGCAAGTACGATGGTATGGTTTAGTATATATACTCGGTTTCTTCTTAGCGGCATGGTGGTTATTTCAAGCTCAAAAGAAAAAGAAAATAGAATTAGATAGCGAAGGCATCTGGGATCTTTTGTTTTACATAATGTTGGGAGTTTTAATCGGCTCCAGAGTATTCATGATTTTCTGGAATCCAGAGATTTATTTGCTACATCCTTTGAACTTGTTTAAGATATGGGAAGGGGGAATGAGTTTCCACGGAGGATTTGTGGGAAGTATTCTCGCCTGTTATTGGTATTGTAAGAAAAAGAAACTTAATTTCTGGATCATAGCTGATATTCTCTCTGCCCCCATCATTCTAGCTTTAGCTCTAGGAAGGATTGCCAACTTCGTTAACGGAGAACTGGTGGGAAGAGTTTGGAATGGTTCTTGGTGCGTAGTATTCCCTAATTATGATAACCTATGTAGACATCCCAATATGATTTATTCGTTTGTAGAAAGATTTACTGTATTCGCGTGGTTATGGAGTTTAAGTATCAGAAAAACATTTACTCCCGGCTTTATCTTCTGGAATTTAGTCTTGTGGGAAGGTATAGGAAGGATTCTGATGGATTATTTCAGAGAAGATATACTCTACTATAGTTGGAGTCTAGGACAATGGTTCAGTTTAGTAATGGTAATAGTGGCAACGGTCGTTCTAGCTAGAAAATACAAGCAAGATTTAAAGACTATTTTTTAAAGAAAAGGTTATTAAAGTAGGGGGTATATTTTGTATTAATAGGTTATAGATGATATAATATAGAGGTTCAAACCATGAATAAAATAAGTTTAGTTTTAGCATTATTAGGAGTATTATTGCTAGTAGTTGGATGTACAACTCCACAAACTGCCCCAGCAACAACTAATCCGGCCACCACCGCAAATACGGGAAACACTAAAAGTGCTCCCGCTGTTATAAACACAGCAACCGCTTTAGTAACTATTAAAAATTTTGCGTTCAATCCCTCCAGTTTAGATATTAAAGTAGGAGATACTGTAGAATTTGTTAATAAAGATTCAGACACCCATACAGTTACTTTAGACAATGAGCAATTTAGCGAAATCCTTCCCGCAGGAGGATCGGTTACCCACACTTTCAACGAGAAGGGATCTTTTGATTATAAGTGTAACTTTCATCCTAGCATGAGAGGAATAGTTGTTGTTAATTAGAACATTTTTTCTTTATTTTTTTCTTTTAATTTTGTAGCATCTAACTTCTCCACACCCAAAAAACTTATTAAATCCCTAATTCAAAATCAATTTAGAGGGGGATTTATATGAAATATACACTATTGGTAATAGTAGTGATAGGCGTTTTATTTTTAAGTGGATGTAGTGACGACGTGGTTATTACTGCCAATACAGCTGCTTTACCCAGATTAAGTATTGAAAGTACTCAAATTACAGCAGATAATGGACAAGTTTATTCCATAGTTATCAATGATCATCAATTACTACCAGGTTATTTACAAATAAACGCCGGAGATTCTATCGAATTTATCAATAAAGATAATGGTAGATATTCATTAATCTTTAACAACGATTTTGAGGATGAAATACTTCCTTCGGGTACTTTAATTGAACACAAATTCATTCAATCAGGGCAAGTTCATTATACTGCCTTATTCTTAGATAAAGCGAAGAAAGATGAAGAAACCGTGTTGCAGGGAGTTGTGGTAGTGAGATAAAAATATAAATATTATATTTTATTTCCTAACTATAATACCATTTCCCTTCTTCTCTCTGTTCCCTATCTTTAACACTGTCGGGATTATTAATTCTAGGTCTTCTGGAACCTATATCTCTACGAAGAGTTATATTCAACTCTTTCAAGAACATATTCATTCCTTCAGCTAGACCAAAAGGCCCTTGCAATAATCCTTCTTTAGCTGGTATTCCGGAAAAGACAATCAATCTAGTGGAAACGTAATCTAAAAACATTAAATCGTGGTCAACAATGAGAATAGTTAAATCCCTCTCCAAACTCACATTACGAATCACTTTAGAGACATTCAAACGTTGTTCTACATCTAAGTACGCCGATGGTTCATCTAACAAGAATAGCTGTGCATCTTGGGATAAACAATGAGCAACAGAAACACGTTGTAATTCTCCTCCTGATAGGTTACATAATTTTCTAGTTAATATAGGCTCTAAATCCAATGGACCGATTAATTGATACATATACTTTTCAATCGCGGATTGTAAAAATTCGCTGACTAATTGTTCCGATTCCGTCTCCAAATATTGTGGCTTATAAGCAACTTTAACTTTAGCATCCAATTCTCCCGAATCCAGAGGAATTAAACCAGCTAGAACTTTGATGAAAGAAGTCTTACCAATACCATTTTCTCCCAATATTCCCACTATTTCATTCTTATATAATGTTCCTTCTTTTGTTTGCAGAGTAAAATTACCTAACTTCTTTTGTAAATTCTTCCACGTAATCAAAGGTCGAGGCGCTGCTTTCTTTCCTTCATCTGCTTTTTCGAATTTAATGGCATGATTTCGGAAACGGACATTTTCTTCTCGTAAATACCCTTCTAAAAAGGCATTAATACCTTCTCGGGAAGATTTTATCCCCGAGACAATACCATACGCCCCCTCATGACCATACATAATATTGAGGAAATCAGTAACATAATCTAAAATGATTAAATCGTGTTCGATAACCATAACTGCAGTTTGATCGTTAACTAATGATCGCACAAAATGAGACATATTTAAGCGCTGTTTGATATCTAAATAGGAAGAAGGTTCATCAAAGAGATAGAGATTAGCTTTCTTTAATGCTGCCGCGGCGATAGCAACACGTTGTAATTCTCCTCCGGAAATATTGTTGATAGGAGTATCTAAAAATTGAGTTAAAGATAATTGGTCGCAGAATTGCTTCAACTTTTGTTGTTGATCAACTTTTTCTAACAATTCTCGTACTGTTCCAGAAAATTGTTTAGGAATTAAATCCACTTGCTGTGGTTTATAGGACAGCGTAACTTCATTCTTATTTAATTTCTCCATAAATTTCTGCATTTCCGTCCCTTTGAAATAGGTAATGATTTCTTTTTGATCGGGTGGAGTTTTCCAATTACCTAAGTTAGGTTTGAGTAAGTTGGATAAAATCTTGTATGCAGTAGATTTACCAATACCATTCTTTCCTAAAGTTCCGGTAACTTTTCCAAATAGAGGAGTAGGAAGAGAATATAACTCAAAGCAATTTTCCCCATAACGATGAACCGGCGTTTTATTCAACGCTTCAGGGAGATTGATAATTTGAATAGCGCCATAAGGACATCGATTAGGACAAATCCCGCACCCCGTACAGAGAAATTCATCGATCCTCGCTTTCTTGGCTGTATCTTGTCCTGGAGTGATACAATCTGCACCAGCTCTGTTTACGGGACACAATTTAGCACAAAGATAGTTTCCGCATTCCATGGGATGACATTTTTCCCGATCTATTATAGCTATACGCTTTCTCATAGTCTTTTGGTAGTGCGAAGGTTTTATATTTGTTTTGGTGGAGAATTTGAATAGAATAACTTAATGAGAAATATTTTCAATTATAAGAATAGAGAGCATACAACGGGGAAGGCACATGTTCAATGGCAACCAGAGCTGCTTTTTGTCTATTATCCCTATGTAAATAGAGCCAGGTCTTTGCTTCCATTTTAACACCATCAGGAAGCTCAAGATTCATTTTTTCAAAATGAAGCTCCCGATCGCAGCAGAGCTACGGGATATGAACACATTTCTCAGGAATCAAGAGCAGTATAGTAGTTGGATACGTTAATGGTTAGATAGGCCATAGTATATTAGAAAATAAGATTAATCTAATTAAATTTTCCTTCTTCATCCAAAACTAACAGTGTTTCAGTTGATCCAATCCCGGGTATTCTTCTAATGTGATTAACCAAGATTTTACTTAACTCACTCATATTTTTGACTCGTATTTTAATTATGTAATCGTAATGTCCGGTAGTGGAATCAATTTCTTCTACAAATCCTTTTTTTTGAAGATTGTGTATGATTTCTAATGGTGAAATGTTCTTTTCGCGAAGATAATTAATATCACCTTTTAATAGAACGTAGGCTAAAACTTGATTTCCCATCAATTGGTGATTCAAAATAACAGTGTATCCTTTTATAATTCTACGCTCTTCCATTTTTTTTATTCTATGGTGAACAGTAGTTATGGGAATCCCAGTCTTACGAGATATTTTTTGAGTACTCCATCTTCCCTGTTCTTGTAAGGTCAAAATTATTTTTTGATCTATTTCATCAATAGCCATAATATGGAATAAATAACCCATTATTTATAATTATATCGCATAAATATGGAACAAATGAACAATTATTGAAGCAGTAGTTATTTTAACCTATTCTGTTTTAAGAAACAGTATGGGGTTGGGCATCAATAAACTGGTAATGGTTATTTTCCTATTGGGGGGATTTAGTATGATCTTGTCATCATCAGTTCTCGCAGAACAGCTAGATCAGCAACAGACAGCAGGCGGGAGTAATTTTGAATTCTTTGCTAATTCTAGGCTTGCCGGACAGCAATTTATTGCTGGAATGAGCTCAATAACACGACTAGAATTAAATCTGCGCCTTAACAGCGGTAGCTCGTTTATCTGCCAACAGAACAATAATGTAATAGGAGTATCTATTTTCACAAATGCTTGGTCTGATTCAATGGATAGAGAAGTCGCTTCAAGTAATAATATAAACTTATGCTCTCTCTTTCGATCATATGGAACTTACCAATGGATAAGTATTCCTCTCTCACAGAGTATTCCTCTCGAAATCGGCCAAAAATATTGGATTAGGGTTTATTACCAAGGGACTCAGAATATTTATTCTGATCTTAATTGGGACAGATCACAATTAGATGTAAATTCAAATTTAAAGAGTTTTATTGGGAGCGGTTATGGCGAAAATGACTTTACATTCAAAACATATGGTAATCCTATAACCTGCAGCGTTGGATGGAAATGCCAGAATGACCTAACGAAAGCATATCAAGCTGCAGATTGTTCCTGGTCCAGCATAACCAATTGTGGTAGTGGACAAATTTGTTCCAGCGGTTCTTGTGTTGCTAATGCTCCTAACATGAATCTTCGCAGTCTTGTGACCACTGATAACGATGGAATTCCTAAAAACTCGTTCAACCAGGGAGAAATTATCCTATATCAAACTGATTCACAAAATACTTGGAAAACAGGAACATTTACTCCCACTTTTAACGTCTACAAAGATGGAGCATTGGTAGATGGACCTAATGCAAATAGCTATGACATTACTGAAGGAGGTGAATCACTGTCCTTCTGGAGAAGACAAATTTCTGATTCTTGGATTGGAACATATCAAGTGGAAGCCATAGTAAGCCCCTGTTCAGGAAGTAATACATGTTCTTTATCTACTACTTTTTCTGTAAACACGGTTTGTCAAGATACAGATGGGGACGGGTATGGCACTAACTGCGCTCTAGGACCAGATTGTAATGATAATGATATTAATATTAACCCCGAAAAACAAGAAGTTCTCTGTGATCTGGTTAATAATGATTGCAATGCCGATACAGTAGATAGCGCTTGTATCAATGGACAAAGCTGCGATTATAACGCCCAGCAGTGTGTTAATGTCTGTGTTGCAGGAGATAGCTGTAAAGATCAATCGACAAAAGGGCATCAAGATTCTCAATGTATCTGGTCTAATTTGATTACCACAGGAGAAAATGCTTTCTGCGATAGTAATGATTTTCAATGCAATTCTTGGTTTGATAACTGTGATAGTAATTGGCAGAATGGGTGCGAAATAAATATTAATAACGATGCCAATAATTGTGGGAGATGTGGGAATACTTGCACCAGTTATCAAATCTGCAGTATAGGTCAATGTATTCTTAACCGTGGTAGTTGTTCCAATAGTGCAGATTGTAATGTTGGATATACCTGCCAAAATAATAATTGTATTATAGATTTGAACAATAAAGCTGCTTTACTTCTTCCTTCGGATTTTTTTATCAATGTAATTGATCTTGCTCAGAACCGAGGAATGGATACTGGTAATTTTTCAGATATTGCAAAAAATATTGCGAATGGTTTTGGAGAAGTTCACACTCGTTTCGATGCCGTGGTCTTAACTGGTGAAAGTATGAATACGTTTATTTCAATTTATGATACTGTGAATATGGATATTTTAGGATATCAATATTATACTAAAACCTTGAGTGATGGCACGCAAGTAGTACAATTGAGCACTACTGCTAATTGGTTGGATGATTTGATAGAAAGAACTCCCATCATTTCAAAAACATTGAGGGCTATGGAACAAGCAAAGGAGAAACTACCCTTAGTGGATATAGGAATTGCATTTATTGTCGGATTTTCCAAAGGAAGCGGAGATAATATTATTGATTATGGATTCAATTCTTTAATCTATGGAGGGGGGCATCTGATCAGTGGAACGTATGAATTAGTGTATTTTTTTAGTGATATGGGCATAGGGATTGTCGGAAAAGATAACCAATTACTCTATCCTCCCCTAAATAATATAAGGAATCTGATGAAAAATCTCACTAATTTTTATCAGGAACAAGTTCCAAGTTCCACCTGTAGTACATCGCCTTGGGGATATATTCAATGCGGAGCAAGTGTGTGGAATATTTTAACATATCCGTTGGTAAGTATTGAGAGGATTAATGCTAGAAAAAATGATAATAATATGCACTTCACAATAAATACAATGAATTATTGGGCATATATGGGGGGAACTACCCATATTGCTGGAACCGTTTTAAAAGGCAATGACTCGTGTAATCTTGGCTTTAAGACAATTAATATTGGACCAGGTGAAACGCAGAATGTTTCTTTTTCATGGAATGCCACTCCAGCAGATAAAAACACCCCTTTAACTTTTAGGACTGACAATTGGCATTATTGCGAATATACGTGTTGCCCGCCAAATGGGCAAATCTGCGCCTGTGATCCTAATACGGGAAGAGGGATCATTAATTCATTTGATGCTAACGGCTGCGCTTTACCCGGTACAGTCTCCTGCTCTAATTATGGAGCGCTAGGAGGCGGCCAAGTTCTGTTTATGGTCGAGAACCAACTACCTATTATCAACAGTATCACCTGCAATTCCCTCAATTATCAAGGAGTCAATTGTCCCAACAATATTACTATTAGTGCAGGTGATAAATTAGAGATGACTTTAATAACACATGATCTTGATGATGTGAATATAGATGTTAATTATGCTGGAGATTATCCAGGGGAGAGAATTATCAAATCCTGCACAACTATTAGTACTGATCCAACCGGAGTACAATGTACTTTTACGTTTCAAACTAATGCGAGGGACGTGGGTAATAATTACTGGATGAATTTGATTGCTTCAGATGGATCTAATTTTAGCACACAAAGAGTAGAGTTCCAGATTGTTGCGAATAAGCCTTTAATCACTTCTCCCAGAGAAGGAGAAATAACCAATACCCAAACACCCGCCATCCGCTGGAATGGAATAGCTTCTTCTCAACCAGTGCATTATAATATTAACTTCTATCAAGATAGAATAGATAATATAATCCGTTCCACAAATATTCCCGATCCTAATCCTTTATTTCCTACTAAAGAATACACTCCCATTACTCCCCTAACCAAAGATCATTCCTATTGGTTGGAAATAGTAGGAATAAATAATTATGGAGTAGAATTATCATCTGAGAAAAGAAGTTTTTATGTAGATTGTTTTTTCGATACACAATGTGGAGAAGCCATTAATTCAGGATTATCTTGCAGAGGGAATACTTTAGCCGAAATCTGGCAGATTCCAATTTGCCAAAACCCCGGAACTATGGAATCATCTTGCACTATTAGACCGGAAGTGCGCCCACAAGCTATCTGCTCTTTTGGTTGTGTCAACAATCAATGTTTACGAGGATGTAATTTTAACGAACCATCGTGTGATAGTAATAACCAATGTATCAATAACCAATGCGTTCCAAAAATAGGATGCCAATATCATAATCCCAATTGTGACACTAATTATACCTGTCAAAGTAATAGTTGTGTAGAAATAAATCAAGATAGAGATAGACGCGGAATTACAACTGATTGTAACGACGTAGATCCTAGGAAATGGCAGTTATTACGAGGTTTTGTGGATAAAGATAATGATGGTTATACCGTGGGAATTCAGAGAGCGGTGTGTTCCGGAGCTGCTTTGCCCGGTGGTTATAAAAATCAATCGAATGGAGTAGATTGTGATGATACTAATTTGAATTTATGGAGAAATAGCACTATGTATATTGATGCTGACAGCGATAACTATGCCCCCAATAATGTTTCCAAAGTCAAATGTATAGGTGGGACTGTGCCATTAGGATTTACTTCTTCTCCATTGAGAGGATTAGATTGCAATGATCAAAATAAATTTATCAATCCCGGAGGAAAAGAAATATGTGACGGAATTGATAATAATTGCAATGGGATAATTGATGATTTGATAATTAATTCCCTATTTAAATTACAAATGTGCCAACGAAGATAAATTAGTGGGATGCTGAAAAAAAGTCATCCACCGTTTAATTTATTCTAATTTACGAAATTGCTTTATCTTTTCACGAAAGCGATTAACTCTCTGGAGAATGGTTCCTTCAGAAACATTTTGAGTCAACAATAACATCTTGGCCCATATATACACATCCGCAACTTCATCATACAAATGAGGGTTTTTTGATTGATATAAATCCCTCAATTCTGGAAGATGATGTTCTATCTCTTTCAACCCAAAGAAAAAATGTTCTTCATTTCCAGAAAAATGTGGTAAATCCCATTCTACTAATTTCTTAATCTCCGTGTCTGAATTCATTGTTAATCACCTCTTTTTTCTTAACACAAAACTTTATAAAAACTTCTCTTTTATATCACTCATATGACCAAATGCAACATCTGCAGCAATAAAATAGCCGAGACTTTTCTAGAGAAAATGAAAGGAACGATCATCAAAAAACCAGGATCAAGTAAACAATATCCCGTTTGTTTCGAATGCCAGAAGAAATTGCAGACTAAAGAAGCTATGTTAGAGAAGATTAAATAATATTATTCATTTTCTGGAATATTTTTTACCAGGGGAGAACGGTTAGCACCTTTAAAACCATTACATAAAGATAAATCAAGTATACAACCATCTTTCAACTTGAAATCCATATCCCTAGTTTTATGGGCAAGATACGCATCTAATTCTGAACGGACATGCTCTAAATGATCATGATTAATTGGTTCTGGAGTCGTTTCATATATCTTAAAATATTTCGCTTGTAACCGTGCATCCCACAAATAGGACTGACCACCAACAGAAATAGTAATATCTTCAAAAGTGATATGAGGCGAGGAAGGAGATAAACGATATCCCGTTGGTTGTGATGATTGTGAGGAAAATAGGGAACGATTATTACGATATTTTACACCAATTACTTCATTTCCATTGAAAGTAAAATCTAGTTTTCGATCTTCTTCTTGCTGAAGAAATAAGTTTAATTGTTCTTCCAACTCAGAATATCCTTTCCCATCTCTAACTACGGCAGTTGATTCTTTCAAAACTGTCCGGGGGACAAAGTACAGTTCGCCATTTACAGGAATAAATAGTGTTCCCCCACGAGCTACAGCTCTTTCGGCAGCAAGAACATTAGGTACTCCGAGGTAATCACATAATCGTTCATAAGAACAAACTCCTCGTGGTTTTTGTCCTAAAGAACATTTTTTAGGATCAACAATATCTTTAACCCACTGCCATAACGTGCTTCGACCTATTTCTAACTCTTGTGCTATTGTTTCAAAATTAATTTCACTTTTTATTTCTACTAAATGTTTAACTCTTCTTCTGATATTATAATAATCTTCTAAATTAGGAGGAGGCGAACTATGTTTATGTAAGTAAGCTTGAATGCGTTCCCTATTGTCGGGACGATGAGCATCTAAATTTAAAGCAGAGAAGCGAGCTAAGTTGGAAACTCCCCCTACTACCACAAATGAATGTTGTAAACGTGCATAAATGCCCAGTTCTAACAGAATGTTAAGAAATATTTTTCGATCCACTTCATTAGTACACATGAATTTATAGCTCATAGTAGCTCCCTCTGGAAGAACTTTCGCTGAGGAAATATCTACAAAACCTTGTCCAAAATCTACCCTTTCAGAATCTTCTGAAACAAAATAGTCAAAATAACGATAACAACCCAGGTGGAGAACTCTAACCAAATTAGTATCATAAATTTTAATTCCACAAGGACTGATTTTTGGCTGATGTGATCCTAAATTGGTTGCGGCCGTGCTTATTCTTTCAATTATTTCTGGTTCTCTGACCACCCTTTCCAATGAACGTAGATCATTACGTGAACGACTAGAATTACGTAGATATACCCCTATAAGATACGCAAAATCTTTTCTTTCATCATGACTTAGATTCCTTCTGGTAGTAACAATCCTTTTCAAAGCACTACTTTTCATTACTACTTTAGAGAAGTGTGTTTTATTTAAAACTTGTTAAGTTAAATATCACACCAACATTTTAAAAATAACCCTGCTTTTTTTGATTTAATCGCCCTTGTAGCTCAGCCTGGCTAGAGCGGCAGTTTCGTATTTAATCGAGAAAAAACTGCAGGCCGAGGGTTCAAATCCCTCCAGGGGCTTTTTTATTTTTAATTATTATTACATCCAACGTTCTTCTTCTTAATTACGCCACTTTTCTTATAGACAACTTCTGAAATTTCAGGATATCATCTATTTCAGTAATACCTTTCTCCCCAAGGATATCAAGCATATTATTAAATACTTGAGTAGTGGCCAGAACATCGCCCATAGCACGGTGAGCTTGTGTATTTCGGATATTAAGATGTTCACATAAGTCTTGCAAGCGTTTACGAGGTAGCTCAGGAAAGAGACGATGAGCTAGTTTCCTGGTGCAGAGACGAGGATTGAGCAAATTAGAGTTATGATAAATATTTAGATTGTGATTCAGAAAGCCGTAATCGAAAGTAGCATTATGAGCTACAAAGATATCATCAGCAAGGAATTCTCGAAAAGAAGGCAAGGCAGCTTTAATGGTAGGAGCATCTTTAACCATCTTATTATCAATACCTGTCAATCCAGTGATGAAAGAAGGTATATGCACTTGTGGATTGACTAAAGTTTGATAACGATCAACAATCTGATTTTTTCTTAGTTTAACCGCAGCAATTTCAGTAATTTGGTGATAGCCTTTAGAAAGACCAGTAGTTTCAATATCTATCACCGTAAACATGAATGGGGATTAAAAAGAAAGTGTTTATAATGATTGTGGGGGAATAGTTGAAGTACTGCCATGGAGAATAAAAAATCCCCGTGACAGCAGAGTATACAGTGAAATAATTAATTTCTCTTGTTTTTGTTTTTTTTCATTTCAATTGGTTTCATCCCATACACTACACATCTCATGGATACTGACCCATACACTATTTCTTCACAAAAAAAATTCGGCGTTTCGTTTTCAGCTGCGCCCAAAACATATAATAAGGGTAAATAATGATCGTTAGTAGGATGAGCTAGTGCCGCAAAAGGATGGGTAGTATAATTAATAAGCTTTTGATAATCTAATTTGATTAAATTATTTTTAACAAAGGCATCAAATTGAATGGCCCAATTGTAGGGTGCAGAGAGAGGATTCACCACCATCAAATTATGCACTACATTTCCAGAGCCGATTATTAAAATTCCTTGCTCACGTAGAATTTTAAGCTCTCTTCCGATCTCAAATGCTTTTTGCAATGGTAGTTGATAATCTAAACTCAACTGTAAAACAGGAATATCTGCGAGGGGATACATTTGCTTCAACACTGCCCAGGTACCATGATCTAAACCCCATTCTTGGTCTGTATTTACTTTCACTGATTTAATACGCTTATTTATTTGCAGAGCTAAAGATGGAGATCCTTTGGCCAAATATCGTATTTGATATAAAGATTTAGGAAATCCATAGAAATCATGAATAGTTTTAGGACGTTCCATAGCTGTTATGGCTGTTCCCTCAATCATCCAATGAGCGGAAATGCACAAAATTGCTTTTGGTTTTGGAATATTTGCCGCAATTTTTTTCCATGAACGAGTGAATAAATTATCTTCCAGCGCATTTTCTGGAGATCCGTGACCAATGAATAAAACTGGCATCATGTGAGAAATTAAATAAAACAAGTATTTAATGGTTTGGTAGTGAGATGGGGGCATATTATCCCTAAACTATTTTCCCTGCGACAAGTTTTCCAACACCCCTTTCGATACATTTAAATCCATTCTTCTTTTCCTTTAATTCATGTACACGCTCAAAGCACATCATCTAATTAAGACTTTCCGGGAGAAAGGAGGAAGAATAACTGCCGTAAATGATGTTTCTTTTAACATAAAACGAGGAGAGATATTTGGGTTATTAGGAGTTAATGGAGCAGGTAAATCTACTACCATCAATATCCTTAGCGGTTTAACTCTTCCTGATTCCGGAAAACTAGAAATTTTAGGTAAAGATTTCTTTAAACATCAAGAGGAACTAAAAAGCAGGTTTAACATCGCTACCGCGTATTATTCCATGAGCCACCAATTATCTGTCATTCAAAATTTGCGCGTCTTTTCCCGTTTGTATAACATTTCTAAACCGGAAGAGAAAATAAAAGAATTGTCTGAACGTTTCATGATCAATCATCATTATCATACTAAAATACGATCATTAAGTTCGGGAGAAAGGACCAGAACTATTCTGGTAAAAGCCTTGCTCAATGATCCTGAACTTTTGTTCCTAGACGAATGTACGGTTGGTTTAGATCCGGATATGGCCGAATTAACTAGAGATTATTTACTGGATTATAATCAAGAAACTGATTGTTCTATATTGTTTACCTCCCATTATATGCAAGAAGTAGAAAGGTTATGTAATCGAATTGCTTTCATGGATCAGGGCAAGATTGTCAAAATAGGAAAAGCGCAGCAATTATTAAATGAATTACAATGGCAAAATGTGCACTTGAGTTTTTCAAAAAATATAAACCAAGCAAAAATAATCTTGCAAAAAAGTAAAATACATTTTGAACTTACTAATGATCACGGAATATCTTTCCGCATTCAGAACAAACAAAAAGTCTTATACCCCTTATTTGAGAAATTCATCCACGCTAAAGTTTTTTTCGATGATGTTCGCTTAGAAAAACCAACTTTAGAGGAATATTTCATCAAACATTCACGAAAGTAAAGAATAGCTAACAAATAAAATAATAACAATATTAATATCCCAATAATAAAGAAGAGATACTCAAACCATGAAATTGCACAGAATCAAAGCAATGTTACTGAACTATTATTATTTCTCTATAAATAGTATGGATAGAATATTTGACATGATTTATTGGCCAGTGTTAGACATATTGATTTGGGGATTTGTAACTTATTATATCTCGGGATTATCCAATCTTAACGTAGTTAATGCCATCTTAGGAGCAATAGTCTTATGGGTCTTTATCTGGCGTGCCAGTCAGGATATAGTTGTTTACTTGCTGGAAAGTTATTGGTCTAGGAGTGTATACTATCTCTTTTCATCTCCGGTTAAAAGCAGTGAAGTTATCGCCTCATTATGTATTTTGGGATTAATAAGGGGATTTATTTCTTTTGCAATACTAAATGTGCTTGCCTTTGTATTGTACCAATTTAATATTTTTAATATCAATTTATTTCACATAACCATATTCATTACTCTTCTCACTTTGTTAGGATGGGGACTGGGTATTTTAGTAAGCTCCAGCGTTTTTATTTTTGGAAGCAGGGTACAAGTATTAGCATGGAGCACCATCTGGATCTTCCAACCATTTAGTTGTGTATTCTACCCACTTAACGCCTTGCCCCCTTGGGCAGCAAACATTTCAAAATTTCTTCCCACCACTCACGTCTTTGAAGGATTGAGAGCAAGTATCAATAATCAACCATTAAATTATGCTAGTTTAATTTATGCTTTGGTAGTTACGTTATTGTTCTTAATATTTGCATCAGTTATATTGGCCATTTCAGTACATATTGCTCGAAAGAAAGGCAGTTTTGCTAAACCGGAATAAGAAAAGATAATATTATTTCTTAATTTAATCATTTCTCATAAACATTATCATGATGATCGAAATCTAAAAATATTATCTTATTTTCTGCTTTTATGAATTGGAAAACTAACACGAAATGACCAATGTGAACTCTCTTACTATCTTTAAGATTGTACCGCAAATTTTTGTAATGCTCAACATTAGCAGAGTTGATTACTTCTTCAATCTTATTAAGAACTTGTTCATAAGTTGATTTGTCTTTCTTAGAAAGTTTATTGAGAAATTTTTGTAAAGAGGGAATAATCTCAAAATTATACATGTTATCCCTCAATTATCTTCCTTAGTTCAGAAATATTCCTAAAAGGGATTCCTTTTTCTTGCTCTAGCATACGCAGTTTCTGCGCATATTCCGGTCTTAATTCTGGTTCTAAAATATTTTCCCCACATTCAATCACAATTTTAGTTATAGCTTCACTTTTTGTTTTCAAATTATATCTTGCTTTTACAATATTCAAAATGTGATTCGCTTGTTCAGGAATTTCAATCATTGCTTGTACCATAGTCAAAGTAAGTATATATATCAGATATATACGGAGTATATAAAGCTTTTTATAATATTTGGACTGATAATCAAGTATGCTTATTGAGTACGATAAACTTTTTAAATAGGCTCCATCCCAAAGCACTTATGTCTAAAAAGAAGAACGTGGAAAAAACTGAGAAGATAGAACAAAAGAGCGCTTCTGAGAAGAAGGAGGGAGTAAAAGTAGAAAAAGTAGTCCTTCCAAAATTAGAGGTAGCTCAGAAGAAAGCAGAAAGTGTTACTGCAGAAACTATTTCTCCAGAACCCATAAAAGAAATTCCCAAGAAAAAAGAACATACTTCTGAACTGAAGATTGCGTACGTTGTTGTTGTCCTAATAATCATCCTAGGGTTGGCTTTTGGAGGATTCAGTTTATTCAAATCATCTAAAATTGATACCAGCAAGATAAAAGATGTAGATCAATTACATGCTTTAAACAGAGAAGGAAAACTAGCACAAGATCAGGGATATATTTACAACGAATTCAGTTTTGTTAAACACCAAGGATTATGGTGGACAGAAGTACAAGGGGTAGATGCTTTGGTTAAGATGCCCTTACATTTTGGTCCACGTGAAGTTGAATTTATTAAAATCAATGGGCAGTTAGAACCAGAATTTAACGCTGATCAAAAAGTGTACATCGCTGTTAATCCTAATGTAGCAGATAAATTTTATACATTGGCCATTACAGAATTAAGTGTTAATATTGCTCAAGGTATTGGAAGACTCCCCATCGGTGCTTGCACTTCAAATAACGATACTGCTTGTGATAATAGGACCATCGTCAGCTGTGAAAATACCCAAGGTAAACCAGTAGTAGAATTAGCTATTGCTAGTGAACCAAGCGTGGAGATAAAAGGCACATGCATCAAGATTTCAGGAGAAGGATATAACTTGGTACGTTCAATGAACCGAGCGTTGTTTAGATGGTACGGAATAATGCAGTAGTTTGGAAATTAGTATACAAAATTTATCCACCATTTTTAAGAGTTTTAGAGAAGTTGCAGTTTCATCACAACAGACAGGACTTCTTGCTGGGACATTTAAAATCCAATGCGCCAATCTCCGAAATTAATGCACATCTGATAAACAATGGATTTGAACCAGCTATACTATCTTGGAAAGATCCCGGAGAGGTGTTGAATCTACGGAAAAAAGATAAAGAGATATTCCAATACCATATTAGAATCTTTCATGACGGAGAAGTACGCGGACATTATGAATATTCTTCGGAAGGAAATCCATGGAAACATATAGCTGAGAAACATTTTGTGACAAGAGAAGAATATTTTAATGAGTTGTTAGGAGATAATTTATTTAAGAAATAACATAAGAGAAAAACATCATCTCTTCATACCCATAACTTCCACTTGCCCATTATTTAACGTTACCAGACGGAAATTTAATCCCGATTCTAATACTGCTTCCAATAAAGCCATGTGTTCCTTTCCTGAACCAGACACCATATTTATTCCTACTTCAAAATCAGTGATTTTCCCTTTCAATTCTTTGAGAATTTGCTCTGTTAATGCTACTGGTTCAGCAAATGTATCCACCACAATTAATGATACTTTGGGATCGGGAGAAGTGAAATTATCTCGACCGAAAGAATTGGTTATCAAGAATACTTTATCCCATGGTTGAGAGTTCATAATCTTAGTAACCTCGGACCAGGTGCCTTTTCCGGTAGATAAACAAGCAATTAAAGTGGGCATGGATAAAGTGGAAATGAAGAATTATATAAATGTTTGTGGGAAGTAGAATAATACTGTTTCCGATTATCGAGGATAACAAGTGGTGTTTTGGTTCTCTCTGACAATTTGATCCATACTTGGCTCGCTTTCTTTTTTATGAAAGGGCATGCTATCTTGATATACACAAAAAGATGCCACCGGCATATTAATCCGATCTGCTACGGCTTTAACTAATTCTTCAACAGTTAAGAAACCCCTTTGATCTTGACCATGAACACAATCGTTGATATCTAAATAATGAAATGTGCCGCTTTGCTTATAAAGAAAAATTTGATGACCAAAATGGATTAAATTCACATAAGGAAGCTCATTATTTGATAGGGAAATACATAATTTGCTTGTTCCTCTGGATAATCCCCTAATAGAATCTAAAACATTTCGGCTAGGTGGACTCATACTTATAAAAAATGGAAGATATCCATTATCTGACAAAGTAGCTGTGACTACTTCTGTTCCTTCGGTACAATCCATAGATGCTTTTTCATCATGAATCTCTGAAAAAGAAGCTTGATACTTACCATATAACTTCCTATTTCTGCCATTTCTTTGATAGTATAGACACATTACCTGCAAAGCTTGTTCTGGAGTGGAGACTGAATTAATCACTTCTTCTGAAGTCATTTTTTCTAAATCTGAAACACCAGCAGGTATTCTTGAATTAGGTGCATCTGCTACTGGAACTTCAGGAATAGAATAAGGATCTATCAATTGAAAATCGGAAGAATAACACATCCTAGGTTCATATTCCGGCATTCGGGGATGAGGCACAGCTAAACTATCCGCTAATAATATCCCCATTATACCTCCCACTGGCCACATTAATTTCTCAGCAAATTTAATTAGCCCTTTGTAACCAGTTTTCATGATAAAAAATTATGTCTTTTTTTTATAAATATTGTGAACATGTACTACTTAAATCAACCACAAAAACTCACTCAAATTTTCTCAGAAGGTGATCTTCCCCACTCTTTTCTATCACGCAATCAAAATAATTCTTTTCTTTAGAAACAACCATATGTTTAATCATCAAATAATCACTAGGAATGATGTGTGCTTGATGTAGATCTATTGTTCTAAGATCAAACCAGGCTAAAGCTCCTTCTTTTCCGGGAATAATAGTTATATCCTTTGCTTGCAAAGCGCACAAATGAAGTAAAAAGTGTTGCAGTACTATTTCTTTTTCTATCAACAGTTCTGAAACAAAACCTAAATGTCCTTTAAACTGTGAAATTATCCCCGTTTCTTCGGCTATTTCTCGTACTGCTGCTTCCGAAACGTGTTCTTGTTTCTCAATTTTTCCACCAGGCAAACTCCAATAGCCCACATAATTACCTTTGATCCTCTTGATTAATAGAATTTTATTATCATGAACTAAAGCGGCAATTGCTACGGGAAGAGGTATCTCTAACATAATTGTAAGTAAGTAAAAAGTGTTTAAATAGATTTAGATGGAGGGAAAGGTATATTAAAACGGAAAGATTACTAAGACATCATGAGAATATCCTTTTTCGAAGAATTTCCTACTTTCACTAATTTGCAGAAGTTAAAATTAGTCACGTGGCCCACTAAATTATATGTTGCAGCTAAAAGTTTGGAAGAATTTGAAGAGATCGTAGCAAAAGTAAGAAAATCGACCAAACATAAATTAGTTACAGAAATTATTTACTGGCCTATCTTAGAAAAAAAAGATGGCTACTGGGTTTCACCATGGACCAATTCTCAATCCCTAAATAATTTGTTCCATTCTTTATTACACATAAAAAATAAAAAATATTTATCAGTAATGTTAGACCTAGAACCACCAAAAGAAAAGATGCAGATATTTACCAGAATGCCAATTATGCTCATTAATAAACGAAAAATACAACGGTTTTTGCATCATGCACCCCAACACAATATTAAAGTGTACACCGTAGAATTATCCCATCTTTCTCAAAAATTATTACAAATAGCAGGATTGTCTTATTCTTCCCAAAAATTCAAACAGCAGCGAATAGGAATGTATTACACCAGCTTTATACGCCCACTTCTCCCCAAACATTTAGTAGAAGAAAGATTCACCCATAAAGTCAAAGGATGTGCCCAAGAAAAGATGCTCTTAGGTATTGGATTGATTGCACCAGGAGTGTATAAGATTGAACCAACATATGATGCAGAAGCCCTAAGTATGGAACTAAAAATAGCTCAGGCAAATGGAATTAAAGAAGTTATTATTTTTAGATTGGGTGGCTTGGATAGGAAGTTTGTGAAAGTGATAACAAAATATTTGTAAAAATAATATAACATTCTAAAACAAATATTTCCCAAACATCAAAAACCTCGGTTCTTTCAATAAAATCTTAGTTATCAACGGCAAAGGATTCTCCCTTGTATGTTTCTCCAATACTTTCTGGATTCGAGGTTGATTCATATATGAAACTAATGTATCCCAATCTTTATCTTTAAATTTGTCCAATATTTTTCGTACAGAAAGATGTAATTTCAATTTACGGGCTAATTTTCTACTTTCTCGTTCATAATCCTTGTTATTAATTACACAATCAGCTAAAATCTCTGCCTGTTTCAATCCAGGGATTAAACCGCCGAGAGTCGTGGCTTTGACAAATCCTGCGGCATCACCAACTAGATAACAATTATCTTTATACAACTGCTGTTGGGGATGATATATTGGAATAGATCCGGCTTGGATTTCCAATGGTTTGAAATTATGCTCTTTGAGGAATTTATCAAAATATACTTTGGAATTTTTACGCATAGCTAATCCCACTCGAGCCGTAGTTGATGATTCTGGTACAATCCAGGCAAAGAGATCTGGGCAAATATTTTCCCCAAAATGAGTTTGATACGTATTTACCTCAAAATTTCCTTGAACTAAAGCTTGAACTCCGAAATAATGCTCTCTTTCAGGATGATAAAAATCATAGGCTTTAGCAGTATGAGATAAAGGCCCATCGGCAGCAATGACTATATCTGGTTTAATACGCTTCTCAATGGCTTTTACTGAATCTTTGATGACAATAGTATTACCAACAACGCCGCCAGTAATATCACTCCCAGTATTACTTTCCCTACCAATAAAAGTATGATTCAGAAAGAGTTTTGCTCCAGCTTTAACCGCCATATCTACAAAAAATTCATCAAACTTAGTTCGAGAGACAAGATATTCTTTCTGTTTTATTTCTAACTTTCCGTGAGGAGAAAAAACTTCCACTTTATTGAAAGTATTAACTAAAAAAGAATCCATAGGAAAATTAAACTGATCAAAATCTGAAGTTAAGAGCCCGGTACATTGAATAGGACAGCCTACCACTCCATGATTTTCATAGATACTTACTTTGTGCCCGGCTTTGGCTAGAAGATACGCACTATAGCCACCGATTGGACCTGCTCCAATTACTGCCACATTGAAAACTTTCTTCCCTTTTAGCACGGTGTTTTCTATTATTTCCATGTACAAATTATCGTCAATAAAGAGGTTTAAAAATGTTGTTAAACTAAAATGATAATGGTTGGTTTAGAACTAGTCTGATCAATTGTAACAACAACATCCTTTTGAACCCCCAATATGATTAGGTGGAGTTCTACAATCACTAGCCATTCCAATATCTACACCGCCATCTCCGCACAGATTTTCACCAAGCTGCCAAACACCAGGAAAATTAAGACATTGTGAACGAGTATTTCCAGATTCTGAACATTGTTGAGCACATGAATCAGAAAATGCAAGAAAATAATAGGGCAATAATCCGGAAAAGATTAAAACCCCCAATAACAATAAAAGAACAATAACCCCAATAATGATTAAAGTTATTTTTATTGTTTTTTCATAACAATAATAGAATATTCTAATGGTTTAAATAACTGTTGATAACTTCAAATTAACTTTAGATAGTACATTAATGCAAATTCAAAATACTCATAAGAAATAAACCAAAAAAAAGAAAAAAAAGAAAAATTTGGAAGAAGAAAACGAGTACGTTTAGTAGTACGTTTTACTATCTTCGTCGTCTTTCTGTAATCTACTGAAACCGATTATCAATCCGATTATAACTAGTAATACTACTAGTACAACCAAAGCGATCTCTAATCCATTTCTTAGACTTAAACCATTGCTAGTAGCAACAACAGGCTGAGCGTTCACTATATTACCTCTAAAGGTAACGGTTTGTAACACTTCACTTCCTGACTTGATTTTAACGGAAGCTACATGTTCACCTAAAGTGGCGCTTGCACTAGGAGTTACTGTAACATAGGTTACTGCATTTCTGCCAGGTTCTAACACAACTAAACTGTCAGTCATAGTAACAGTAGCCCAATCGGCAACTGCTTCTAAAACGAAAGCTTTAGACTGCTGTCCTTGGTTGGTTAAAGCGATAGCATATGTAGCAGCTTTACCAGCTTCAACGTTCTGAGTTTCAGGTCCAACAGCTAATACTAAAGTAGTAGCAGTAGAGGTCTGGAATCTTTCATCAGCGGTTACATGCACGGTAAAGGTCTTGGTAGATGTTTCTTGTAAATCATCATATTTAGCAGTTACTTCAACCTGGTAGTCTCCTTCAGCTGCGTTAGCAGGAATGGGTAAGAACATTTCAGGTACAGCTTTGTAATCGATGTTATGATTATCAACAGCAACATCTGCGAATTCGGTAGCACTTACACCTAAGCTAGGGATGGAAACGGTTACTTTAACGTTATCTTCATCTCTGTCACCATAGTTTCTTAAAAGAACGGTGGTTAACAAAGATCGTCCTGCTTTCACAGTATTACCTGGTGAAAAGGAAACGTCAGCAACATCTACTCCATGTCTGCTAGGTTCAATTGCTAATGGTAAATTTAATTCTAAAGCCGGAGTATTCTTATTAAGAACTCTCAATCTTAGAGTATAAGTGTCTAGATCTAATTTTAAAGGTAATGTCACTTTTAGGTTGACATACTTGGTGGTTCCAGCTGCGATATCAAACAAATCAGTTGAATCACTGATTGATTCTCCTTCAGCACCGGAAATTTTGGCATCAACTTCAATATCTGATGCTCCTGCGGTAGCGATTAAGCCAACTCTTATATTCAAATCCTGTCCTTCCTCAACAGCAAGGACCTGTCCATTATTAACTTCATCTCCATTAACCTTAACTGAAGTCTTACTCATGTCAATGTTAGTTACATTTAAAGCACTAACCATGGATAAGGTCAGCAAGCTAATAACAAATAAAGTTACTAAACCTACTAATTTTCTCATTTTTTCTTCCTCCAAATTTTTACTCGTTTAAGTATTATACTCCTCATAATGAGGGTACTTTATAAACTTTTCGATATTTTTAGTATTGTAGAGTAACTACACCATGTAATTATTCTTCAATGGTTTGAAGAGTTTATTATAATCAGTTATTTCTAATTACTGACCGGTTTATTTTGGTTAAACCTTCGCCTATTCGACGGTCAATTGTCGATAAGCAGATTGATGTAAATCATTGTTTCCTACATTAATCTTAACTACATAATCTCCCGGTTCGATGGATTCAGGCACTTGGAAAACAAAAGTTCTGGTACTATGTTCTCCCGCTCTTAAGTTGAAAGTGCTACTGGATATCTTGAATCCTAAATCTTGGAAAACCACGCCCATCTGTAAATCATTAAGATCTCTGTCACCATTGTTACGTACAACTAGGTTGATACTATTATAATCGCCGGCGCGTATCACTTCATGATTGAATTGGGCGCTAGCGATTTCAACATTGCTGGTTACTTCTCTAACTACAAGAGTGAAATATTGGTATACAGTATTTACGCCATCAGTAACAGATATTCTAATATTATATCTTCCTGTATCACCAGGAGTCCACGTTACCAATCCGGTTGGACTGATAGTCATTCCGGTTGGACCTTGTAGTAAGGTGTAAGTTAAAGTATTGTCGTCAGACACAACAATCTGATAATTGTACAATTCTCCTTCACGAGCGATATCTATTGGTCTGGATCTAATCTCCGGAACTTGATTGATATTGTTTACAGTTATGGTAATCGTTTCGGAAGTGGACAAAGCAGTACTATCAGTGGCAGTAAAAGTTACACGATACACTCCAGATTGAGTAAAGCCAGGAGTCCAGTCAAAAGTTCCAGTTGCGGCATTGAAAGTTGCGCCAGCAGGTAATCCGGTTGCAGTTAAAATAATTGCATCACTATTAGGATCAGTAGCAGTTACTCTGAAATTCAAATTTACTCCCTCGTTAACTACTTTATTTCCAATATTGGCCAATACTGGTGCGCGATCAACATCATCAACGGTAATAGTTATGGTTTCTGAAGTAGAAATTAGATTACTATCCGTTACAGTGAAAGTTACAGCGTATGGTCCGGATTGAGTTCTACTAGGGGTCCAATCAAAAGTTCTTGTAGCAGCAGTGAAGGTTGCGCCAATAGGTAAACCAGTGGCACTGTAAGTCAAAGCATCACCATCAGCATCAGTTGCACTAATTTGGAAATTCAAATTAACGTTTTCATTAGTATGTTTGTTGCCAATTGCAGCAAGTACTGGAGCGCGATTGCCATTGGTTACAGTAATAGTTATAGTAGCAGTAGTTACTGGTACACTTCCATCACTTACACTAAAAGTTACAGGATAACTTCCAGATTGAGTGAAATCGGGTGTCCAAGAAAATTGCTGAGTAGCTGGATCAAAAGTTGCGCCAGTAGGTAAACCAGTGGCACTGTAAGTTAAAACATCATTATCGGCATCAGTCGCATGAACAGTGAATTGTAATAAAGTTCCTTCAGCTACATTTTGATTTGTAATGACATCAAATACGGGAGCACGATTTACGTTACCAACAGTAATGATAACATCTTCTTCAGTATTTACATGACCATCATTAGCAATAAAAGTTACAGTATAAACTCCTTCCTGATCAAAGCCAGTAGTCCACAAAAATTGCTGAGTAGCTGGATCGAAAGTAGCTCCAACTGGTAAGTTTCCTGCGTTATAAGTTATACCATCTAAATCTGCATCAGTGGCATGAACAGTAAATTGTACTAAAACTCCTTCAGCTACAGTCTGATCAACCATTGCATCGAATACAGGAGCTTGGTTAGTATTAGTAACAATAATAGTCATAGTTGCCGTACTTACAGGAATAGTACCATCCGTTGCTTGGAAAGTAACCACATAAAATCCAACTTGAGTAAAATCGGGAGTCCAACTGAAAGTTTGTGTTGCTGGATTTCCCGTTACAGGATTAAAAGTAGCACCAAGAGGTAAACCGGTTGCAGTTAAAGTAACTGTTTCTCCCCTGTCTACATCGGCATCAGTAGCACGTACAGTGAATTGTAATAAAGTTCCTTCAGCCACAGTTTGATCAATGACTGGATCAATTACTGGCGCTCTATTAACGTTATGAACAGTTATTTGAACAGTTTGATCAACAGTATATTCCCCATCATTAACTTGGAAATTTACGTGATATACTCCCGCATCTTCAAATCCTGCAGTCCAAACAAAGTTAACATTATTTGCATCAACTATATCTAAACGAGGAGCACTAGGTAAATCGTGAGTGCTAATTCCTACTCGTAATGGATTTCCATCCTCATCAGTAAAAGTAACTGGTAGAGTTAAAGTTTGACCTTCATTAACATCTTGATCTCCAATAGGTGAGATAGTAGGTTCATGATTGACGGCAACTACGGAAATGGTAATTAATTCTGAATCAGTATTTCCCATACCATCATTTACGGTAAAAGTAATTTGATGATCACCTACATCGACATCAACAGGAGTCCAAGTGAAAGTTCGAGTAGCTGGATCAAAAGTAGCGCCAGCAGGAACAACAGCCGCACTAAATGCAATTGCATCATTATCAACATCACTTCCACTAACAGTGAAAGTAACAGTTCTTCCAACAGTAACACGTTTGTTTCCGATTGGGTTTAATACTGGTGCCCTATTTACATCAGTTACAGTAATAGTTATAGTAGCAGTAGTTGCAGGTACACTTCCATCACTTACAGTAAAGGTTATAGGATAACTGCCAGATTGAGTAAAATCAGGCGTCCAAGCAAATTGCTGAGTAGCTGGATCAAAAGTTGCACCAGGTATATTAGTGGCACTGTAAGTCAAAGCATCGTTATCTAAATCAGTAGCATGAACAGTGAATGACAATGGAGTTCCTTCAGCAACGGTTCGATCAACGATTGCGTCGAATACTGGTGCACGATTAACATTAGTGACGGTAATAGTTATAGTAGCAGTAGTTGCAGGTACACTTCCATCACTTACA
>Ga0209541_10000853_pt1 | contig 60510 bp, 53 predicted proteins | sample RifCSPlowO2_01_FD_184027 | JGI IMG/M metagenome (GOLD analysis project Ga0209541, IMG submission 184027) | Groundwater microbial communities from Rifle, Colorado - Rifle CSP2_plank lowO2_0.1 (SPAdes) (version 2) | ecosystem: Environmental > Aquatic > Deep subsurface > Groundwater | place... | reverse complement strand
GCTCGCGACATCGGCCAACTGCGCTTATGCGAAATCCCGTCGCCCCCGACTGCGGTCGGGGGTCGCGGGACTGTCGCATACGCGCCGCCCGTTAAACGAAATTTTGGTCAACAAATAATTTGAGATATTTTGATTGGGCTCTTTTCAATTTTTTTGGAAAAGAAAAGCCGTCCCAGTGTTCGGACACAAGGACGGCGAAATTTAGGAGCACAGAAGTGCGATAACACGCATAGCATTGAACCCGAACGCTACTATGCGGCCGTGGACGGCGGGAACCTTGAAACACCCACAACGGTCGGGTGTCTCCTCCCTTAAAGTCAGGATCTTTCCACGCTTGATCAGAGCGCAGTCTGAATCCCAACCGGGATAGCCCTCCACAGTTACCCTTTGCACTTCCTAGGGATAACATAGCATATACCTTCCAACCTGTCAAGCCCACCCTGTGGATAGGCCGAAAAAGGCCAAAACTTAAGATACACGCAAACGTTGGCCAAAATACATTTTCAGGCGCGGCGCGAGCGCACCCACTCAAACACCATCGGGAGCACGGAGAGAAAAACGATGCCTAAAATAATCCACTCAAGGTAGCGGTCAATGCCTGGGATAAAATTGCCCAGTAAAAAACCGGCTCCCAGCATACCGGCGGTCCAGATAATGCCGCCAATCACGTTAAATATAAAAAAAGTACGATAATCCATTTTTCCAACGCCCGCAAGAATGGGCGCAAACGTGCGCACAATGGGAACAAACCGTGCGAGAATAATGGTCTTTCTGCCGTACCGTTCGTAGAATGCTTTTGTTTTTGCCACGTATGATTTGCGAAACAGAAGCGAATCTTCGCGATTAAATATCTTCGGGCCGACCACACGCCCAAAATGATACCCCACATTATCTCCCGCGATGGCCATGAGCGCCGCAACGGGAATCAAAATGGCGATGTTAAAAAATCCTTGCGAAGCAAACAATCCTACGGTAAATAACAACGAATCTCCCGGAAGAAACGCGCCGAGAAAGATGCCGGATTCCGCAAAGATGGCGCCAAATACGCCGAGATATCCCAGCCCGATAATGATATTCTGAATGCGTTCCATGATTTACAGAACTATATTTACCAATTTCCCAGTCACCACAATCACCTTCTTCGGTTTCTTGCCGCCCAGCCATTTTTGAATTTTTTCCGACACAAGCGCATGCGCCTCCGCCTCTTCATCGGAAATCCCGGCCAGCACCGTCACCGTATCGCGCACCTTGCCGTTCACTTGCAACACCAGTTCAATTTCTTCTTCCAGCGCGAGTTCTGGGTCATACACTGGCCACACGGAATGCGCGATGTTCCCCTTCTCACCGCACTTCGTCCATAATTCCTCTGCGATATGCGGCGCAAAAGGACTCAAGAGTTGCAAAAATAGTTTGAATGTTTGAGTATCAATTAGATTGCTTCGCCAGGGCCTGCGCTCGCTCGGCCCGCGAGGCGCTGCTCGCAATGACATTTGTTCCGGCGCGACGGCGACCGCCTTTTGCATTTCGTTTGCCAATTGCATGAGCGCGGAAATGGCGGTATTGAAATGCATGGATTCAATATCTTCCGTGACCTTGCGGATGGTTTGATGTAGCAACCGCGTGAGATCTCTCGACTCATCCCGACTGCGTCGGGATTCGCTCGAGATGACATTTTGTAATGCCCACACTTTTTGCAAAAACCGATGGACGCCAACAAGCCCCCTCGTGTCCCACTCCGCCGCTTGGTCAAACGGCCCCATGAACATTTCGTACGCGCGGAACGTGTCGGCGCCGTACTCCGCAACAATCTCATCAGGATTCACCACATTCCCTTTGGATTTAGACATCTTCTCTCCGCCTTTTGCGAGAATCATGCCATGGCTCGTGCGTTTCTCATACGGTTCGCTGGTGGGCGCCGCGCCGATGTCAAACAAAAATTTATTCCAGAAACGAGAATACAACACATGCAATGTGACATGCTCCATGCCGCCGTTATACCACGTCACCGGCATCCAGTAATTCAACGGATACGCGAGGTACTGTTTCAAAAATTCAATCTTTTCCGCATCCGCTTTGGCATCGCGCGTTTCCGGAAATTTTTCGCGCAAAAAGAGATAAAACCGAAGCATGTACATCGGCGAAATTGTCCGAAACGTCACGCCCCATAACCACCCGCGTTCCGCGCGTTCTAAATCATAGCGGTGCAACACCTGCTCCTGTCCATGACGCAAATGCGTATACAGTTCTCCGTCAAGCGGCGTAGCGGGACAAATTTCTATCTGACACCCGTCTTTCTCCACGCGATTCCATCCATTATGCTCCTCATGAATAATAAATCCGTCTGCGCGCAACACATCAAGCAGGTGTTCAAAATCTTCACCGCGCACGAACATATCAATGTCATGCATGTGACGCCACAGTTTGCGACCCAATCCGTTCATCATCATGGAGCCGGCAACCCAAAACGGGATTTCAACAGAACCACACAATGCCTTCAGATGTTTCAAAAGCGCAAACAGGCGTTTATCCAAATCATTCGGTTGTATTTCATCGCGATGCCATTCCGCGTGATTGAAAAACTGCTTATCCAGCGGCGCGGCGTAACGCATAAAATACCAACTGGACCCAGCCCAGTTTGGCATCGTATCCGTCTCGCGCCGCGCCGGCCCGCCGCACTGCGGACATTTCGTTTTGACCCATTTGGTAATTTTTGCGAGCGGACTTTCGCCGGTATCGGCAACCTCGTATTTTTTTATCTCTGGAAGTTTGAGCGGCAACACATCTTCAGACAACGGGACCCATCCGTCGCCGTATTTGCTTTTCTCTGCGCACGCATCGCACTGCACCATGGGAATCGGCTCGCCCCAATACCGTTGGCGCGAAAACACCCAATCTCGCAATTTGTATTGCACGTCGCGCGAACCAACCCCGTGCTCCTCAAGCCACACAACAATTTTTTGTTTTGCTTCCGATGTCGGCAATCCGTTCAAAAAATCCGATTCAATATTGTGTCCCTCGCCCAGAAACGCTTCCTTCAAAACCGGACAACTTTGTTTTGGATAATGCGGACACGTCACAATTTTCATCGGGAGTTTGTATTTCTTCGCAAATTCAAAATCCCGCTGGTCGTGCGCAGGCACCGCCATAATCGCGCCGGCGCCGTATTGCGGCAGTACATAATCCGCCACCCAAATGGGGATGTCCTCATCAGTGAGCGGATTCCGCGCGCGAATACCCTTCAGTTCAACTCCGGTTTTTTCTTTTGCCAAATCCGTGCGTTCAAGGTCGGATTTCTTACGCGTAGCATCAATGTATTTTTGCACTTCCGTGCCATTGGTTATCTGCGCGCGGCATTTTTCTATCAACGGATGTTCCGGCGCGATGACCATGTACGTCGCGCCAAAAACCGTATCCGGCCGCGTGGTGAATACCTCCAAAAAATTCTGAAAATGCTCACCGCCGAATTCCGGTTCTTGCATATCCGGAAGCGGAAATTTAATGCGCACGCCCTCGGAGCGCCCAATCCAATTGCGCTGCTGGATTTTCACCGGCTCTATGTAATCCAGATACTGCACATCATCAATAAGGCGATCCGCATATTGCGTGATACGAAGCATCCACTGTTCTTTCTCGCGCTTTTCTACCGGACCGCCGCATCGTTCACACTTCCCATCAACCACTTCCTCATTGGCTAACCCAATTTTGCACGATAGGCACCAGTTGATGGCCGCTTTTGCTTTGTATGCCAGACCTTGTTTGAAAAGTTGCAAAAAAATCCACTGCGTCCATCGGTAATACTCCGGATCCGTGGTGTTCACTTCGCGCGACCAATCAAATCCCAGCCCGAGCGACTGCAACTGGCGTTTGTATATCGCGATATTTTTCTTGGTGGTGATGGCGGGATGCGTGCCGGTTTTTACCGCATATTGTTCCGCCGGCAACCCAAACGCGTCCCATCCGATGGGAAACAGCACATTAAACCCCTCCATCCGTTTTTTACGCGTAATAACATCAAGCGCGGTGTAACTGCGCGGATGCCCCACATGGAGTCCGGCGCCTGATGGATAGGGAAATTCAATCAAGCCGTAAAATTTCGGCTTGATTGCGTCATCGGACGCGGTAAAGATGCCGTGTTTTTCCCAAAACGCCTGCCACTTCTTTTCTATCTTTTTAAAATCGTAGGCCGATTGCGACATAGATCTATGGTATCAAAATTGCGTCAAAGAAAAAAGGGGAGCACAACCAGCCGAGCAGACCCTTGGGTGGAAAGGATTACTCTAAGCCGGCTGTGCTCCCGCCCCTCTACCATAGCTTATAGCCGGGCTGATGTCAAGCGCTTGAGCGCAACGGCAAATGCCGCCGTACGGAGGTTAGTCTTCTGCTCCTGTGCCAACTGCCAGATGGCATTAAAATTATTGATCATGATGGGCTTAAGTTTTTCAAACACCTCTGTCTCTGTCCAGTGCTCCCCTTTCATATTCTGATCCCATTCAAAATACGACACGGTTACGCCACCGGCGTTCGCCAGTACATCCGGCACCACCGTGACGCCGCATTCCCGCAATACCACATCCGCTTCCGGCGTGGTGGGACCATTGGCAAGTTCTAAAACTATCTTTGCTTTGACGGCAAAAACGTTATCATTGGTTATGACATTTTCAAGCGCCGCCGGTATCAGCACATCGCAATCTGTTTCCAAAAGTTGTTCGTTTGTGATGGTTTCCGTGCCGGGGAAACCAACCACCGTGCCGTGCTGTTTTTTAAAATCAAGAACTGCGCGCGGGTCGAGGCCATCATGCGTACGGGATTCTTCGTCGTCCCGACTCTGTCGGGACTCCTCAGAATGACGAACGGCACCCCGTGAATCCGAGACAGCAACAATCTTCATGCCTGCGTCATGACAAAGTGTGGCCATCACAGCGCCGGCGTTGCCAAAACCCTGAATGGCCACGCGCGCGCCGGCGGCCGCCATGCCCATTTTTTCAAGCGCCGCGAGTAACACATAAAATCCGCCCTGCGCCGTTGCGGTGTCGCGGCCTTCACTCCCGCCATCTGCAACCGGTTTGCCCGTTACCACGGCACGGCATGTCGGATTGGGCGCCAGTTTACAATATTCATCCGCGAACCACGCCATCATTTGCGGCGTGGTGTTTACATCCGGCGCCGGCACATCAACGGTTGGACCGACAAAATCTTTGACTGCCTGCGCGTAGCCGCGTGTGAGCCGCTCCAATTCACCTACAGACAATTCTTTAGGATTCACGATAACGCCGCCTTTGCCGCCACCCATCGGAATATCCACCACCGCGGTTTTAATTGTCATCCAAAACGCGAGCGCCTTCACTTCATCCACATCCACATTCGCGTGATATCTAATCCCGCCCTTGTACGGGCCGCGCCATGAATTATATTGCACGCGGTACCCCTTGAACACTTTTTGTGTTCGGTCATCCATGACAACCGGAATATCAAATTCGCGAATGTGTTCCGGAGCGCGAAGGACATCAACAACGCCCTGGTCAATCCCGGCTATTGCGGCAACGGCATCAAGCTGTTGCATGGCATTTTGGAATGCGGATAACATATTGTCCACAAGAGCATTGGATTAGATTGCTTCGTCAGTCCGAGGCGGACTTCCTCGCAATGACTGGATTCCAGATCGCGGCGTCCGGAATGACAGGACGATCGCTCGCAACGACGCTATGGCGAGATCCGATCCAAACCTCGCATGCTGTATTTGTACCACCCGGGCCGTAGAAGTTGAGACCCTGCCGCGTCAAAATCATCATTCCGTGATTGCCACACTGCAGTATTGGATTCAACGCAAAACGAAATCTCAAATCCGTCCTTGTTCTCATACCCGTACGGCGCCTGCGTGCCGCAAAGATGCGTATTGAACTGCGCATCCGGCGCGGGCGGGATGCAGGTCACGCCGGGAAGCGTACCGCACTCTGACAAGGGAACTTTGCGAAAGTTGTTATTCAATTCATCCGTGCCATACACCCAATCCGCGCCCTTTGTTCCAAGCAACCACTTGCCAGAAACCTGCGGCGCCACATGGCCTTCGCTCAAAATAACATTGTGCAAAAACGGAATAATGACACCCTGAACGGTAGCGAGACGCTCTTCGTCACGCAAACGCGCCATGCGCTCGCGATCATTCCAATTCGGATCGGTTGCCTCATACAGCGCCGCCGCGCTCACCTCACGTTCTTTATTTGAAAACCATGTTTCCGGAAACACGAGGCCGCCAAATTGATACTGCGGCAACCACGACGACGGGATCTCTTTAATCTTGCTCACCCATTCGCGTCCAAAATGTTTTGCGGCCGTTACTTCACTGACAATGGGGCGCAGTACACGACTGCGCGTCACCACATACACCGCCGGATCATCCGGCACCTTCACCAGCGTGCCCGGCGCATACGGCACGGTGCCAAGAAGCGGCAAGAGCGATAATTTTGAACCGGTCATGTACGTAACTGCCGCGCTTGCCAGATTCCATGACGCTTTAATATCCTCGCGTGGAATGACCCACCGCGTACCCGCGCTCGCGGTTGCATCCGGCGCCATCACCGCATCACGGATATAGTACGGAAAATCTCCATCACATTTTGCTAAAAACGGATCCGCGGCGCACGCCGCAACCATTGGTACGGTTATCGCAAAAACGAAAAAGAGCACGAGCCCCCCTATCATATATATGGCTCGTCGCATAGGATTATTTTAAGAGTAAAATCTCTCTATTTATTATCAGTGATAAACGCCTCCAACTTCTCGCGCCCCACACCTCCAACCATCTTACCCGCTTCGTGTCCATTCTTAAATAAAATAAATGTCGGGATGCTCAAAATACCATACCGCGTTGCCACATCGCCATGATCATCAACATTTAATTTGCCAATCTTCACGCCCTTATCTTTATACGCCTCGGCAAGCTGTGCAATCACCGGAGCCATTTGTACGCACGGCCCGCACCAGGCAGCCCAAAAATCAACGAATACCGGCACGTCGCTTTGCAGGACTTCTTTTTCAAAATTATCAGCGGTTAATTCAACGGTTGATTCAACCATACGGTCAAAATAATTACGATAATGTTTTTGTCTTTTCCGTCACGGTATAAAACTCAAGCGTATCTTCCACTTCCGCCTCCACGCGGCCTTCAATACCCACACCACACTCTGAACCACTGGGGATTTGCTTGGCGGGCGAACGTCCCATTTGCAAACTCGCCAATTTCCCCTCACCAACCAGCTCGCCTTTCCGCTTCACCCGCACACGCAAGCCAGCCACTATTGTACCATCTTCTACGCGAATGCCAAGGGTCTGTGATTTTTTCTCTGTTCGGAATATTTGAAGCACGTGCCCGCGCGCCACCTCCGTCACAATTATTTCTTTCTCTAGTAATTTTTCCGCCTCATCGCGCACCATGCGGAGCAGATCGTAAATAATTTCAAACGTATGCAAAGTTACCGACTGCTCGCGCATGACATCTTCCGCAACCGGTGTAGCGCGAACCTTAAAACCAAGGAGGAGCGCGCCGGCAGACGCCGCGCGATGCACATCATCATCCGTGATATTTCCCAAACCCTTGCCCGTCACGCGCACACCCACTTCCCCGTACTGCATTTTTTCCAATTCACCAATAATCGCCTCAAGTGAACCCAAAACATCGGCCTTCACAAAGACCGACAAAGATTTTCGCGCTTCGTCCGTTTGTTCCTGACTTGAGGGCGCCGCCACCACGCGCTCCGCGCCCTTTTGCGCCAGACGTTTTTGTTTGACGTCAATCAGCGTTGACGTTGCGGCCTGCGCAACATCTAAAATATCTCCAACACCGGGCGCCACTTTGAATCCTAAAATTTTTACCGGCATTGAGGGTGGCGCTTCCGTTACCTCATTGCCTAAATAATCTTTCATGGCGCGCACTTTGCCGTAGCGTTCACCTTGCAGTACAAGTGGATCACCGGCCCGAAGCGTGCCTGCTTGCACCAGGAGCGTTGCCACCGGCCCCTCACCTTTATCCACATGAGATTCAATAATGGTGCCAATTGCGGGCCGGGCGGCATTGGCGCGAATGGCGCTGGCATTCACATCGGCAACCAAGAGCACCACATCCAACAGTTTATCAATGTTGAGTTTTTCACGCGCGGAAATGGGCACCATGGGCACCGTGCCGCCCCAATCTTCCGGCTGTACGCCATGAGCCGCGAGCGCGGTTTTTACCTTGTCCAAATTTGCGTCTTCTTTATCAATTTTATTTATCGCCACCACAAACGGTAACTTTGCCGCGCCAATAATTTTAATAGCTTCAATGGTTTGTGGTTGCACACCATCATCAACCGCCACCACTAAAATAGCGACATCAGCAACTTTGGCGCCGCGCGAACGCATAACGGTAAATGCTTCGTGGCCTGGCGTATCAATAAAAGTTAACGCGCGCGTGGAACCATCCTTTGAACGCCATATGGTTTGATACGCGCCAATGTGCTGGGTAATACCGCCACTCTCGCCTTCCATAACGTTGGTATGACGAATGGCATCAAGCAGACGAGTTTTTCCGTGATCAACATGCCCCATGACCACCACCACCGGCGGACGCGGTGTTAATTTTTCTTCATCCTCTCCCTGCAACGCACGCTCAAGCTCCGTGGTTTCTCCATCAAAAAATGGTTCTGTCACCGCGCTCTCCGCCTCAACCGTAAAACCAAACTCGCTCGCAATAATGGTGGCGGTATCGCGATCAATGCGTTCATTCTGCGCGGCGAGCACGCCATTCTTCATGAGTTCAGTAATCACGCGCGTCACCGGAAGTTGCAATTTATCCGCAAATTCGCGCACGGTTAACACCGGCGGCAAGAGCACCGCGGCGCCTTGCTCGCGCCGCACACTCTTCTCTTCTGCCCGCCGCGCTTCTGCCTCTGCCGCCGCACGACGCCGAAGCTCACGCTGAATGGCCGGCCATTGCCGTGTAATCTGTTCGGCCACGCGCGTGTCTACTTTCACGGCCTTAAGACCAATATCAAAACCAAATTCAGGCAATACCTGCCGTAATTCGCGTGGGTTCGCGCGTAATCGTCTGGCTAACTCTGAAACATTCATGACACTACCCTAAAAGTAATACCCGAAGTTTAGCGCATTTTACCCTCTTCGTCAAATCCCGCCATTGACTGATTGGTGGGCCACCCCGTAGAATGAGGAATTAGAAGGAGGCACCCATGCCCTATGGCCGTTATCCGCGCAGTGCTTTTTGATCTTGACGGCGTCTTGGTTGACGCCCCCGATTGGCACTATGAAGCGCTGAATCGCGCGCTTGGCCTTTTTGGATTTACCATCACCCGCGAGGAGCACGAAAACTATTATAATGGCTTGCCCACCAAACGAAAACTTGAAAAACTGGCGCAGGATAAAGGACTCTCGCCAAAACTCCACGCCTTCATCAATGAAATGAAACAGGTCTACACGCTTGAGTGTATTCACCGTGATTGCCATCCGGAGTTTGCGAAACAAATCATGATGAAGACATTAAAAAAGCGCGGACTGCAGATTGCGGTGTGTTCCAACGCCATCCGCAAAACCATTGAAGTGATGCTGGAGCGCGGCATGCTCATGCCCTACATTGATCTGATTTTGAGCAATCAGGATGTGGTAAAAAACAAACCGGATCCTGAAATATATCACACGGCCATGCAACGTTTTGCCGTGGCGCCGGAGGAAACGATTATCGTGGAGGATTCGCCGCACGGCATTGAAGCGGCGCGCGCGTCCGGCGCGCAGGTGATTGTGGTGCGCAATGCCACTGAAGTGCATCTTAATATTTTTAGTCATCATTTTCCCGATCTCTAATATGCTCAACATTGTGGTCCCCATGGCGGGACTGGGTAAACGATTCGCGGACAAGGGATACACGTTTCCCAAACCGCTCATAGAAATCAAAGGTCGTCCCATGATTGAATGGGTGGTGCGCAATCTTACGCCGGCGTGCGAGCACCGCTTTATTTTTGTCTGTCGCCGTGAACATTATGACCACTACAATCTCCACGGTCTCCTGCGCTTGGTGACACCAAACTGCGAAATTATCGTTATTGACAGCCCGACCGAGGGCGCCGCGTGCACCGTGCTCTTAACACGTGACTATATTGATAATGACGATCCGCTCATGATCGCGAACTCTGATCAATACATAGATGGCGACATCAATCATTTTGTAAACGATGCGCTACAAAACGGCAAAGACGGCCACATCATGATTTTCAAAGCCACGCATCCCAAATGGTCGTTCGCCAAGGTTGATCAAAACGGCAACGTAACGGAAGTAGCGGAAAAAAATCCCATCAGCGACAACGCTACCGTAGGCATCTACTATTATCGCGCGGGGAAATTCTTTGTGGAAGGCGCGGAATCTATGATTAGAAAAAATATCCGCTGCAACAATGAATTCTATGTGTGTCCCGTGTACAATGAAATGATTTTGAACGACAAAACCATTGGCGTGCATTTGATTCAGCGCGATAAAATGTACGGCTGGGGCACTCCGGAAGATTTGGATTATTTCTTGCAGACCGACCGCTATAAAACGCTTACACTCTAATGTCCTACCGTAAATTCAACACATACGCCACCTGGGATCGCGCGCCATTTTTTGCGTTGGCAAAAAAATACGCCGAGGGAAAACAGACGGCGGTGGATATTGGGCCGGGTGATGACGGTTTTGCGCGGCATCTTGGCAGAACGGACATCCACTTACTTGAGGGAAACCCCGCCTCATACGAACAGCTCAAAACGCACTATCCAAACGCGCGTCTGTATCGCGCGCCGGACGCGCTCCCCTTTGCTGACAGCACGGTGGATTTCATTCACCTCTCGCATGTGGTGGAACATTTGGAAAATGAACCACTGTATGCACTGCTCAAAGAACTTGATCGTGTGTGTGCCCCGAATGGTATTATTGCCATTTCTGCGCCGCTTGCGCATCCTGATTTCTACAATGATCTTTCACACGTACGACCCTATAACCCGGCGGTCTTTCTAAAATATCTGGTGAACGGCGATGCCACCTGCGTCACCCGGCCGCTTATCAGCACCCGCTACAAAAAAGAAGAGCTGGTTTTCCGCCACACACCAACCGAACTTTTTCCGCTCCGCGCGTTTAACAATCGTGTCATGCGTTTTTGCGCCTACGCATGCCGCGCGCTCGCAATAAAACTTGGCTATCGCGTATACGAACGCACCGGCTTCACCCTCATTCTTAAAAAAACACTGTGAGAATCGCCATTCAAAATCCACATCGCACTGCCGGCTACGGCGACATTGGCATCCATAATTATGTCGTTGATCTGATACGCAACGAACACCCGATTATCTATCTCACCAAAAAACTGTTTTACCTTGACTGGATTCGCTTTGCGCGCAAAAACCGTCTTGCTCTTGAGGATTACACCGTTATATTTTCTGACAAAACATTAACCGCGCAAGCCGATGTGCTCTTAAATTTCAGCGGCCAGCCCACCGTGGAAGAAAATATCATGCCAAAAGATTTCACCGGCCTGAAAATTGCGCACGTCATGGATTATATGGGCCAGGCAACGGAAAACCACGCCGCGCTCCGCGCGCAAGGCGTTGACTATGTGTTTGGCTATGCCGCGCACGACAAACACTGCGCTTTTTTCCAGACGTACTACCCGTCATACGTTGGTCGCGTCATCCCCGTACCATTTGGTTTTCATCCGCGCTTCACCAATCAAAAACCATTTGCGGAGCGCGCGCGCATGGTTGCCGCCCTTGGTTCCGTGTCCGTCTTTGGCAGCCGTCTGCATGGCGCGCCCTTCCGTGAGGCGGTTGATTTTTTCCTGTTCAAACAACGCGAACCGTTCATGCACAAATTCCGCCGCATGTTGCAAGAACGCGAACGTGAATTTGCGCACATTATGGTGAGCCGGCTTCCCCACTATCCGCAAGAGTCGGATTTCAAATATGATTTGGTTGCCGAGTTAAATACCTACCAACTTTTCACCTCATGCGAAAGTTTGTTTTATTTTCCGGCCGCCAAGACATTTGAAGGACCCGCCGCCGGAGGCGTGCTGGTCTGTTCAGAAAACCCGTGCTTCACGGATCTTGGTTTTGAAGACGGCGTGAACTGCGTGAAACACAAAGAATTTGACCCCGCTGATTTCCGCGTTAACGTGGAAGCCGCCCTTGGAAATCAGGAAAAACTTGCCGCAATCGCGGCGGCAGGCGCCGCGCTTGTCCGCGATCGCTATAGCCACAGCGCCATTGCCAAAACAATTATCGCCTCATGCGCGAAGCTCCTTGACACGCGCCAGTCCGCGTGATATCATGGGGGTATCCTTTTAACTAACCACACTGATACGCACCGATAGAGCATGATACGCTGGCTGACTTTCTCTACGCATTTTCCGATGTTTTCTCTCGCTACTACAACGTCAACCACATAAACGCCCCGATTCAATCGGAACGCTCTTAGTATATTAGCTAAGCACATCATCCTCTTCGCGCGCGTATCGGTTCCTTTCATTCTATGGACACGATACTCCCTATTTTAGTCAGCGGCCTGATTATGGGCGCCGGTATTGGTATTGGTTATATTATCCGTAAATACGTTGCCCAAGCCCGTGCCAATTCCGTTGAAACCCGCGCGGAAGCGCTTTTGACGGAAGCAAAAAATCAACAGCAAGAACTCATCATGCGCGCAAAAGAAAAGGCGATTGCGATGCTTGAGGATGGCAAAAAGGAAGAAGAAACACGCCGCCACGAAATTCGCGCGCTACAGGATCGTCTGGAAAAACGCGAGGGGCTTTTTGACGAGAAGCTCATTGAGTTCCAAGAAAAACAACAGCGGCTTCAGGAAAAATCAACCCAGCTTGATACCGAACGCGCGCGCGTTGAAGAAATAAAAACGGCGCAAGTCACGGAACTGGAGCGGGTGGCAAAACTATCACGCGATGAAGCGCGCGAGCTTATCATGCAACGCGTGAAAGAGGAATTACAGGAAGATCTTGCCGTGCGCGTCATGAAACTTGAACGCGAATCAAGCGACATTTTTGAACAAAAAGCAAAACGCATCTTGAGCGATACCATTCACCGCATCGCATCTTCACATGCCGCGGAAGTCACTACCTCAATTGTGCAATTACCCAGTGAAGACATGAAAGGCCGCATCATCGGCAAAGAAGGCCGCAATATTAAAACGCTTGAACGGATCACCGGCTGTGATCTGATTGTTGACGATACGCCGGAAATCATCACCATCTCATCCTTCAGTCCCATCCGTCGGCAGGTGGCAAAAATTGCCCTTGAAAAATTGATTGAAGACGGACGCATTCAGCCGGCGCGTATTGAAGCATTTGTGGAAGACGCCAAAAAAGACCTGGCGCGCGACATGAAAAAAACGGCGGAAGAAGCGCTGTATGAATTGGGTATTACCGGCCTTGATCCTAAACTCGTTATGATTATTGGACGGTTGAAATATCGGTACAGTTACGGCCAAAATAATATTATGCACGCGAAAGAAGTGGCAAACCTGTCCGCGCTCTTGGCGGAAGAACTTGGCGTTGATCGCGCGCTGGCACGGAAAGCCGGCTTCCTCCATGACATCGGCAAAGCCATTGACCATGAGACCGAAGGCGGCCATCCTGAAATTGGCTACCGCATTCTCTTGAAATTCGGCCTGCCGGAAGAAATTGCCTACTGTTGCATTGCGCATCACGAAGACAAGCCAAAGACGCTCCTTGGCGCTATTGTCAAGGCGGCGGACGCCATCTCCGGCGGACGGCCGGGCGCGCGCCGCGATTCCTACGAACAATACATCACGCGCTTGCAGGATCTGGAAAATATCGCCACCGGTTTCACGGGCGTTGAAAAAGCCTACGCCATTCAAGCCGGACGCGAGGTGCGCGTGTTTGTGAACCCGCATAACATTGACGATTACGCGGCCTACACGCTTGCCAAGGACATCGCGCGAAAAATTGAGCAAGAAATGCAATATCCGGGTGAAATTCGCGTCAGTGTGATCCGCGAAACTCGCGTTATTGAATACGCCAAATAATTGGTGTATACTATATCCATAATCTTAAACCTATGAACAAAGCAGAACTTGCCGCTCGGATTGCCGAAAAAGTCGGCATCTCTAAATCACAAGGAGACGCCGTGATCGCCACGCTTGTTGACATTGTTATTGATACGCTCAAAAAAGATGGCGAGGTAACTATCGCCGGTTTTGGCGAATGGAGCGCGCGCACCCGCGCCGGACGCGTGGGCGTGAACCCCCAAAAACCAACGGAAAAAATACAGATTCCGCCGGTTCGCGTGGCGAAATTCAAAGCCGGCAAAGTGCTGAAAGAATCACTGAAAGCGCAGAACACAGAACGTCCGCCCGCACAGCCATCACCGAGTTCTTGACAAAAAGGCTGCACTGTTGTAGTCTAGAAATGTCCCGATAGAATCGGGACATTTGACAACTGGCAACAAAACAAGGAGACCTCCATGCGAGTAATCCTAGCCATTGACTGGATGAACAACCTTGCGCGCGCCCACGCGGTGCTTGATCGAGGAAAACGCGCCGCCATCAAATATCCGGGCGACGAGGCAAGAAACAGGTCACGCCCTCATCCTCCATCTCGCGTGTACCCTGAACGCATGCTCGCCGCATTTCTTGGCAAGACAAAGGAACTTGCCGACGACAAAGATACGGAGATCATCGGCAGGGTGTACACCAGTGTGCAACCGAGGGGCGCGATTGCGTTTAACATACTGACCGAGGCCTGCTATGCGTTTGATTTCAGTCTCTTAACCGCGCCAACGCGAATCCGCGCATCTGACCCACGTGAAGCGTGGGCCGCGGAACCGGATCCGGTTGATGCAATCATGATCAAAGATATTCGCGAACTCACGCGATCAGGCGATGTGCAAAAGGTTTTCCTCTGCAGCGCGGATCAGGACTTTCTTGGTTTGACAACCGACCTTGCAAAGAACGGCATCGGCGTGCGCGTTCTTACCATCGCCGATATCTACGATCCGAATCACCCGCTCGGAAACATACGAGACACCATCCGAGAAGCGGTTGGAGGGAACGTCCATGGAGTTGATCAGACGAATCTCTCTTTTAACGAGCGCAGCACACTCACTGTTCATGATGCGCTGGCACAAACAGAGCGAGATCAAATCATCAACGAATTTTTGGGCGCGGCAATCCCAACCATCGCACGGCTTGCAACTCCTGAAGCAAAACTCTCCGCTGATGAGTTGACCGGACGCGCATGGAGAGCGCTCTTGAATCCATGGGTGACCTACGGATTTACAAAAATGCTCCTCAACCAACTGATTTTCTTCCTCATGGATCCAAAACATCCACGCAAGGAAGAAGGGTATCTTGACCACTTGCGCACCAAAGACGCGCGGGATGTAACGGGCGCGATCATACAACAGAACTATCTTGTGTGGCATCAGCGCAATCCGAGCGGGGCACCATAAACTGGTGCCTTTTTTTGTATCATAAAAAAAGGCCATTCTTGGTAATGAATGGCCATGCTCTCATTTAAACGGAAATCCGATAATTCCACGCGCCGACGTGTGTGCACTCCTCCGCGTCAAGCGGATTCGGCGCGCCCTCCGCGGTCACCACCTCCTCACCGTTCACGAAGAGGCCGACGGACATCGCGCACTCAGCGTCGTCGCACAGGCCGCACGCCCACGGGCCGTGACCCGCGCCATGCGGCTTCGGCCCATCGCACCGAAAGTTGAGCGCGTACGAAGCGCGACGGAAGACGCTTGTCGTACAACAGGTGCTGGTGCACTCCCAGCCAAACACGTCGCCGCCTGTGCGCCACGCCTCGTTGCAGGCGTAGAACTCCGCGCGGAGAGCGGCGGTGTTGGCGTCGAACGCGGGATCGACACATGCCGAGGCAACAGCCCCCTCGCCTTCTCCCTCGCCTTCGGCGCCAGCGACGCGTACGTCTCCCTCCCCTTCGCCTTCACCGGCGTTCGCCTGGCCTTCTCCTTCGCCCTCGCCACCCTCACCTTCTCCCTCTCCCTCACCGGCCGCACCTTCACCTTCTCCTTCGCCGCTCCCTTCCCCCTCGCCCTCGCCTTCTCCCTCTCCTTCACCTTCGGCCGCGGCGCAGCCGTCGTCCACGACGCCGTCGCAGTTCTCGTCCAGGCGGTTGCCGCAGACCTCGTCGGCGGCCGGGTTCACGTCCCGGTTCCAGTCGTTGCAGTCGCCGTCCTCCGGCGTGAAACCGTCGGCGTCCAGGTCGTCCGGCGTGTTCGCCGGACTGCCGACCCCATCGCCGTCGCGATCGGAATCGCAGGCGTCACCGAGGCCGTCGTCGTCCAGATCCGCCTGATCCGCATTCGCCAGACGCGGACAGTTGTCTTCCTCGTCCGCAACGCCGTCGCCGTCCTCGTCGCAGACACCGTCGTCCACCACGCCGTCCAGGTCGTCGTCCACCTCGTTGCAGATCTCGGACGCGTCCGGATTGCGCGAATCGTCCATGTCCGCGACCAGGGGCTCGCACGTGGACGTCGCCGGGTCGAAGACCACGTCGTCGCCGCAGGTCACGAAGCCGTCGTTGTCCGCGTCCTCGTCGCACGCGTCGCCGATGCCGTCGGCGTCCGTGTCGGCCTGATCCGCGTTCCTCTCGTTCGGGCAGTTGTCGAACCCGACGTCGTTCACGCCATCGCCGTCGAAATCCAGGAACTCCACGGCGCTCTCGCCGTTGATCTCCGTCTCGGCGGGCTCCGCCCCGCCACATCCCACCACACACAGCACTGCGAACGCACCATATCTCATCCCGTCTCCCTTCTCCTTCTGTTTTGAAAATCCCGATACCATCGGGATGCCACACGGCTACCCGGGCAGAACCCCGGCAAACCGTCTGGACATACTAAACCAAATACAAAACTTTGTCAAGCACCCTCTCTGTATTTAAAAATTGTGACCCCTGCGAGAATCGAACTCGCGTTACCAGGATGAGAACCTGATGTCCTAGCCACTAGACGAAGGGGCCGTTTCGAAGATGCTACCTTCCGTTACTTTATTTGTCAACCATCCCGATAAACCTCCCGTCGATGTGCGATCTTCAAAATTCCAATCGTGTTTTCGCGTATGATCGCGATAGCGCGGTAATTGCCAATACGAAAACGCACATCGCCTATTTTGCTCCGCTGCAATCTACGACAAAACTTGAGCGGATCAGATCGCATAGCTAACCACTCTAATTTCCGCAAAATTATCTGCCGTGTTGCCGTATCTAATTTTTCGAGTTGACGAAGTGCCGGAGGAAGAAGCTCAAATCTATATACCATACCGCTTTAATATTTTTTCAAGCGGTATGCCTTTCCCCTCCGCTAATTCTTTACGTGCTTGTCGTACCTGTCGCTGGAACTGCGGACTTGAAAGCGCCTCTAGATCTTCCAAAATTTCATCCACTTCTTCGTTATCAAAGAAAAAACCAACGGTCTTTGAACCGCGCATCACGCGTGTCACTCCCCGAAGCGCTTTCGATGGGTTTTTCTGCACCTCACGAATAGATGCAATACGTTCATTCACTAACGTATGATACATTTTATCCATATTGAGATACGTAACTTTTTACGTAATCAGTATATCCCAAGGTCTATCCACACGTCAATACCTATCTATCCACCCAACTCTTATCCATCCGCACCAACAGTTCTTCAGCGCGCAACGGTTCGGCCATCACTTCTTTCACTATTTTCTCCATACGCGCGACTTGCGATCCTTTTATCAAAATGACATCACCCGGTTCCAACTTTTCCTGCAAAAACAATCCCGCCTCATCGCTGGTTGAAAAATCTGCAACACAATGTTCTTTCATGCCGGCCTCTTTTGCCGCCTTGCCAATTTCTTTGCCAAGCTCCCCTACCGTGATCAAAAAATCAATGGGAAGTTCCGCAACGCGGCGTCCAAGCGCCCGGTGACTGTCCTGTGCTAGATTCCCAAGTTCAGCCATATCGCCAAGCACCGCATATCGTTCTCCGTTACGTTCAGGTTCAATTTCCGCAAGCGTCTCAACTGCCGCAATGGCGGCCTTCGGAGATGAATTGTAAGAATCATCAATAATGAGCGTATCCTTAATGCCGGCAACCAAACGCATTCTGCCGGGCGGCGACACATACTGACGCAAACCCTCTTCCACTTCCTCCATAGACAACCCGAGCGAAAGGCCAACCGCCGCGCCGGCGAGCGCGGGATAGAGCGCGTGTTTTCCCACCACGCCCAGAGTCACAAACGGAATAGCGCGTTCGCGATACCGCAAAATCGCTGCCATGCCGCGCGGCCACACGCCGCGCTCCGGAAATTCCATCTCAACGCCATCAGCCCGCACGTCCTCATTACCGCCAAATCCGTACATCACCGCCTGCCCCTTGGCTTCATGGCGCATATCCTGCGCATACGCGTCATCGCCGTTTAAAACCGCACTACCGCCCGGCTTCAGCGCGCGCACCACACCGCTCTTTTCCTCCGCCACTTCCTCAATGCTTCCCAAAAATTGCGTATGCGCGGCGCCAACCGCGGTGATTACCGCAACATCAGGCGGCGCTATCTGACAGAGATACGCGATATCTCCCTTATGATCAGCGCCCATTTCCAATACCAACCACTCCGGATATTTCGGATCGCGCGACCACTGTAATTTTTTCGCGCGCCACAACACCGCCAGCCAACCAAACACCGATCGCCCCGGCGATTCCACGCCAATAATGGTGAGCGGCACACCCAGTTCATTATTGTAATTCTTCCGCGCGCCGCGCACGCGAAATTTCTGCCCCAGCACCGCAACAATCGCCTCTTTAGACGATGTCTTTCCCACGGAACCGGTGATGGCAACAATCTTCGGCTGTTGTCGCGCAAGAATTTTTTTTGCTGCGCGTTCTAAAATACGGAAAATAAAACGTTTCATATAATTACCGCGATGGCGGCACCTTCATATATTGTAGTACAAAACGCGCCAATTCGCCAAACACGGGCGCGGCGGTGGACTCCGCGTAGAGCGCATTTTTTGGCCGTTCAAATTTGGTGATCATAACAAATTTTGGATCTTCAACCGGGCCAAAACCAACAAACGAGTGGATGGTATCTGCTCCATACCCCGCGCCTTCCGCAATTTCCGCAGTGCCGGTTTTCCCCGCAATGCGATACCCGTCCACGCGCGCGGTTTTCGCGTGCCCCTCATCTACCACTGACACCATTATATCCGCGGTAATGGCCGCCGCGCGCGGCGATAATACTTCCGTATACTGATTTGGTTTCCCTTCAAAAATAACGCGATCGCCATCCTGAATTTTTTCTATGATATACGGCTTCACCATCTTGCCGCCGTTCGCAAGCGCGGAATACGCCTGCGCCATCTGAAGCGGTGTTGCGGTAATCCCCTGGCCAAATGAAGCCGTTGCCGCGTACACAAACGCATCTTTTTCCAGACCAGCGATGGTACCGGCAACTTCCGTATCCAGTTCAATGCCGGTTTTTGCGCCAAACCCATACTGCTCAATATACTCACGCATCAAGGTGTGCCCCAACCGTTCCGTCACAAACACCATGCCCGTGTTGATTGAATTAATGAGCACCTCGCGCATCGTACGCTGCCCGTATTTTTTACCACCGGCATTCTTAATCTTAAAGCCGTCAATCATGCGCATGCCCTCGTCAACAAACGTCGTTTCCGGCGTAAGCACATCCTGATCAATCGCCGCGGCCATCGCAAGCGGCTTCATAATTGAACCCGGTTCATACGCGGTAAAAATGGCGTGATTGTTAAAATACTGAATATCCTCAACTTTATTGTAGGTGTTTGGATCAAACACGGGGTATGAACAGAGCGCAAGAATGGCGCCGGTTTTCGGATCCATCACCACCGCCGCCGCGCCCGTCGCTTCAAATTCTTTAGCGCGCCGTTCAATATCCGTGCACACTTCATATTGGATGGTGCGATTAATGGTGAGCGTAACGTCCGCGCCATCTTTTGCCGCGCGATACTCGCGACGACCAAACGGAATCCATGCGCCGAGCGCATCGCGTTCACCGCGCACCGCGCCTTCACGTCCGGAAAGCTCGCGATTAAAATATCCCTCAACGCCGTATCTGCCTATTGGTTTGCCGTCATCCTGCAAGCCAAAAAATCCAATCACATGCGCGCCAACGCTACCTTCCGGATAATACCGATACGGCTGACGCACAAAATTAATACCCGCCAATTTTTTTGTTTCCAGTTTTATTTTGTCTTCCTCCGAAACGCGTTGCACCAGCGGCACATGCGCGTCACCGGGATGCTCTTTCATGAGTTGATACAGTTCCCATCGCTTAGCGTCGCCAATAAAAAGCGCATCGTCAATGGCGCGCGCGGTTTTTTCCGGATCACTCACCTCGCGCGTATCCGCGAACACCAAAAACACATCACGCGAGAGCGCAACCGGCACCGTGCCGTTGTTTCCGTCGTGCACCAAGATAGTGCCGCGATGTGGTATCAACTGCTGAAACACCTCATTTTTTCCCGCCGCAAGCGCGGTGTAGAGTCCGTGTTGCCAAATTTGCAACGTAAAAAGACGGGCTATAATAATGAGCCCAAACACGGCCGCCAGTAATCCCGCCACCCGAAGCCGTCGCACTTCACTAACATCTCGTGCAATCACCATACGTATCCTCTATTCTACTACGCTTGAACAATTCTAAAAAGAAGGTATACTATGGTGAGTCAAAAATTCGGTCGGGCTGTAGCTCAGTTGGTAGAGCGTACGGTTCGGGACCGTAAGGCCGTGGGTTCAAGTCCCGCCAGCCCGACCGAATTTTGGACAAAAAAGTAAGGCCGGCAGTTCAAGTCTGCCTAGCCCGACCATTTCATACTTTTTTCAAAATCAGGAGCGTTTTGTTGCTCGCCCTCGCTTTCCGCCACCGCCGAATTTCGTATTTCGCTTTGCGAAATACGCCATAAAAAAATATGGAGTTGTGTTTGCCCCACCCGCCCGTGCGCACACGACAAATTTGCTCCCTAAAAATTGAATAATGTCCTTATACCTGTTAGTATAATACTGAAATCGGAATATAGCAACAATTAAAGAGGTAAAATATGTGTGGAATAATTGGAATTTTTGGAGAGAATAACCCTCGAAATAGAGCAAAAAAATCTTTAGAAAAGATAGTGCATCGTGGCAGTAGTGTTTTTGAATTGGAGTTTTTTAAAAATGGTGCATTGGGAGTGAATCGTTTGCCCATCGTTGATAGAGAACACGGGAAACAACCAAAATCAAACGAAGATAAAACAATTTTTTCAATTCTTAATGGAGAAATTTTTAATTATAGAGAACTAAAAAAGACGTTAATTAAAAAGGGACATAATTTTGAGACTGATTCTGATACAGAAGTATTGGCGCACCTCTATGAAGAGTATGGGCCAAAGATGGTGAATATGTTAGATAGTGAAATGTTTGCCTTTGTGATTTACGACAAAAGGGATAATTCAATTTTTGCAGCAAGAGATGCCTTAGGAATAAAACCACTATATTATGCCCATGATAATAATAAACAAATTTATTTTGCTTCAGAATTAAAACAGCTCTCGTTTTTCGATGACATAAAAACTATTTATAATTTCCCTCCTGGGACTTATTTTCTGCATGACCAGTTTACAAAATATTCGCGTCTAAAGATTGATAATGGGTTAACGAATGAAAAAGAAACTATTAGATTGCTAGAAAAGCAAATCGTTAATGCAATAAAAAAGAGGGTTGACACCGATTTACCAATAGGTGTTTTTTTAAGTGGCGGAGTTGACAGCAGTTTAATCATGGAAATCGCGACGAGATTGCATCCGGATGTTACGGCGATTATTTTAGGATACCCTGGTTCTCCAGATTATGAATTCGCGATGCGTCTTTGTAAAGAAAGAAAATATAAATATCACGTTGTCAGACCGGATGTCGACTATGAAAAGGAACTAGACGCCATCATATATCATTTAGAAACATACGAACCACTTATAATTCGGCAGTCTTTTTCCTTAGATATGTGTGCTCGGGAAGCACAACGTCTAGGCTTAAGAATTGTATTAGCCGGAGAGGGGTCTGATGAACTCTTTGGAGGATACAATGAATTTTCAGGACTCCCGACAGATTTAATAAATAAAGGATGTTTAATGCTTGCTGAATCATTAAATCAGGGGCATTTTTTACGAGTGGATAGAATGAGCATGAAGCATACGGTAGAGATTAGATTACCATTTTTTGATAAGGAAATAGTGAGTACTGCCTTTAAGGTTGATGGCAGTTTGAAAATTAAAAAAGAAAATCACCAGATTACTACAAAATATATTATTCGAAAACTGGCCACTAATTTTCTGCCGGAGTATGTTGCCTGGCGCTATAAGGTTCCCTTCAGCAATGGTGCTGGAATGAATGTAGGCAATAATTTTAAAGCTCAAGATGGAGACGTTGCGAAAATAGTTTTGGGGAAACCGGAGGTAGATCTACCTAGTGATGTCTTAAGAAAGTACTCAATCACAACTAAAGAAGAAAAGTATTATCTTTTTCAATTTCAAAAATTTGGATTTTGCAAATTAGTCGGCTCAGAAAATAGGTTGACTGTAAAAGATAATCTTAATGATTTATATCAATCAGACAAAACCAGATTTTTAGTAGCGGAATTTGCACGTTTAGCCATCTATTTCCCAACCTATTTTGCTGCAGAGAAAAAGATATTTGATTTACACAAGTTGGATGTCGATTTTATAGCAACTGGCGGCGACGATAAAACTTATGAGTCTTTGGTTAACAACTCTGCGCATATTGGATTATCTGATCCGATGTTTGCTATGTTCGAGAATAAAGAAGGCGTTAAGGGAGAAATTATTGGAGAGTTAGTAAATATTGTTCCTAATTTAGCAGTTACCTTAAACCCAAGCGTTAAGATTTCTAAAATAGATGATTTTGAAAAGTATAAAATAGGTACTTTTCAAAAGTACTCAACTACCCATGGAATCGCGAAATACATTCTCCCGAAGGAAACAAAGATTTTAGATTTTGATTACAAGCAACTTGTTGGTAAATTAATTGATGGCTCTGTCGATATTGCGATTGTTATTCCGGAACAGGCCATCGAGTTGAAGACACACGGAGGCAGGATTGTTTTTGATTTTGGCAAAGAATTTCCGAAAGTGTTATTTAGCGGATTCACCATTGCTAATATTCTAGAGGAAAAATATCGAAAGCATTTAAAATCGTTTATTATTTCAGTCCGTGAGTCTGTTCGCTACATAAAGAAGAATAAAGAAGAGGCTTTCAAAGTATTTAATATGTTATTCCCAAATTTCGAAAATCCAAAAGAAATTTTTAAGACATACCTACGTCTTTGGTCTCCAACACTGAGGGTCGAGAAAGAAGATTATAACTACGCTTATAGGATTTGGAAAAAAAATTACCCTGAACTTTTGAAAGCATATACTCCATATTTTAGGAGCATCTCTCCTTCTGATTTGGTAATTGATAAAATTAACGGCCGTAATTTTAGGAGAGATTTCCCATTCTTAGAAGATGTTTTACAAGAAAGGATAGTAGAGGCAAAGAATAAAAATGAGCCATTAAAGTTTATCGGATTTTGGGGTGCAGGACATAAAAATCAAATTGATGCTAACGACCGTGAAACTATAAAGTTCTTCAAGAAGTATATTGCAGATATTAAAGGCTCATTTAAGAATGGAGTGGAGGTAACATGGATTTTAGCTGACGAACATGCAAAAAATAATAAATACCGGCCAGAAGTTTACAGTAAATACCTCAAAGAAGTTGAAAAAATGCTGATCGAGAACAACTTTAAGGTATTATGGTTAAAAAATTTGTGGAGTAGTTGGCGCATCAACAGTGCTCTAATAAATAGAGAGTTGAAAAATAAAAATGCCAAAAATGAAAATTGGTGGAGCAACATTTTGATTTATAAAGAATTAGAAGATCAGGCTAAAAAACATTATCAAGGAATGGACAAAGTTGTAGGAGCGAAAAGGTATTATATTATGAAAAGCATCGAAAATAGACTCATCGAAAAGAAATTTAAAGAATATATTTTTTTTACTTTCTCAGATAGCAAATTTCAGTCGATTTTTCCTAAGTTACCAACCATTTACCTTTACACAAGAGACAGGGGTGTAAGTTCAACGCCTTGGTTTAATGAAGTGCCTGCGTTATACTAGGATAATCAATTTAAAAATATGTCAGAGAGAATATCGCTTCCAACAGTTGAGAAAAAACCAGATAACGGACAAACCGAAATTACCCCTGAAGAGCAAGAAAGGAAAGAAGAGTGGCCTATTAAAAAAATTGCACTGGCCACTACTAATCAAATGGACACAGGGGTCCGAGCTGTTTCTCAAATTCTAAAAGATGCTGGTTTTGAAACTGTGAAATTAAGCCTCTATGAAGATAAGAGACATAAAACCGGGGCTAACTATACAGAAGAAGAATTGGATGCCATGGTCAATAAATTAAAGGAGGAGAAGGCAGATGCACTGGGAATTTCTATATTTGAATTTGGTGCTAATAGAGCATTTGCTTTAATAAAAAAAGTAAAAAAAGAATTAGGAATTCCAGTTATTTTAGGCGGACAGCATGCAATTCAGTATCCGAAAGAGTGTTTTGAAGAAGGTGCTGATGCCGTTTGTATCGGGGAAGGAGAATCTGGATTAGTTGATTTGCTCAAAAACTGGGGAAAGCGTCTGGAAAAAGATAACACCAACTTTATTGTTAAAGAAGAAGATTTGGGTAAAATACCCGAACTTCGTGGACGCTTGCTGAGCGAAGCCGAGATTAGTGAATTGCATCCTGATTTAATATATACTAACTATTTTGTCCTACGAGACGGAAAACTTATTGCTTTAAACCCGGAAAATACGGCTAATCCCGAACACCATCAAGTAAATAGGGAAGAAAAAACATTTGTGTATGCTTCTGATCGTGGATGCCCCCTGAATTGTAGTTTTTGCTATGTAAGCGTGCTAAGGAGCGAACACGCTAAAGCAGATAGGGCTAAGGGGCAAGAAGTCCAACCGTTTTTAAGGCGCAAAGCGATCCCTGCTATCATCGAAGATTTGGTGGAAGTAAGGAGACAAAACCCACAGGTAGAATTTTTAAATATAATGAACGATGATACGGCCGCTCACGATCTTAAGGATCTTCAAGAATTCGCAAAACTTTACAGAGAAAAAGTAGATCTACCGTTTTACTGTATGGTAAGCCCTCGTAGTCTATTAAAGGGCGGCAAGGCAAAAGAAAAAGTGCAAGCTCTGATTGATGCTGGGCTGAAAGAGTTAAACATGGGAATTCAAACTAATGGCGAGACTAACAGAGAGATTTACAATAGGCCTCAGCCGGATAAAATGGTGCTGGAGGTCGCAGATCTACTTCATGATTTTGCACGTGAGGATTTGGATGAAGATGAGCAAGAAAAAGTAGATCTATTTTTTGATTTTATTATTCACAATCCTCTTGAGACAAGAGAGGACACCAAGCGTACTATTGAGTTGATTAAAAAATTAAAACCTCCTTTTGATGTCGTCGCTCATACTTTGTATGTTGGTAAAAGATCAGAAATGAGACAAGAGTATGAATTAGAAAAAGCAAAAGCAAAAGAAGAAGGAAGAGAATTTCCTGTAGTTCTGGAAGATTTAACTGATCAAACAGATTATCACGATACTGATAGATTTTATGATAATCTTGCTAAGAATTATGCATTTGTCATTAATACTGTTATCGAGTTTATGGCGGGAAGGCACGATGCAAATATGACTGGTAGAATTCCAAGATATGCGAAAGACCTGCTAGAATACGACGTCTTTAAGAGTTTAATGAATCGACATCAATCATTAAAGATACTCCTGTTAAAACAGGAAATAACCGACGATACTTTGTCAGCCGATTTGCTTACCGATGATGTTGTTGATAGTTATTTCAGAGAACACAGAGATGTTTTTAAAGAATTATTTTTTGCCATGAAAGAGAACCATCCGATTCGCTATTCTAATGAAAGGAAGGAGCCCAAAGCAGGAAGATCACAATCAGAACAAAATCATAATATATAAAAAGAGCCCCTGGTATTCTATCCGGGGGCTTTTATTAAGACTTGAACTACATCGATGCGACTAGAGCGTGAAGAGGAGCTCGTAACGTCCGTAATTCCGGTTATTCGGACCGCTGGAGCCCCGTTCACACTTGTTAGGACAGCGCGTCCTCAGAAAAACGACCATCGTTGCCTCGGGATGCTCGCCGAGTAATTTTTCGGCCATCTCCACGAAAACGGCTTCGTAGCCTGTGCTGACGTCTCGCTCGAAGTTTCCGATCTCCTGACATCGAGTCGCGACGCAGACATCTACAATGTGACTGTCTGCGTACGTACGACACTCCGCCTCGCTACGCTTCGCGATGAAATAGCGATTTTCGTTCGCCATCGGGCTTCCTCCTCCTTGTGGTCTTTCCTCGCTGATTCGCGTCATGATTATATCCTCCGGCGAGCCAGTAAAGTCCAGCGGTATGTATAGCACACTCTTTGATGGAAGGCAAGATATATCTGGCCTTATGCAGGTGCAGGTTTCGTTTCTGCCGCGCGAAGCGCGGCAATCAATCGGAGTTTTGTTCAAAATAGGTTCGAGCTTCGTTCAGTAATTGCGACTACATTTTTTTTCCTAACCGCCACCACACAAAACAAAAGGCCGCCAAGCAAGCCCATGAATAAATCCTTCATGGTGTCGCCAATGCCTGTTTGATACCGCGTCCCTAAGAAGTAATCGTGAAGAAATTCATAAAACTCCCATACCACCGCCGCAAACGCAACCGTCGCAAGAATAATAAAAACTTTCACCAGCGCGCTTTTTACTATCAGCACATTCTTTTTTCCCAAAAGCCAGAGCGTACGCGAGGCAACATAGGCAATGCTCAAACCGCCAAGCGCATGCATCGGGATGTCAATTGGAAATGACCAGTACGCCGCGTTCGCAAAATTAAGCAGTATATAATTGAGAAGATACACTAAAAAAGGAAACATCAGCAGTTTGGTAAGATTGCGGATGGAAAAAACAGAAGTCGTCATACGTTTTGTTACTATACCATGCCGCAAGGAAAAGAAAAGGGTAGCGCGACAAGTCCGCCGAAAAGGCGGCAGTGGTGCGCGCACGGTTGGATGGCGGACTCATGTCCATCTGCCCGTACTTCTGGAAGACGCTCTACGCGCTCGTGGTTTACTGTTTCGTCGCGTGGCCGTGGTACGTGGTCCGGAATTTTCTCCGGGTCAACTGGCGGCCGACGCTCGTGGTGCTTGCGATGCAAGCTGCGATCCTCGCCTTGGTGGGCATCTGGTCGGTGCGCGGTGACATAACGGCGATACCGGACAGAATTGCCGCGTGGCATAAAGCCGAAGAAGCCAGAGAGGCAGAGACCCGTGCGCTCGCGGCAAAAAATGACAGGATTCAGCGTGAACATGAGGCGTTTCTACGGCGGCATCCCGATATAGCAGCACGTGAAAGGGCTGAAAAGGAAGCGTGGGACAGAGAGTACGAAGAGCGGCAGGCAAAGGAGAACGCTTTGGTGATGGCAGTGTTCAAGCGTGACCTCGTAAGGGTGGCACCGTGGATTATCGGCATAGCCACCACCGGGACGCTTCTGATCTACTTCACGAACATCGTGGAGATAATGCTCGCGCTGTTCGTTCTCCTCATCATGATCGCACTGCGTTCAGCAATTGCGACCAATTAAAAAACCACCCGCGCGAGAAAGTCGGACGGGTGGTAAGAATATACGAACGGGCTGAACTACGGAGCGTCGCGGAGCGGGGCCATGGCCGCGGCGAGGCCGTCGTGCAGAGCACGGATGCTCTCGATGGGCCAGTCCTCCTTCGGGCCGCGCACGAAAGACGTGAGGTCCTCGCGGTTGTCGAAGACCGAGAACGGCACGTCATACACGCGGGTCATGTACCGATCCCCTTCCTGCACCACACGCTCAACGCGGATGGTGTTGGGCCTGTCCGACTGCGCTCGGAGCCATGCGATGTCGTCGCATCCGTAGTCCGCGAGCATGACCTCGGAGGGTACGCTGTGGAAAAGGATGGACCCCTGCTGGCTGGGGCGGCCGCGCTCGATGTTCTTCTGCCTCGCCTGCTCCGGCGTCACCCGCACGTACAGGATGCACGCGCGCTCGAGAATCTCGGGCGCGAGCGTCTGCAAGGCGCTGGCATAGCCGCGCGGCGGGATGATAGGGAAGGACGACCCGTGCGGTCCGCCACGGGCGAACTCGAGAACGACGGTCGCGCCGTCCTTGTCTGCGGTGATGACTCTGTTGAGCGCGTCGAGGTGATAAGAGACATCTGCACGCAACACCTCCATGAGAGTAGCGAGATGCGGCATGCGAGAAAAGATCCTGTGCATGCCCAACTTATCACGCGCAACATCCATGCGAGCGAACAACCAGCCAGCCGCCGAGGCAGACCCGAGTTCATACCGATCCGATGCCTGAAGGTGCCTGGAATCCTCGTTCAGGAGTTCGATGAGCACGTTCCAGGTGATTGGATCCTGGAACGGACGATCCTTCCCGAGGTAGAACACCGGAAGGTCTCCCATCCGCGCCAGCACCTCGTCCACCCGACGAATGAGATGCACGTACGGATAGTCGTCGAGGTCCGACGTGGGCCCGAGGCCGAAGTCATTCAGACGGGTCTCCGGATCCATGTTGACCCAGAACTTCCGCACCTCCGACTTCCCCGAGGCCGGAAGGGCCAGCAAGATGAGCGTGTCAATGTGCCGTGGCATCGTCCTCTCCTTTCCGGTTCTGCTTTCCAGTATTCAGCCAACGCAGGAATGATACATGGATTGCCATAAATTGTCAATCCTCTTTTTTATTTATCACTATTTTGCTAGGATGTTGATATAATTGTATGTCCTATTTCATCGCCATTGCTGGCAATATCGGCGTGGGAAAATCCACGCTCACCGAACGGCTCGGCACAAAACTCGGCTGGGAAATTTATTTGGAACCCACCGCTGAAAATCCGTACCTCGCGGATTTTTACCAAGACATGCAACGCTGGGGTTTTCATTCGCAAGTATTTTTTTTGACCCATCGCTTGGAACAGCATTTGGAATTGTTGCAATCAAAAAATACCGCGGTGCAGGACAGAAGTGTGTATGAAAACGCAGAAGTGTTCGCGCGCAATTTGTATGAAAAGGATTTGCTGTCCGAACGCGACTGGGCAACGTATAATCGGATTTATCAAAATTTGATTAACGTCCTGCCGCCGCCGCATTTAATTGTCTATCTGCGGGCGAGCGTGCCAACGCTGTTGCATCGCATCGCGCGACGCGGACGCGAGTATGAAAAACGCATTCCAAAATATTATCTGGCGGAACTGAATCAATTGTATGATCGCTGGGCGCAAAGCTTTACCGTTGCGCCGGTGCTCACCGTTGATACTGACCGCATCAATTTTGTTGAAGACGAGGCGGCGCTTGAAGCGCTCACGGAAATGATTACCAATCGGCTTCCTATTCAACAATTGCCCATCTTCCGCCGTCCGCGCAGTGCCGTTTGACACATCGGCATACCGCCCGCTACACTTCTCTACAAGAGAACGGAGGAGCCGATGCGCGTCATCATTTTGGGTTCTGGAACGTGCGCGTCTGGCATTCCGGGCATTCCGGATCGTCAACCACCCGCGTTTCTGGTTGAATGGGATGAGGATGGTTTGCCACAACGCGTGCTCTTTGATTGTAGCGAGGGCGTCCGCTTCCGGCTTGAAGCGGCGGGTGTGAGCTACACGGATATTTGGCACGTTGCCATCTCGCACACCCATCCGGATCACTGCGCCATTTTCCATTTTTGTCAATCGCTCTTTTGCAAAGGACTGTTTGGCGGCGACGCATTCTGGATTCCGGAACTTTCTGTCTACTGCCCAAATACGCTGGCGCGAAACTTTAAGCGAATGTGGGCATTCCACACTCCTGAAACGCCGGTCTTCCCGTTTCCAACAATCCGGTTGGTGCGCATGTCTTCACGTGTCAGGCCCGTACGCATTGGGTTGGCGAAACTTTTTGCAAAACCGGTGTATCACGGATTTGGCAAGGTGGACGCGCTTGCGTTTCGCCTGGAAACGCCAAGCGGCACCTTTGTCTACTCGGGTGACACAGGCGAGTGCCAGAGCATCTACACCATCGCGCGCGGTGCGGACATCTTTGTCTGCGAAGCATCGGCGCTGATTGGCGATGAAAAAAATCCCCGAGAGTACGGTCATCTCAATCCGCGCCTTGCCGGTGACATTGCGCGAGAGGCGGGTGTCAAACAGCTGGTGTTCTTTCACTATACCGGCATCAATTCCGATGAAGAAATCATCGCTGACTGCCGCCGCGGCGGCTATACCGGCTCCGTGGTGGTTGGCAAAGACAGACAAATCATTTCAAATGAGTAGCACGTATTCCGCAACACCTGTTGCGGTTTTTTTATTGACGCCATCCGTACCTGTGCTATCATCAAAACGCTCACTTTTAACACATAGCATTTATGATCCCCATTGGATACCCTATCACCAGCGCCGATGCCATTGAATTTGAATTATTCCAGCATAACGAAACGCGTAAAACCCGACTAGGTGAATTCCGCGGCAAATGGTTGGCGCTGGTATTCTATCCAGCCGATTTCACCTTTGTCTGCCCAACGGAACTTGCGGAAATGGCAGATCACTACGAACAATTTAAACAATTGGGCGCGGAGGTGATGAGCGTCAGCACGGACACCGTCTTTGTTCATAAAGCGTGGCACGATCATTCACCTGCCATCGCCAAAATCCAATTTCCGATGGCAGCTGATCCAACAGGCAACTTGTGCCGTGAATTTGGCACCTATATTGATGAAGAGGGACTGTCACTTCGCGGTAGCTTTATTATTGATCCCGATGGTATACTGAAGGCATACGAGATGCACGATAATTCAATCGGCCGGAGCGCAAAAGAATTACTGCGCAAACTGCAGGCGGCTATCTATGTGCGGGAACACGGCGGCGAAGTGTGTCCCGCCAGTTGGGAGCCGGGCAAGAGCACGCTTCGCCCGGGACTTGATTTAGTAGGAAAGATTTAAGCAGTGACACAAATAGTATGAACCAAGATCTAGCCCAAATTGTTATATACTACGCGACAAAACCACACAAAGAATTGAGTGGATTATTACTAAGTAAATCAAAAGATAATTTAATTTCGTCTCTTACTGATTTACTTACCGCGTATATTAATGACAAAAATTCTTCCAGTCTAAGAGAATTTGTAACTGTTGTTCTTGCCGGTTATCAACATAATCCCAAAAAATTGGGTTATAATGGTTTTAAGCATAATTCTGCAATCGGCGGGAAGCCGATTGCGTGCGAGGCAAAGCCGCAAAAATTTCGTTAAAAATGACTCGACAGGCTTGATAATTTGTTATATCATACATTTGCAATCTAAAAGAGCAAATGTATGGCTAAAACAAAGACAATATCAGACAAATTAGCAAAAAGAAAATGTGCAGAATGGCTAGAGCAAAAAGGATTTAATAATGTAGAATTAGCTAAAAATAGCAGTTGTGATTTGATTGGGGGAAAAGGTGGCCAAAAATATTTTATTGAGGTAAAATATTCATCTAAAGAAGAAGGTAATTTTTTCGGCACAGTTATGCTGACTGAAATGTTTCAAGCGATAAACAATAAAGATAATTATTTATTTTTAGTATGCAGAGGTAAAGACGAGAATATAAATAATTGGTTTTTCAAATTATTTAGCGTGGATGAATTTTTAAAATGTTGTAGCCTAACTACGCCGATATTTCATTATCATTTATATCCAGCAGAAGATGATAATTTAACCGTTCCTAATTTTAAAGAAAATACAATGTTAGCGTCAGAAGAATTAATTAAAAAAATGTGGGAAGATTTTAAAAAGTGGAAATTAAAATCCTAAAAAATATGAAATACATTTTAACAAAAGACGAAACAATTAGAAGAACCGAAAGAATGCAATATGAGGTTGAGGTTCCAGAAAACATTAAAAACAAAATTGGATATGCAGATAACCAAATTAAAGAAAATAATTATAAGTCCTATAAAATGTTAGACATAGTTGATAGCGAGTTGCTTGACGATGAAGTCATTGATCTAAAAATAAAATCTTAATTTTTTAGCAAGAAATAATTTGGGATAGGATGATCGCGGCAAATATCAGGGGTTGGCGATTTTGGCAAATTGACGAAAGAATTTACTGGCTTTACAAGCCGATTGACGACAATAAAATTGGGGAGGAATTAAAATCTAGGCACGCGCTACTAACATCAATTTGGCGGTTTCCACCAGAAAGAAAAAACGGGCATCCAGCCCCCTTTCCATTGGTTCTACCAACAAGAATCATTTATTCCATTTTAGACGATAAAAAGGGAGTAATTTTAGACCCGTATGTTGGTAGCGGGACAACCTGTTTGGCCGCAAAATTATTAGGGTCAGATTATATCGGTATAGATATTTCAAAAGAATATATAAAAGACGCAAAAAATAGATTAAAAAATTATTTGAACTATAAAAAAATAGTAAGCGACGAGGTGGCTAAACACACGGTAGAAAAAACATTTGCAGATAGAAAAAATGGTAACGAAAACACCGGAAAATACAGAAACAAAAAGTTGCTCTCACAGTCATCATTTCTATAATTAACAAAATTTCACAGTAACAACTCTATGCCCTACGAACCAAAAAATTACGATCGCTTAATCGGCACACCGGGTTTCAGCGAGCAGATGCTCAAAAATCATTTCACGCTCTATCAGGGGTATGTGAAAAATGTCAATGCGCTACTTGAAAAACTGAAAACCACACCATCTGGCACGCCGGAGTGGAGTGAATTGAAGCGTCGGTGCGGATGGGAGTGGAACGGCATGCGTCTGCATGAGTTGTATTTTGGGAACATGACAAAAACCGCCACGGCGATTAACGATAGCGCGCCGCTCACGCAAAAAATCATCGCGGCGTTCGGCTCCAGCGAACAGTATGAAAAAAATTTCCGCGATGTGACGTCGCTACGCGGTATCGGATGGGTGATTACCTATTACGATGCGCAATCGGACCATCTCTGTAACGTCTGGGTGAGCGATCATGCGGAAAATCATTTGGCTGGCGCCATTCCGCTCCTCGTGATGGATATGTGGGAGCATGCATTCACGCTTGATTACGGCTTGAAAAGAGCGGATTACGTGGAGGCGTTTATGAAAGCGATTGACTGGAAAACGGTCGAGGGAAGATTAACTAAATGACAACCAAACTATGAACATCGTATCCTATCTTTCGCGTTATCTCCTCGCCGCGATTTTTGCGGTGGAGCTGGGATATAAGTTAGCCGACTGGAACGCGTGGGTCGCGCAATTCGGAAGTTTGCAACCGTTTCCCCTGCCAAGCGGTCTCCTGACACTTGGCACCTTCGTTCTTCCTGTTCTTGAAGGGCTCGTGGTGATATCACTCGTGATAGGAAAAGAAAAATTCATCACGGGTTTTGTTGCCATGGCACTTCTTTTGTCCATTATGGTTGCGCTCCAGCGCGTCACCATCGGCGCGGGCGCGTATCAAAGCGTTGCCGCAGTAGTGCGCGGGTTATTGCAAGATCAACACACGTGGATGATGCTCGCGGCCGGGTATGTAGTGACGGAAGGATGGAAGGAGATACGGAGACGACGAGTGCGATAGTACATCAAAAATCCCCCGACATCGGGGGATTTTTGATTGGATCCTATCGCGCCGACTGCGTCGGCGCTCCAGGATGACCCTCCTATGCTAAAGCTTCGGAGGGTCACTTCACTCCATCAATCGCGGCTTGCACTGATGAGGCGGGAACCGCGCCCGGCAGGGTGCGGCTGCCGTTTGGCCCCACCACAAAGTTGCCAGGCGTTCCCTGCACGCCCGCAGACTGACCTTCTTGTAAGTCCTGATTTACCTTGCCGGTAAACTTACCGTCCGCACGACATTTTTTGAACTTATCAATATTCACGCCTGCCGCCCGCGCGTAGTTTTCTATATCCGCATCGGTGTGCGCCCCGCCTTTTGCAAATGCCGCGTCAGTAAACTTCCAAAACGCATCATTGCCACCTAAGTCCGCAACGCATTCAGACGCTTCAGCGGTTGGTTGTGCGGTTGGATGAAATGAAAGCGGAAAATGGCGAAACACCCATCGCACATCTTTATTGCTTGCGAGTACGTCAACCATCGTTTCGTGAAAATTCTTGCAGAACGGACATTCATAATCCGAGTATTCAACAATCGTGACTTTCGCGTCTTTCGACCCGCGAATATGTTCATCCTTTGCCACCTCTTTCAACGGACCGGCTGGTGGCGCTGACGGACCGAGAACACCTCCGGACGGATCAGGCCCGAGCGCAAATGGTGCCGCGGCAGGCGAGCCGCCGCTCTTCAGCACAATGCCAAGGAGAATAAAGAATCCAATCGTGCAGAGCACCAAAACCCCTACCGCAAGCCCTCCAAGAAATGCGGACTTTGTGGAAAATCCACTGTGCGAAAATTCGTTCATAGCATGGGAAATGAATTAAACAAATAATTAATTACTTTTTTGTTTTGTGCACATCCGTCACGCCGCCGCGACGCTCATCGGCCGCTTCGGTTAAAAAATCGACGGAGCCGGCAAGCACATCAACTTTGTCGCGCATAAAATCCAATGATTCCGAAATGCCGCGCAAACGCTCGCGCATCTCATGAATGACATCATTGGCGTTTCGCAGTATCACCGCAACCGAATATATCATCCAACACAAAAAAATGGTGAGCCAGAGCGCACTAAACGCAAGCACAATATAAAAGAGATCCTTACTTGATTGAAGCATGGGAGCATTCAAGTATCGGCGATCTGCGCCAAAGGCGCATCCGCCTTTGGCGGAGGCTGCCGAGTGGTAGTAGTGTACCAAAAGGACGCTGTGGATAACAAGTGGGTCAACGCACACTGCCCCCAAGCTTCTTAATGACGCCACCCACACCCTTTTGTTCACGCTCAACTTCCTCGGTAGTCATGGTGTACCCCGCCTGCGCGTACGTCACATGAAACGCCATGCTCTTTTTACCTGTCGGTATATTCCCGCCTTCAAACACATCAAACAATTCCACCCGCACCACACACGCGCTCCTCTTCTCTATGGCGGAAACAATCGTCTCATACGTCACCGCGCGATCAATGACAAAAGCGACATCCCGCTCCACCGTAGGATGCGATGGAAGCGCTTCATAACGAACACGCGGTTTTATTATTTCCGCAAGCGCGGTCAGGTTGAGACCCACCATACCAACACGTTCTGCAATACCAAACGCGCGCGCCCGACCCGGATGTAATTCTGTAATCCATCCGATAGTCGTCCCATCCGCCAGCACCGCGGCCGAGCGACCCGGATGCGCCCACGCGTACGAAATCGCCGTCTTTTTCAAATGCCACTCATTATTACTCTCGCGCGCCAGCGCTTCAACTAACCGACGCGCCTCTGCAAATGGTTGCGCCGTGCCTTTTTTAACAACCGCCGCGGTCACCCACGTATCTTGTGCCGGCAAATGTTGATTACTCCGCGCGTCAACAAAGGGTCCGGCCGTGTCCGCGCTAAAAACCTTGCCAACTTCAAATATCCGCACCGAATCGCGCGTATGCAATTCCTGTTCAACACGAACCAGTATATTCGGCACCAGGGTTGTGCGTAAATATTTATCATCAATGGGATTTTCAATCTCAACACGCTTTCCTGTTTCACCCAAAAGGAGCGCGGCGCGTTCATTCACAAATGAATAGCGCAACACTTCGGAACAACCAAGTTCGCGCACCAACACAGCGCGCACCACGCGAGCGAGCGCGCGCACCGGATCCACCGGCGGCGGCGCCACATTCATTTTTGGCAACACCGGATCAATTTTTTCATACCCGTACACGCGGCCAATTTCTTCAATCAAATCTTCTGGAAGTGTCACATCGCGCGTGGCACGCCAGGTTGGCACCGAAACACGCAATTTCTTTCCGGACGCACGCACATGAAAACCAAGTTGTTCCAGTATGCCGCGCATTTTTTGCGACGCGATGGCGGCGCCTAACACCTGCTGTACTTTTTCTACAGAGAGATCAATCGTGCCGGCTGGTATCTTCCACACGCCAACATCAGCAACGGGTGACGCCACGGAAATATCCGGCGAAACCGTTCGCAACAGTTCAACCGCGCGCGCAAGCGCCACGCCAGTCAACGTTGGATCGAGCGATTTTTCAAAACGCGCGCTTGATTCCGTCCGCGTACCAAGCTGTTTTGCGGTAGCGCGCACGGATGCCGGATTAAAATTAGCGCTTTCAAACAAAATGGTCTCTGTTTTTTCCGTCACGGCGCTCGCTTCGCCGCCAATGACGCCGGCAATCGCGAGCGCGCGCTTAACATCGGCAATCACCAGCATCTCCGGTGTTAACGCATACGTCACCCCATCAAGCGCCAACATTTTTTCACCGCGCTTTGCCGGACGCACCTGAATCGCCACTGCATCCTTCTGCCCTGAGCCCGTCGAAGGGCGTAATTTCCCCACATCAAACGCGTGCATGGGCTGGCCAAATTCCAACATTACCCAGTTGGTCACATCAACCACATTATTGATCGGCCGAATGCCGCACGCGCGCAATCGTCGTTGCATCCATTCCGGTGACGACGCCACACGCACATTTTCCACCACCACCGCCTGATAGCGCGGACATAATTTTGAGGACTCAATCCGCACTTTGAGCGACCACGGCTGACCGGCGGAAAACGAGGGCGGCTCGGGTACTGCAAATGGTTTCTCGTACAGCGCCGCCACTTCTCGCGCAAAACCCACATGACCCCACAAATCCGGCCGATGATTAATCGCTTTGTTGTCCACTTCAAAAAACGCGTCGTCGGCTTGAAGCGCTCGTGCAAGCGGCGTACCCGGCTCCGCGTCACTGCCACCCAGATCCATAATTTCCCGCTCCGCTTCCCCGCCAAGCGCCAACCCCAATTCCTCTGCCGCGCAAATCATGCCAAATGATTTTTTTCCACGAATTTCAACCGGCGCGAGTGTCATGACCTCCTCACCATGCCATTTCACCCGCGCGCCAATGCGCGCAAACGCGCACTTCATACCCTCGCGCACATTGATCCCGCCGCACACCACTTGATATTTTTCCCTACCATCCGATACGATGCACAATTTTAATTTATCCGCATTGGGATGTGCCTTTACGGAAAGCACACGGCCAATCACCACATTGTCCAAAAATTCATCCTGACGCCACCATCTATCAATCTCCGCCGTGTGCATAACCAAACGCTCCGCAATTTCTTGTGGATCAACATCACTCGGCAATTTCACGAATTGTCGGAGCCAATTAAGAGAAATGATCATGCGCTAAAACTGTTCAATAAACCGTAAATCGCTTTCGTTAAAATGCCGAATATCCTCAATGCCGTATTTTAGCATCACCAGGCGCTCAATGCCGGTGCCAAAGGCAAAACCGGTGTATTTTTTTGGATCAACGCCGCCCGCGCGAAGCACATTCGGGTGCACCATGCCGGCGCCAAGTAATTCCATCCAGCCATTTTGTTTGCACGCGCGGCAACCGGTACCGGTACACATGGTGCACGACACGTCAATTTCAACACCGGGCTCCACAAACGGAAAATAACTGGGACGCAAACGAATTTTTACCTCGGCGCCCAATATTTTTTTCAACATCACCAGCAACGTTCCTTTCAAATGCGCAAGTGTTATTCCCTCATCAATCACCAGACCCTCAATTTGACGAAAGGTGTGTTCATGCGATGCATCCGTTGCCTCGTGGCGAAACACACGGCCAATCACTACGGTGCGGAGCGGCGCGCCGTACTGTTGCATCGCGCGCACCTGCACGGGCGATGTATGAGTGCGCATGACCCAATCTGAATGACCCTTGATATAAAACGTATCCTGAATATCGCGCGCCGGATGGCCGGGTGGAATATTCAGCGCTTCAAAATTATAGTAATCGCTCTCAAGTTCCGGACCATCCTGCACCATAAAGCCCATAGACATAAACACATCCGCAAGCTCCTGCTCCACGAGCGTAATGGGATGATAGTGCCCACGCTCACGCAACGGCAGCGCGGGCGCGGTTACGTCAATCGCCTCGTCGTCTGCCAATTTTTCATTTTCTTTCTCACCGAGCGCGCGTTCTTTATCCGCAAATAATTTTTCAACATCCACCTTGATGTGATTCACTGCCGCGCCAAATGTTTTGCGCCGCGATTCATCCTGTTTGGTGATATCCCGCATGAGCATGGCAACGGCGCCGCTTCGTCCCAAAAATTCCACGCGCGCCTTTTCCAAATCGGCAAACGAAGAAACACCGCGCAGCGCCGCGCGGGCTTCATTCACCACTCGTTCTCTGTCCTGTGACATACTTAAAATAATCGGCTGATATCTTTCGCTGTCACTATAATAACAAGAAATAAGAGTAATGCGAAGGCGGCCGCGTGGAGCGCGCGTTCAAAACCCTTGGGTACTGTTTTGCCGCGACGCGCTTTTTCAATGGCAACAAACAGCAATCTACCACCGTCAAGCGCGGGAATGGGTAAGATATTAACGAGCGCCAAATTGAGCGAGAGAATAGCCGTGAATTGCAGGAGGTATGAAAATCCAAGACGCGCCGCCTGTCCGGTCATCACCGCAATGCCCACCGGACCGGATAATTGTTCGGTGACAGGCGCGCCGCGAAACGCATTGACGATAATCGTTCCGAATGCGCGAAGAATTTCCACAAAAAAAGTGCCGGTTGCGATAATGCCCGCCGGTATCGCGCGATACCACGGCAGACGAACCAGCGCGGTATCCGCGAGCGCCACGCCAATCCCCGGCCTTCCAATTTCAGTAATCACGGTTGGTGTGATGACAAAAGATTGAATAGTATCGCCGCGACGCACATCAAGTTGCACATCGCCTGCCGGTGACGCAGTGCTCAAGCGATCAAAAGCCTCCTTTTGATCAGCAACCGCTTCACCATTGACGTTCACCACACTGTCGCCGATCAAAACACCCGCCACGCTCGCCGGACCGCCCGGCAACACCTCAATAATCTCAACTTTTTGATTAAACACGCGCGCACCATTTGGCAATTCATCACCAAGAATGGCCGGAATGCCTACCATAAAACCAATGGAAAGCAGAACGGCCGCGAGCGCCACATTCATCAACACGCCTGCGCTCAAAATGAGCGAACGCACCCATGGTTTTTTATGCGCGAAACTGTCGCGGTCATCCTTGTGCTGTCCTTCCTCGCCTTTAATTTTCACAAATCCGCCGAGCGGGATGCTATTAATGGAATACACGGTGGCCGGAAATTCATGATACGGCGCGTGTTTTGCTTCCGGCTTTTCATCGGCGCGATGATCATGCGACAATAGTTTCTGTGACCGCCGGGGGCCAAGCACGACAAACTTTTTGGTTTCCGGATCGCGATAAATGCCGAAGAGCCGCGGCGGGAATCCAAAACCAAATTCATCCACGCGCACCCCGGCCCGCCGCGCCACAAAAAAATGCCCGGCCTCGTGAACCAGCACGAGGAGCGCAAGAACGGCGATAAAGACAATGAGAGTAATCATATGCTACTTTTTACTAAAATACCGCATTATTTCTTCATGGGTATATACACGTCCCGCCTTAATGTCATCCTCAGCCTCCTTCACGTTTGCCATCAGATGTAGGAGTTCCACCCATTTCACAAATTCATCTCCGCGCTGAAATTCATTCATTACCGGAAGCCATGAGAGACCCGGCGAGAGGAGCACCACGTCGCCGCGTTTGGCGTTTTCTTCAGCGATGCGGACGGCTTCGCGCATCGCAACGCTCCATCCTCCCCTCACCCCTCCTCTGGCAGGAGGGGAAATTGCGATACCTTTCGGCAAATCCTTATTCGCATTGCCCGGAAGCAAAATAACTTTTTTGACGCGCGCGCGAATTTCTTTAGCGAATTGCAAAAGTGATAATCCTTTTGAATTGCCGCCGGTGATGAGCACTATTTTCCCCGCAGGAAATGATTTTAATCCGGCAATAGCCCCCTCTGGCGTGGTGGCGGTAGTGTCATTGATGTATTTCACACCGCGCACGGTGCGCACCAGTTCCAACCGATACGGCACGCCGCGGAACTTTTTGACCGCGCGACGAATGGCTGCGTTTGAAATGCCGTACGCTTTTGCGGCGCATACGGCGGCGAGGAGATTATAGATATTGTGCTCGCCGGGGAGTTTGAGATCGGCTACAGCACAGATGGTTTCTTTTATTGTCATCCTGAGCGAACCCGTAGAGGCGCCTTTGGCGCCCACGGGTGAGTCGAAGGATCTCATCACATTGAAATTAGATCCCTCGACTTCGCTTCGCTTCGCTCGGGATGACAATAAAGCGTCGGCATGACAAAATACAACCCTCCCCTTCTCCACAAAACACCCCTCCTTCAATTTCCGCCGCAACGAAAAACGCAATTCCGTGCCGCGGCTTGACGGCGCCAGTTTTTTCAACAACGCGTCGTCATCGTTGATAATCAAAAAATCTCCACGCTTTTGATACCGATAAATATTTTTCTTATCCGCAAAATATTTTTGCAATGACGAATACGCGTTCAAATGGTCCGGATACAAATTGGTAAACACGGCGATGTGCGGCGATTGCTTGATGCCAGAAAAATTGTTGAGAAGAAAACTGGAGAGTTCAAGGATGATTGGCTGCGTCATTTCGACCGAGTCCCGACTTGTCGGGACGAGTGGAGAAATCTCACCAATGAGATCCCTCGACTCGCCCTTCGGGCTCGCTCGGGATGACAAAAGTTCAAGCGGTGAGCGCCCCACATTACCGCCGAGCCACGCGCGCGGATGCTCTTCGGCAATCATCGCGTGAATCAAATGCGCGGTGGTTGTTTTTCCGCGCGTGCCAGTGACGCCGATAACATTTTCTGCGGTGCCGAGTAATCGCAAAAATAACGTGACATCATTATCAATCGGAATCTTATGTTTTTTTGCAATCGCAAGATACGGATTATCCGCGCGCACGCCGGGATTCCGGATAACCCAATCTGTTTTTATAAAATCCTCCTCCTGATGCCCGCCCAAATGCCACACGATATTTTTAAAACGCGAAAGCGCGCGCACGTTTTTCGCGAGCTGTTCTTTGGTTTTAACGTCCGTGATAATCAATTTTTTACATCGCGGCGCCAAAAATTTCGCGGCACTGACGCCGCTCCCCTTTTCATATCCACCGAGACCCATGAGTGTGATAACTTTGTTGGTAAACATAGAATTGTCATTCTGAGGCTCCTAGCCGAAGAATCTAAATAGGCGGCTTCTTAGTTTATTTGTTTTCTTACAATTAATAAAATATTTTCATCAAACCAACTAATTTTGTCCAAACCTTTAAACTTTTGTTGAATATTCCGCTTAAATCTCTCTAACGATTGCTCAAACTCTTTTTTGCTATATAGATAGAAGGTCGAATAATGGTGATTTTGTGCTTGATTTATAAGCCAATCTAATGAAGAAAGTCGAGCGTATTTGAAATATTCTACAGATTCGATTTTTAAATCAGGAGTTTTTCTTAATAATCTTCTCAATTCATTTAATTCGTAAAGCCTAGTTTCTTTTTTATTAAAAAGAGGAAAATATTTTCCCCATATATTTCTACGATTTTGGCTTCTTAAACGAGTGTATATGAATAAATACCCACTATCTTTCAAAAGACGTGAGGATTCTTTTGAGAATTGTGGAATTTTAAAATGGTGGATTGCATTAAAGATAAATATACAATCTAAGGAATTATCTTCAAGAGAGATTTTTTTTGCAAGTGTTTGTATTGTCTTGAAATTTTTAATCTTATGTTTTGCTAAAAAAATCGTTAAGTGTTTCAGCATTTCTTTATTTGCATCAATACAGTAGAGAAATAATTTTTTACCGAGATATCGAAACAATTTTAAATCATATCTTCCTGCACCACAACCAACATCTGCTCCGACTATCTTGGAATATTTCTGTAATTTATTTTTGATAAAGAGAATCGGTTCTAAATCAGTTGTTCTTAAATCTCTGTATTTATGAGCAATTTTTGAAAAATGATGATGTGTGTTTTTCATAGCAATAAATTGTATCAAGGTATTTTATATAAATGTCTTGTCTAAGCCGCCTGTAGCAATTACGCCTGACTAAAATGTCTCTATAATCATACTCACCTCTCTCACCTTCTCATCCACCAATTCTCGGGTCCGGCCTTCAACCGCCAATCGCACTTTTGGTTCGGTGTTGCTCGCGCGCACATTGGCCCACCAGTCAGGATATTCAATCGTCAATCCGTCCAGCCATGATAAACACGCATCATTATACTTGTCCGCGAGCGCATCCAAAACCGCCTTCGTATCTTTCACCGTAAAATTAATCTCGCCGGAGTGCGCGTATGTGCAATACGGCGCAGCCATTTCAGAAACCTTTCGGATCCCCTCACCCCTACCCTCCCCTGGGCCTGCGCTTGCTCGGCCCGTCAGGGACCCCTCCGGGGGGAGAGGGAGATTTTTCGTTCGCGCAATTTCTTCCAGCATTTTTACTGCCGACAACATCGGGATTTCAAAAAATCCTTCTTTGTACCAAAAAAACATGTGGCCCGACGATTCACCGGCGAATTTCGCACCCTCGCGAATGGCGTGTTCTTTTATTAAGGAATGCCCGACGCGTGTCACAATCGGCACACCGCCCGCGGCCGCAATACGTTCCGGCGTGATACGCCCGGGACGAATGTCATAACAAATCTTCGCGCCCGGATACAGACGCAAAATATTTTCCGCCAACAACGCGCGCACCACTGATGGCGGAACGCGTGCGCCGGTTTCGTCAAAAAAGAAAATGCGGTCGCCATCGCCATCGGTGGCAATGCCAAGATCCGCTTTTTCCGCCACCACGCGCTCTTGCACCGCGCGCACGTTTTCATCTTTGAGCGGATCCGCTTCATGCGCCGGAAACGTGCCGTCAAGTTCAAAATTCATCTTCACCAGTTCGCACGGAATTTTTGCAAACAGCGCATCAAGGTACTGCGCGCCCATCGCGTTTGCGGCATCGGCAACGATTTTTAATTTTGGCAGTTCCGCGACGTTGGTTTGCGAGAGGACCCAATCGGTTTCGGTTTGTAAAATGCCGTTTATTTTTTCTGTGTTTGTTTTGTTAGATTGCTTCGCTTCGCTCGCAATGACATGAGATCCTTCCCCCGGATCAAGTCCGTGGTCAGGATGACGGTTAGATTGCTTCGTCGCTTCGCTCCTCGCAATGACATTAGATCCCTCGGCTCCGTCGCGCGGCGCGACTTCGCTCGGGATGACAGAAGAGGGGCTCGCAATGACATCGGCGCACATATCCCTAATCCTATACATCCCGGTCTCGCCAGAAACCGGCACGGCGTTCGCGCGCACCAACTTGAATCCATTGTACTCTTTTGGATTATGCGAGGCGGAAATCATAACGCCGCCATCGGCGCCGAGGTGCGTTACGGCAAAATAAAATGTTGGCGTGGACACCAAACCAGCATCAAGCACGCGCGCGCCCGCACTCGTCATGCCGCGCACTAATGCCGCGTGCAATGCCGGTGAAGACAAACGCATATCCCGTCCCACCACTAATGTCAACGGACGCTCCGCGTTTAATTCATCGCTTAAAAATTGCACAAACACCGCCCCCAGCGTCTCCGCGAGCGCTGGCGTCACTTCCGTATCCGCAATGCCGCGGATATCATAGGCCTTAAAAATGTGTGCTGGAAATGCCATAGATAGATGTCATTCTGGAGCCGCGAAGCGGCGATAGAATCCAGTCGAGTTCTGGATCCTATCGCCCTGCTTCGCAGGGCTCCAGGATGACAATACAAATATGCATTGACAAATGGTACTCTTCACTATATAGTGAGAAGTGAAAGTATGCAACCGTGGGAAATTTTGGACAAATTCACCGGCCACTTGCGCGATGTTTTAGCGCGCGCCATTGCGCTTGCAACCGAAGTTGGATCGCCCACCGTGGCGCCTGTGCATCTTCTGTATAGTTTGAGTATGCAAAAAGGATCGGTGGCGCATGAAATACTGCATCGTGAAAAAATAACCACCGACGCCATTCAATCATACATTTTGGCGATGCCGCACTCCGCGCCGCCAACTAGCGGCTGGCAAAACACGTCCGGATCCGCGGGTGAACCGTCACGCGCGGTAACGGCCGTCATGCCTGAACTGAATGCTGAAGCAAAACAGGCGCTTGAGCGCGCCATGATTACCGCGCATGACTATGAACACACGCATGTGGGCACGGAACATCTCCTCTCCGGCCTCATGTCCGTGAAAGACAACACCATTAAACTGCTGTTTGATGAACTCCGCGTCACCTCCAAGCGGATTCGCGGTCACTTGGACAACATCCTACAAAGTATTTCTCGTTTTCCGCACCTGGATGATGCGGAAGCGCTTGAAGAAGATGTGCACGACGAAACCGCCATCGTGCGCAAAGAAGAAACCAAACAAAAAACGCAAAAAAAGGAACGCAAGATGTTGGAATATTTTGCGCGCGACCTCACGGATCCCGCGGTGCAAAAAACCATTGATCCGGTGGTGGGACGCGCGGAAGAAATTGAACGCCTCATACACATTTTAGCGCGCCGCACCAAAAATAATCCGGTCTTGGTGGGTGATGCCGGTGTGGGTAAAACCGCCATTGTTGAAGGATTCGCCAAAAAAATACTGGATGGCGCGGTGCCTGACGCCCTGCTTGGTAAACGCGTCTACGCGCTGGATATGGGCCTGGTCATTGCGGGTACTATTTATCGCGGTGAATTTGAAGCGCGTCTTAAACAAATTATTGACGAGGTTACTCATGACCCGGACACCATTCTTTTTATTGATGAACTCCACACGCTGGTTGGCACCGGTTCAGCGCAGGGCTCCATGGACGCGGCCAACATTTTAAAACCGGCGCTGGCGCGCGGCCACATTCACTGTATCGGTGCCACCACCATGGAAGAATATAAAAAATACATTGAGTCTGATCCGGCTCTTGAGCGGCGCTTTCTACCCATTACGGTTGAAGAACCAACGCCAGAAAAAACGCGCGACATTCTTATGGGCGTCAAGCCGCACTATGAACGCTTTCACGGTGTTGAGATCACGCGCGGCGCCATCGTGGCCGCCGTGGAATTAGCGCATCGTTTTATTCACACGTCACGTCTGCCGGATAAAGCCATTGATCTTTTGGACGAAGCCGCCGCCGGCGCCAAAGTGCGCGCGCGTGGAAGCGATCCCCTGCGCAAATTGCATGAACTGCGCCGCCACATTGACGAATTACGCACAAAAAAAGAAGAGGCAGTCTACCACGAACAGTTTGATCGCGCGCTTTCTTTAAAACAAGAAGAACAGACGTGTGTCCGGGACTACAACGCGCTGAAACGCCGCGTAAACGAAAACAAACAAAAAAACGAACGAGTCACACGCGCTGACATTGCGCGCGTGGTGGCGCGTATCACGCGCTTGCCCCTGCCGCACCTCCTGGCGCGCGGTCAACATCTGTATGCGGATCTCGCAAAAAAAATCACGGCGCGTGTTGTTGGCCAAGATAACGCGGCGGCTCTGGTGGCGGAACGCTTGCAGATTGCGGCCGGCGGCCTTGGTGATCCGCGGCGCCCGCTTGCGTCATTTTTGTTTGTGGGTCCACCGGGCGTGGGGAAAACCGAAATGGCGCGGGTGCTTGCGCGCGCGCTCTATCCCACCGGTGACAAACCCGCGCTCTTGCGGCTTGATATGAGTGAATTCGCGGAAGGGTACGGGGTGAGCAAACTCCTGGGCGCGCCAGCCGGCTATGTTGGCTATCGCGAGACAACGCCCATTTTAGAAAAACTCAAACACCAGCCGCACAGCGTGGTGCTTTTTGACAACATTGATAAGGCGCATCGCGACGTGATGAACGTTCTGCTCCAAATTTTAGAAGAAGGGCAACTGACCAACGCCACGGGAAAAATTATTTCATTCCGCGAATCCATTATTATTCTGACGCTCGCCGCCGAAAAACGTTTGTTTGACAACGATGGTATTGGATTTATGGGGTCGCCAAAAACATCCAAAGAGACCACCGTGCTCACCACGCATCTCAAAGAACTTCTCGGAGAAGAATTACTCTCTCGCCTTGATGCGGTGGTGCCTTTTCAGTCGCTGTCAAAAGAGCATCTTGCGGCCATCATTAAACTGCATCTTGAAGAACTGAATACCCGGCTACGCGCTGAAGGGCGCCATCTCACGGTAACCGATGACGCGCTCCTTCATTTGGTGAACACACTTGCGGTAGAACATGGCGCCCGCGATGTGGCGCGTGTCGTTGACCGTGAGTTAACCGCGGCGCTTTCACGCCATGTCATGCAAAACGCCGGTACTGAACTGGCCGTCCATGTGGAACAGGGCGCTCTTGTGATACAATAGAGGGGTATGCCCTCGGTTGGCGCACAACTTGATAACGCACGAAATCGCGCGTCTCTTTCACCTTCCTTTAGAGAAGGCGGCGTTAGCATCATGGCGAACCCAACCAACATGCCACAATACGGTGACGAAGGCGGCGAAGAAGAAACGGACGCGGAAGGCATGAATGGCGACTATGGTTACGGAACATCTGCTGGTGATGAGGTGGAAGATGAGATGGATGAACCATTTGAAGATGAAGGCGAAGGTAATGAAGAAGATGATGATAGCGCGGCAGAACAGCAACGTGGTATACTACAAGCGGCTGGAGGGCAAGCACTTGCCTCAAGCGCTACAAAAAAATTGGATCCAATGGATAATGTAAAATTTGTTACGCTTGACTGGTGGATTTGGATTCTTTTTACCCCAAAGGGGTGGGTGTCCTATTTGAAGGTGGATAGTTATATTAATCCAACGGAAGTCACTATTCGCTTAACAATCTTAAAAGTGCTTTTCTGGACCGTACTCGGGGTTGCTGGCCTGTTCCTCGTCATTATTGCTGTGATCGTCAGCGTAGAGATGCATCCGGCATTCATAATTCTCAAATTCTGGATAGGTGTTTTTTCTTGAGTAACCATTCACCATGAGCGAAAAAACAAAAAAAATTTTGCTGATAACCGGATTTACTCTCGTGGTGATTGGTGTAGGAACCTTAATCTGGTTAGTATTCTTTAAAAAAGAAGCGCCGCAGGCGGCCGCAGAAAAGGAACGCGCGCTCCTGCCGCAAAGCGGAGCGTTGCCGGCACGCAAACCAGCCGAGGAGCGCGCCGCGGGTGCACGTAGCGAAGCATTGCCCATTTCACGTGTTGCCGCGGGCGGCATCACCCAAACGGAAGTATTAAATATGAGCGGGAGCGTTGCGCCCACCATTAGTGGCGATGGTAAAAGCGTGGCATTTTTGAATGCAAACGATGGTAAATTTTATCGCATTGGTCCGGATGGCAAACCAATCACTATGTCTGATCGTCAATTTTTTGGCGTAGAAAAAGTGGCATGGTCGCCGGATAAAAATAAAACGATTCTTGAATTTCCGGATGGCTCAAACGTCTACTTTGATTTTGAACAGCAAAAACAGGTAACGCTTCCCAAGCATTGGGAGAAATTTGATTTTGCACCCAAAGGAAGCGACATGGCGGCCTTGAGTATGGGCAACGGCGCGGAAAACCGATGGCTCATCACCTCAAATCCGAACGGCACCGGCGCCTCGGCCGTTGAACCGCTTGGCAACAACGCGGATAAAGTGCAGGTATCCTACGCGCCCAACAATCAAACCATTGCGTTTTCAAATACCGGCGAACCCGCAGGCGGCGAACGCCAAAGTTTGTTGCTCATTGGCAAAAACGGAGAAAACCTACCGGCACTTATTGTTGATGGCAGTAATTTTCAACCAAAATGGTCGCCGTCCGGCGGGCGATTATTGTATAGCACCACCCACAGTTCTGATCAGTGGAATCCGCGACTCTGGATTGTAAACGGTCAAGGAGATGCCATCGGGAGCGGGAAAAAGGATCTTGCCGTTATTACCTGGGCTGAAAAATGCACCTTTGCTGATGAAAGCACACTCTACTGTGCGGTGCCTGATCAGCTTGAACCGGGCACTGGTTTGGAACCATCGCTCGCCAAATTTATTCCGGATACGGTGTATAAAATAGACACACGCACGGGCGTAAAATCCGTGGTGGGCAAACCGCAAACACCCGTCAGTGTTGGCAACATCTCAATTGACGCGGATCAATCATCGCTGATTTTTACTGATCAATCAACCGGCGCGCTGCATAAAATGCGCCTGCGCTAACGTTCTATGCAATCACGCGTTACCCGTGCCTATTTCACCGCCTTACTCTCCGCAACTTTTTTCTTGTTGCCAGTACCCGTAGTGGCAGCTAACGCGCCAATCGGAGAGCACTGCTCCAGCGATGGTGATTGCGCAACCGGAGAATGTGAAGTTAGCGATCTAGATATCGCTGATAATAATTTTTGTGTATGTGAAAAAGGCGATCTAGGGTCAGAACAATGCGCGGCATTGTATAACACACAACCGGGTGAAGTGTGGACCTGTGAAGATGGCGACTATGCGTCAAGGCATGTAAATTATTGTTCAAGCAACCAACGAGGCAGAAAAACAATCATCAGGGTAAACAAAAAACAAATCGGCGCGGTCTGTAAATATAATGATGAATGTATTTCGGGTGATTGTGAATCAAGTGATCAAGGAACATCAATCTGTGTGTGTGCGGCCGACAAAAACTGTGGCGAGTCATACGGAACCCAAGATGGCGAAACGTGGACCTGTGAAGATGGCACAAAGGTATCCAAGGATCTTCATTTCTGCGCAAGCAATCAACGGGGCAATCAGATTATTGATATTCAGGCAAGCATAGCGGCGGCAGATGCGAGCGCTAGCGTGTCTAATGAAAATACTAAACCGTTTGAGCTTGTCAAACCAACCTTGCAAATTGCGCTCCCTGATCTTGAATTCTCTGACGCCTCTGAAGCAGTGGATGAAAAAGGCAACGCCGCGTTTACGGTTAATTGGATCGCGCAATATTTCAAAGCCATTTACTTGTATCTTTTGGGTCTCGTTGGCCTCATTGCCGTGATTGTCTTTATCCACGCCGGACTTGAATACATGACATCCGGCGGGAATAACGCCGCGATCACAGCGGCCAAAGAACGCATGTTGAACGCCGTTATCGGAATCTTTGTTCTGTTTGGCGGCTATACTGTTCTGCATGCTATTAACCCGGCGCTCACCAAATTTTCCGGTATTCAGATTTCCGCGCTCAAAAACGTTCAAATGGACTTAAAAGCAATGGAAAAATTTGCGATTCCAGATGATATTGACATAGAACCACCAGCAACGGAGGGGTTTAATGGTATCCCAGCATTTAAGCAAGGCGGCAAACCCTGGGGAAGATTGCCGTACGGCACCACGGGAAAAATTTGTGATGACCCGAGTCAAAATAACCCGCCTGAATGCAACTCTACTTTTGGCTATGCGGCATGCGGTGTAACCAGTTTAGCTATGGTGTTAAAACATTTTGGCGAACCTGTTGATCCACGCGTAACCGCCGCGTATGCAATAGAAGTAGGCGCACGTGGAAAAAGTGGCACCAGCATTGAATTCGTTACTAAAATAAATCAAAAATGGCCTGCATATACTGGTAAGGCCATCTCCTCAAAGAAAGCGCTTGCGCTTCTGAAGAAAAAAATTCCCATCATTGCCAGCACACCCACGGTTGGTACATGTTTTAAATTGGGTGGTCACTGGATTGTGCTGACCGGGGTGGATGAAAATGGAATGATTCGCGTTAATGATCCGGCGGGGGGCAGCAAGGATGGTTGTCTTATTAAAAATAAAGAATCCCTTAAAGCGGCGGGGTTTTTAACCGAGGTCGGATTCGCACTCTACGCCATGACCCAAGAAAATTTCAACAAAATTCTTTTTTTTGGAGTTGTCGCACCAACCGAAATATTACAGGAGGCCGTAGCCAAACCTGTCTCCTGATATGCCAAAACCGAGCGTGGCGTACGTATGCGCCAAATGTGACACCCAATTTGCGAAATGGACGGGGCGTTGTTTGGAGTGCGGCGCGTGGGGCAGTGTGAGTGAAACCGTGGTAAACGCGCCATCGCCTGCCGGAAACAACCTGCTTGCGGCGGCGCCTGTTCAACCAATCGCGCTTGCGTCTCTTTCTCTGCAAACACTCTCCCGCCGCACCACCAACATTCATGAATTAGATAGTGTGCTTGGCGGTGGCATTGTGCCCGGATCGCTTATTTTACTGGGCGGCGAACCCGGCATTGGGAAATCAACCATCGCCTTGCAACTTGCGAAAAATATCTCCGGATCGCTGTATTTTTGTGGCGAGGAATCGCCATCACAAATTGCCCTGCGCGCGAAACGCGTATCCGCTGACACGCTTCAATTGGTTGATACCACGCACGCGGAATCAATCATCGCAACAATCGCCGCGCACAAACCGCCGCTTGCCATTATTGATTCCATTCAAACGCTTCATTCCGATGCCGTGTCCGGCGAGGCAGGGGGCATCGCGCAAATGCGCGCGTGCACCACCCAGCTCCTCACCGCCGCCAAACAAACCAACACGGCCATTCTCATCATCGGCCACGTCACCAAAGACGGCTCGCTCGCCGGCCCCAAAACATTGGAACATTTGGTTGACACGGTTTTGTATTTGGAAGGCGATCGCTTTCGCGAGTATCGCCTGCTTCGCGCGGTGAAAAATCGTTTTGGTTCAACGGATGAGATTGGTATTTTTACGATGACTGAACGTGGCCTTGCCGAAGTGCCCAATCCCGGAGCGGCTTTTATTGCCGAACGCGGCGACGTGGTGCCCGGATCAGTGCTCACGTGTTTGATGGAAGGAACGCGCCCGCTTCTTGTAGAAATTCAGGCGCTCCTCACCAAAACCACCTTTGGCTATCCGCAACGCCGCGCGAGCGGTTTTGATTTAAATCGTCTTCAAATTTTAATCGCCATTTTACAAAAACGAAGCGGCCTCAATTTGGCGCCGTATGATATTCACATCAATGTGGTTGGCGGTATCACGGCGGACGAACCGGCCGCGGATCTTGGCGTGTGTCTTGCGATTGCGTCCGCCTATAAAGACAAAACACTTTCGCGTGAATTGGTTGCCTTTGGCGAAGTTGGCCTGGGCGGCGAGGTGCGGCCGGTGCGGCTCACGGAAAAACGCGTGCGCGAATGCGCGCAACTGGGCATGCGGCAGATAATTCTTCCCGCGCCCACAGCCATCCCGGAAGCGTCTGGCGGCATATCCGTAACGCCCGTTAAAAACTTGGAAGAATTGATTAGAAAATCCTAAAATTATCCACACTTGACAAGAAAGACGCGTCCCGTATACTCATGCAATCGTTTACCAAGAAACGTGGAGGAACTGGGGACGATTTTTTTATTCCAAATGCACCGCGTGCCGCCACGTTTCAAAATAGGCGGCAATCGTGGGCCAACGCGCAAGCGTTGCGTCTTTTTCAAAAAGCCAGCGCGCGATATCCCGACTTTTTTGAATCAACGCGCGATCCGTCAAGCGCGCCAGTTTCAAATGCATCATGCCGGATTGCGCCGTGCCAAACACCTCGCCCGGACCGCGCATTTCCAAATCCTTTTCCGCGAGCACAAATCCGTTGCGTTCTTTTTCAAACAAACGTAAACGTTCCAAACTTTTTTCACTGTCGGTTTCGCTGAATACCAAACAATAGGACTGATGTTCGTCGCGTCCCACGCGGCCGCGGAATTGGTGCAATTGCGCCAGTCCAAATCGCTCCGCGCCTTCAAGCCACATAATGGTTGCATTCGGCACATCAACACCAACTTCAACCACCGATGTGGAAACCAAAATATCCGTCTCCCCTGCCGCAAATTTTTGCATCACCGCGTCTTTTTCTTTCCCCTTCATCCTGCCGTGCAAATACGCAACCCGAAGATCCTTGTATATTTCTTCAGATAATCGTTTATATACCTCCATTACCGCTTTCTTTTCCTCGCGAGCACTCGGTTCAATCAGCGGACAAATAACAAACGCCTGCCGCCCAGATTCAATCTGTTTACGCGTAAATGCGTATGCCTTTTCACGATTGCGCGGCTCCACCAAACGCGTGATGATGGGTTTCCGTCCCGGTGGTAATTCCGGAATAATGGAGAGATCCAAGTCGCCAAACACCGTGAGCGCGTAAGAACGCGGAATGGGCGTTGCGGACATGGAAAGAAAATGGGGCGTGGCGCCGGTACTGTTTTTTTCTTTCAAAACGCGCCTCTGCTCTACCCCAAACCGATGCTGTTCATCAACAATCACCAGGCCCAACTGATGTAACTCAACCGCTTCTTCAAGCAAGGCGTGCGTGCCAATTAAAATCTGCGCGCCGGGATTATTTTTTTGCGTGCGCGTCATAATACCAACCGTCACGATTTCATCACATAATTTTCCAAACGTGCGGAAGTGTTGCGCCGCAAGCACTTCAGTTGGCGCCATAATAACCGTCTGAAAACCGGAAAGCGCCGCGTTATACGCCGCGATGGCCGCAACCACCGTTTTTCCAGATCCCACATCCCCTTCAAGCAACCGATTCATCGGTTGTTCGCGTTCCATATCTTGCAGTATCTCCCATGCCGCTTTCTTTTGGTGCGGCGTCAGCGTATACGGCAGACGCGCCACAAACGCGCGCACCTCATCCGCGTGAAACGGAACGCGCGGCGCGCGCAGTGCGCTCATGGCTACGCGATTTGCCATGCCGAGCATCTGCACCAACAGCAACTCATCAAATTTTAAACGCAATTCAGCATGATGCAATGCGTCCGGTGAATCCGGAAAATGAAATTGCGTGATCGCCTCGCGCACGCCACACACATCAGCGCGATCACGAACTTCGTTCGGTAGCCATTCCGCTATATGCTTCACTGCCGGAAGCGCTTGCGTCATCAAAAACCGTAGTTGTTTTTGCGTCACGCCCTCGGTTGTCGGATATACGGGGATAATGCGCCCGGTATTGGTTGCTTCCCGCGACGCGCGCTCCCACATGGGCGATACCATCTGCACGCCAAACACATCCTCTTTCACTTTGCCGGATAATGAAAGCTGATCACCCTGTTGTAATTGTTTGCCAAGATACGGCTGATTAAACCACACCACCCGAACCGAACCGGAATCATCATGCACCAACGCTTCGGTTAATACGCGACGTGTGCGCGGTGTGCGCCGCTGCGCGATCAGTTCAACCTTACCCCGCACCGTGGCCTCTTGCCCATCTTTCAGGGATGCAATCAACGAAACAGCGCGCCAATCCTCATGCCGAAACGGAAAATAGAATAACAAATCACGCACGGTGGTAATACCAAGCCGTTCTAATCGACGGAGAAGCGCGGCGCCGACGGTCTTTAATGTTTGCACTGGTGTGGATAGCTCCATGCCATCTAGGGTAGCAATACGGAGAAAATAAAAAAAGACCCGCGTCAGGTATTTTGTGCAGTATTCTTGAATTAGTTCGAACGCATTTCGCCGCCGCAGGTGGCGAGGAAATCACTCCGCGAAAATTCGGAAAGGCGGCGGAGCCGCACCGCTAACAATTTCCAATTTTTCTTTGGTGGCATTAATTATATGCAATCAAACCAAATTCTCAAAATACTTTTTGAAAGCAAGATATTCTTCTTTATGAAAAAATTGCTCTTCTTTCAAATCAGCTTTTCTTGGATTAATCCACTGAAAATTGCTGTGCTCGGCAGACAACTTAATTTCGCCGGACAAATATTCCGCTTCATAGACGGTAAGAAAAATATGCAACCCTTTGCTTTCAAAATGTCGGCGAAATTGGAAAACGGGTTTGCCGAGTTTATATTTTACTTCTTCGCCAAGTTCTTCGCTTACCTCTCGCGCAATAACTTCAGTAAGCGGAGTGGTATGCTCAACATCGTCTATACGGCCTCCGGGCAAATCAAAATGTTTGCCAACGGCGTCCGTCAAAAACAAAAACTCATCTCCTTTTTTGAGAAGAATTTTCAAGCCAACGTGGTAAATTGCATAAACTCTTTTCGTGGGCTGATTATTTGTCTCCATAAAAAATCTTCATTAATATTGGCAAATCACCTTTTGTCTTATCGCCGTTGGCAATTCTCTCAAAAAGTGCTTTTGGCGTTAGCCAAAAATATTCTACAAAATCGCTTTTGTTGTAATCCGGTGCCTCGTCCATTTTTATCTCGTACACGTTCATATTCGCTGAAACGCCGTCTTTTTGGGGCGACAAATGACCAAGTAAGCGAACTTGCGCTTTATCAGTATCAATATTCAATTCCTCTTGCGTTTCGCGTTTCAGTGTATCTTCGTAGCTCTCGCCACTCTCAACATGACCGCCCATGCTCATATCTAAGCACAACGGAAAAATCCTTTTATCGGCAGAGCGGCGAGGTGTCCAAATTTCTCCTTTCGAGTTTACGACAAAAGCGTTTACTACTCGGAAATTGGAAAGGTGTTCTGCGTAAACTTCTGACCGCTTCTTTTTACCAACGACATTATCGTTTTCATCAACAAGGTCTAAAAATTCATCAAGCATATGCATAGGATTCATAAAAAATTTTCTTCCCCAAAATTGAACACCAATTAGTCGCCGAGTCCTTCGACTTCGCTCAGGACAAACTCCGCGAGGCGGGCTTCCACAGCTTGCAATTTCCTAAATGGTGCGCCCGGCAGGATTTGAACCTACGACTTCCAGGTCCGCAACCTGGCGTTCTATCCGGGCTGAACTACGGGCGCATTTTGTTATAGTTTGAAGACGCGAGCCATAAAATCCGTTACCGGCTCATCATCTTCCTTCAGATTCTCACGCACGTAGGGTAACAAAATTTCACGAATTTGTAAAGGGTCCTGATCCTCAAGCGGAATAGCCAGCCGTGGAACTGACCATAAACGCGGCCTAAGATACAGTGATTGTACCTCACCGGGTTTGTACACAATCCAAAAATGATGAAGGTCGCGATGCTTGAACATTTTGTTACCCACCTGAATGCCGGACGATGTAATGCTACATTCAACCGTGGGCGGTTCGTGAAGATCGTACAAAAAATAAATGAGCGCGATCAGAATAATAATCACGCCAAAAATAAAATTATTTGTGTAGAGTGAGTAGATGACAAGCGCGGCGCCGATCAGCGCGGCGATCGCGTACCATTTCTTGCTGCGCTCATGCCGCGGATATTCATCAAATTCCCAACGCGCTAACACATCATCATCTCCCTCGCCCACTAGCTCCTCCACCGGTTCTTCCGCCGGTATATCTTCCATCTCATCTTCTACTATTTCTGTTTTTGATTCTTCATCCATACGCATCTATCGTAGCACACCACCGCCAAAAACACACTTTTTGTGCGTGCACTACGAAGCCCCGACTTGTCGGGGTGAAGTAGTGGACGATGCTGGGATCGAACCAGCGACCTCTGCAATGTGAATGCAGCGCTCTAACCAGCTGAGCTAATCGTCCGCCTTTTGCGCCAGAGGACGCATCCGTTCCTTTGGCGGAGGTGGGAATCGTCCAATCCGCACCCTCAAGAATAGCACTGGGGATAACATTCGTCAACGCTCCTTGCGCGCCAAGGCCACGCCCAGATAAGATACCCGGAGCGCTACAAGAGAGGAAAGTATGACAACCACAAAACCACTTGCGTTCTTTGATATTGACGGCACGTTCATTCGTTCCTCGCTCTTAATTGAGCTTTGCCGCAACCTGGTGCGGCATGGCGTTTTCCCTGCGCTCGTGGATCGTGAACTTGAGGAACCCCGCGTCGCGTGGGAGGAACGACACCGTAACTACTATCCCTACATTATGGCGGCGGTTGAGGTGTTCTACCGCTATCTCGCTGGCTGTCGGGTTGAACACGTTGCATATGTTGGCGAACTCACTGCCAAAGAACAGCACCATCGGGTATATGTGTACACACGCGGACTCATTGAGCGCCTCCGCGCAACCCATATCCTCGTTGCCATCTCCGGTTCACCGGAAGCGGTGGTGCTCCCATTTGTCAAACTCTGGAATTTTGACCACGTCTACGCGTCCACCGCAGAAATAATTGACGGGATATACAACGGTAAACGATTGGTCAAACCAACCGAAGATGGTAAACAACATTTTGTTGCCAAACTTCTTGAGGCAATCCCCCACGCAACCCTTACCGGTTCAATGGGTGTTGGTGACACCGAGTCAGATATTCCATTCCTTGAGATGGTAGAAACACCTATTGCATTCAACCCAAACGAAACGCTGGGCATTGTTGCAGAAGAGCGTGGGTGGCGGATCATCGTTGAGCGTAAAGATGCCATTTGGACTAACCCGCATCTTTTGAGAGAGCGTTAGACATTTTCTAAAATCCGCAACACTCATGCGGATTTTTCTTTTTAACATACCAACCGCGATATACTTGCCTCTTAACGCTTTCTTCGCTATACTAGCCCACATGGAACGAGATCGGATTAATTTTTTAGAACCGCATCAGCCACCACCGGAACCCAAAGGACGATGGTGGCGTGCTGTTATTATCGGTCTCATTTTGGTAGCAATCGGTTTGGGTTTTTACATCTTCTGGCAAGGAAAAACGCCGGAAATCGTGCGCGCGGAATCAGGGACAAGCGCCAGCGCCATTGAACCATCATTTCATCGTATTTTCAAGCGCCTGCGCTCATTTATTACCGGCGAGAGCGAGGGGCTCGCGGGCACCGAACGCGATCGCATTAATATTTTAATTCTCGGCATGGGCGGCCCCGGGCATGATGGACCCTATCTCACGGATACCATTATTGTTACCAGTATCCAGCCATCAACAAACCGGGTGGCCATGCTTTCCATACCGCGCGACATGGCGGCGCCCATTCCGGGGTTTGGCTGGTATAAAATAAATCACGCGAATGCGTTTGGCGAAGAAGAAAAGCCGGGGCGCGGCGGAGAACTTGCCGCGCGCGTGGTTGAAAAAGCGCTTGATGAACCGATGGATTATTATGTGCGCATTGATTTTACGGCATTTGAACAATTGATTGATGAAGTTGGCGGCGTTGATATTCAGGTGGATCGTTCATTTGTTGATCAAAGTTTCCCCGCGGGACCCAATGCCTATCGCACGGTTTCTTTCCAAAAGGGCGCGCAACACATGGATGGTGTCACGGCGCTTCGTTTCGCGCGATCGCGCCATGGCAACAATGGCGAAGGCTCGGATTTCGCGCGCGCCCGGCGGCAACAAAAGGTGCTGGTGGCGCTCAAAGATCAATTGCTCTCGCTTGGCACCATTACCAATCCCGTGCGCATCAAAAGAATACTGCAAACATTGAGCGAGCATGTTGTCACCAACATATCACTCACTGAAATTCTTAAATTTATTTCACTAGCGCAATCGGTTGATACCACCGCCATCAAACAACACGTTTTAACAAACGCTGAAGATGATCTCTTGCAAAACGTCACTGAAAATGGCGCGTTCCTTTTGCAGCCGCGTGGAGGCGATTATGTCGCCATTCACACGCTCGTCAACGACATGTTTGATCGCGCGGTGCATGAGGTGCCGCGTGCTCCGGAACCGGGACCGCCGCCATCGGCATTATCAATTGGGGTGTATAATGGTACGTGGAATGCCGGACTTGCCACCCGATGGCAAAAATGGCTGCAAGAGCAAGGGTTTGCGGTACCGGCCGTAGGCAACACCACGGTACGTCCCATCAAAGAGACCATGCTTTTGCTCACTGATGAAAAAGAAAAAAAGAAAGCCGAACCGCTTATTGATGTCTTTGGCGCTCCGCTCACCATGGCAACGGGAACGCCGCTCATAGAACAAACCCCGGATGTTGACGTGATAGTGCTCCTTGGCGGTGAAATGCGGGAACCCTACTAATCAGATATGCCTAAGAAACCGCTCATCGTACGCGATCATATTCCAACCATCGCGCTGGTTGGGCGTGTTAATGTTGGAAAATCAACGCTGTTTAATCGCATGATTGAAGAGCGTCACGCGCTGGTATCAGAGAAACCAGGCACCACACGCACGCGGAATGTTGGCATGGCGTGGTGGCGCGGCGAACCGCTCCGCTTCATTGATACCGGCGGTCTTACCTTTGATGAGCATGTGCCGTTTGAGAAAGAAATTATGCGGCAAACGGAACTGGCAACCCGCGAAGCGGATTTGATTGCGCTGGTGGTTGATATCAGAACTACCCTCTTGCCGCAAGAACGCGCGCTTGTTAAACGATTGCGCACCGCGGGGAAACCAATCATCTTGATTGGCAATAAAGCAGACACCACAAAAATTGCGGACATGGCCAATGAACGTGAATGGTTGGGTTTGGGTCTTGGCGCGCCGATACCGGTATCCGCGCAAAACGGCCGCGCCGTTGGTGATCTTCTGGACATCATGTACGAAAAAATTAAACAACAGCCGGAGGGCAGCGCGGAAGCAGAGAAACAAGAAACAGCAATCCGCGTAGCTATTGTGGGGAAACCAAATGTGGGTAAATCAAGTTTGTTCAACGCGTTGCTCGGCGAAGAGCGCGTGATCGTCAGTCCCATCGCCCACACCACGCGCGAACCGCATGATGTGTTATTAGAATGGGACGGTACACCCTTGCTTTTTATTGACACGGCCGGGATACGGCGGCAGGCAAACATGAAACCGGGTCTTGAAAAAGAGGGCGTTGAAAAAAGTTTGCGCGCGCTGAAAGATGCGGATATCGCCATCTTAGTTTTGGATGCAAGCGATGATCTGTCCGCGCAAGACCAACGGCTTGCTGAAATGATTGAAGAGCAAACCGTGGGCATGGTGATTGTGTTAAACAAGTGGGATTTAGTGGAAGACAACCAAAATCCGGAGGTGCGTGCCGCCGCAACACGGCAACTGGAGCGTCATTTTCCGTTTGCATCATACGCGCCTATTACGTTTACGAGCGCGCTCAATACCAAAGGAATGTACACCATGCTCCCGCTCATCAAAAAAGTGTACGCGGCGCGTCATCGTATGCTGACTCCGGAAGAATTGGAACCATTTTTTCAAACCGTCATACGCGCGCATCGTCCTCTGCGCGGCAGGGGCACCAGGTACCCCAAACTGTTGGGCTTTACACAGATTGACACCAATCCGCCGGTTTTCCAGCTGGTCATCCAAACAAAAACGTCACTCCATGTGGCGTACACGCGCTATCTCAAAAATCGTCTGCGTGAACACTTTGATTTTTCCGGCACGCCCATTATTATTAAGATGACCAAACGGAATGTATGAAACTGATTATTGGCCTTGGCAATCCGGGAAAAACATATCTCAAGACGCGGCACAATGCTGGCTTTATGGTGCTTGATGCCGTTATTGCCGGACTGCACCTTCCGGAGTGGCGCAAGGCGCCGCAGGATATTCAGGCGGTTATGACCGACATGATGATTGAGGGAGAAAAAATTATATTCGCCAAACCGCAGACATTTATGAATAACGCGGGGTACGCGATTGCCGCGCTGTTGCATTATTTTTCACTTAAAACAGCAGATCTCCTGGTGGTGCACGATGATTTGGATATTCCGCTTGGTGACATTAAACAACAACACAGTCGTGGCGCCGCGGGACATAACGGCGTACAATCCATTATTGAACAAGTGGGCGGCAATGATTTCAGCCGCATTCGCGTAGGGATTGTTGGCACGCGGAAACCGGCCGATGGCGCAAAATTTGTACTCGGCAGATTTGGATTGCTGGAAAAATCACGGATGAAAAAAGGCATCAACGCCGCAACGGCCGCGGTGCAGGAGTGGATGAAATGAAGCTCTGGGGGCCTCACTGATGCCCAAGCCAATCCATCCGCTCACCCCGAACAAGAACCAGTCCAAAGTCTCCATAAAGTAAAAACCTGTCCAACGATCGCAGTTCCGGATTCCTTACGTAAAATGCTTCCAAAATACGCAACACAATATCCTTATCATTAAATTCCTCAAATTTTTTAAATTCCTTAACATCCCCTCCCCAATTACAATTTTTCTCATCCTCACGCGAAAGCCTACCTATCGAATCCTCCAATCTACAACAAGCCGCCCCATCCACCCCTGGTATGTTCCGAATATCTCCTAAATAATATTGTGGGACACCGTCCAATGATTCAATCCCCAGTTCAGCCAAAAATTTATTTTTTCTGGCTTGATATTTCTCCATCTCTGCTCTATGAAAAAAATCTCTCATCATTTCATGTCTTATCGCCTCAACTTGTTGCCCTGTTAGTTCAAGCCGTTTTTCTCCTGCTTCAATTACATACTTGCCACCCTCTTTTAACAACTTGGCATCAGAATACGTTCTCTCCCTCTCGATTTCCGCTTGCTGTTCGGGTGCAATTTTTTCTGGTGATTTAGGCATAAAATTATTAAAAATAAACCTGCTATCCACTAGGGTACCCCCCCCCCC
>Ga0209541_10000852_pt1 | contig 60532 bp, 75 predicted proteins | sample RifCSPlowO2_01_FD_184027 | JGI IMG/M metagenome (GOLD analysis project Ga0209541, IMG submission 184027) | Groundwater microbial communities from Rifle, Colorado - Rifle CSP2_plank lowO2_0.1 (SPAdes) (version 2) | ecosystem: Environmental > Aquatic > Deep subsurface > Groundwater | place... | reverse complement strand
CTAAGGATACGACAACGACAAGAACTGTTGCCTGTATTGTTTGGGCTCGGGTTGGCCAGGTTACTTTTTTAAGCTCGATGTACGCTTCTTGTAAAAAAGATAACGGGTTCATGGCAGTTTAAGATTATACCCCATTTAACAAAAACAAGCTCACTATAATGTGAGCTCTGTCAAGTATTATATAGGAAAAATATGGGGGAGACAAGTAGGAATAGGGAGGGAGGAAGTTGTAAAAGGATGAGGGCGGGCGCGGGGGCAAGACAGACTCGAGTTGAATCGAGAAAGCTTGACCCCCGGCCCTGGTGCGGCTATTTGCCCGCATCCCCGACTCGCTGCCGTCAGGTGAAGCGGAAAGGCGCCGCGGTCTGCACAGTCATAAGGACACTATCTTTCTGCAAGGCACCATTTGGTACCTCGCTTTTACTCACTGTGCGTCGAGCCCGAGCCCGGCAGGGTGGCCGCATGAAGGCGGTTGTTCACCCTGCCGAGTCGGGGCGATGCGGGAGATTTGTCCCTCGGAGGAAGGACAGAGGTTCCCGCAAGACGGGGTTCGTGGATTCGCCTTGCCGCGCAGAAGTTGTGTGTGCGATTTCGGACTCACGGGTCCATCGCCTTTTTCTGCGCGGTTTGGCGCCTCCTGGTCTTCTTAGCCGGTGGATTTCCACAACATCGGATGTTTAGTCCGCCGGATCATTACCATTGGCCCCCTTTCACTGGCTGAGATAGGAATAGTTTATTTCTTGCTGCCCTGGGCTTAGCAACTCTTGGCAAAGCCTTAAGTTGACATGGGCCCATTTGGTGTTGCTAACGGATAGCCATATTATGGCAACCCTGTATTGCAGCCCGATAAACTACTAACTGGTCCTCAGTACCCAGTAGCGTGCGGCACACGAACAGGTTTTCATGCGGCGCGCGCTACTGGGTGTAGTGCAGATGTGTTTTGAAAAGTGCTTCTTCAAAGAGAAGAACGATTGAGATGAGTTTAGTACTGATGGAAATAGGGAGTCAAGAGGGAGTTGGAGATTGGAAGGATAAGAACCTCCGATTGGGAATCGGAGAACCTTGCAATATGCTTCGCTGGGAAGCTACGCAATTGTGAAACTTTTTTGCACAAGTATTGTGTGGTTTATGCAAAAAAGAAAAGGGCCGGTCGTGCGCGAGGAGTTGTGTTGTGAGACACGCGTCTTTGCGCCGTACCGGCCCGATTGGGTTTAGGGGAGAAAAAAATGGGGTGCTTTCCTGATCGGCTAGCCGGTCAGGTTGTCAGCTCTATGTCCCACTTCATGATGTGGCCTTTCTGCAGAGATTTCGCTCTGCGATTCCCTCCAGAGGAGGGGGATATTCCAGGAAGCGGGGACGCCTCGGCCAGAGGCCAAGGTGACGAGCCTGGCTAGGCTCCGATCACCTCCCAGAGGTGTCCCCGCGGCTGGCCGTGGTCAGCAGGTCGCGCTGAAGCTCAGGCCGGCGCCGGCGGTGTTCAGGTCAAAGGCCACAATCTTGCCAAGGGTTGCCGTCCGTGTAGTTCGCATCGCGAACCTCCTCTAAGAACTGTTGGCGAGAACGCCAAGCCGAAGGCTTGGTGGCTTTCACATCCCGTGCGTCATTGCGCGAGCGGTGAATTTGGGTTTCCTCGCTGTAAAACCCGCAGCTCAAGGGAGCATAAAAATATGCCACCCGAAGCTACGGGCTTCTTAAAAAGAGGAGTATTTTCTCCTTCTAATAAAAGTGCATCCGCCCTAAGGGGCGGGATTTGCAAAAAACCCTGTTTTTAAGGCAGAGTTTTAAGTTACAAGGTAGAGTATACCACTTCGTTGTGGTATAGTCAAATACTATGGGGGATTGGGGTGCTGGGCGGAAAAATAAAAAAACCTCGGGGTTCCGAGGCGTTTTTCAATCAACTTGGTAAGTATACCAGGTATATTTTAGAGTTGTCAATAACCTGTAGGAAGTAGGTAGGCTATGGGTTGTAGAGAGTAGAGGTGGAGAGGCGGGTAGAGGAGGTTATGGGGTATTTGATGCCGACCTTAGACATTGGATATTGGAACTGTTGCAGAAATAGTTTGAGGGAGAGTAGACTCAAAAGACATGAAGAAAATCAGAAAAGCCGTTATACCGGTGGCGGGGTTTGGGACGAGGTTTTTGCCTCAAACGAAGGCGATGCCTAAGGAGATGTTGCCTTTGGTTGATAAGCCGATTGTTCAGTATGTTGTTGAGAATGCGGTTGATGCTGGAATCGAGCAGATAATTCTGATTACCGGTTGGCATAAAAGGGCAATTGAGGACCACTTTGACACACATTTTGAATTGGAGGCAAAACTTGCTGCTGCGGGGAAAGAAAAGCAGCTTTCTGAGATGAGAAGAATCTCGAGCTTAGCTGAGTTTATATATGTTCGGCAAAAGGAAGCGCGAGGAAACGGAGACGCGATTTTGACTGCCCAGGCTGTTGTTGGAGACGAGCCGTTTGTTGTTTTTTGGGGAGATGAGTTTATGACGACCGAAGGGAATCACAAGGTTCTCGCCGAAGGCGAGGTTCTTATGGCGGCGAAACCTTTATCATGTACAGAGCAGCTACTTTCCGCATACGAGAAAACTGGGGCGACGATTTTGGGGGGTTTGAGGACAGATAAAGAGGAAGACACATTAAAGTACGGGTATGCTTCCGGGGAGGAATTGGGGGGAGGCTTAATGAAGGTAGATAAGATTATTGAGAAGCCAGGGATTGGAAATGCGCCTTCGAATTTGGCAACTTTGGCGGGTTTTATTTTTACCCCTGATATTTTTCCTGCTTTAAAACGGGCTGCTGGAGGTTTGAAGGACGGACAAGAGTTGGTCTATGTTGATGGGTTGAATGTTATGTTGTCGCAAGGGAAAGAGGTTTATGCACAGGAAATTTTGAATGCTGAATATCATGATTGTGGATCAAAATTGGGGTATATGAAGACTGTTGTTGAACTTGGATTGAGGCATCTGGAGATTGGGGAAGAGTTTAGGGAGTATCTTCGGAAGTTGAAGGTGTAGGCGTTCTGACAGGGGGCGCTAGGACGCTAGGGGTTATTTCTTAAGCGCTTTGGTAAATTCTTCTACTGAGAGGTTGACGTCATCTAAGATAGATTTTAGTGTTCCGCGGCGAATTTCTTTTGCAGCATGGTATGGAATTGTAGTTCTTCTTCCGTCTGGATGTTTAAGTTGAAGGTGGCTTCCTGTTTGGTGGTGTTTATAAAAGCCTAGTTTGAGGAGTGTTCTGACGAGTTTGTTTGCTTTTACAATAGGAAGTTTAGGCACTTATTGTGAGGGTGTGGACTATTTCTACGGCGTTTTCTTCCTGGGGGATTCTTTCTTTGTCTTTTAAGAGACCTTCTATATGGCATCGGATTGCTTCTTCAAGGCTTTTTTTTGTTTCCTCGATAGTTTTTCCTATTGTGTGAACGCCACGCAAGAGGGGAACAAAGCCATGGTAGCCTTTTTCATCGGGTTCGATAATCATGCGGTAGGTGTAAGTTTTCATATATTGATATTGTAGCAGAGATGAAAGGGAAGAAATTGCCGGATTTTTCGTTTGAAAAAAGGGTTTTAGGTTTGTTGCCGGGGCGGATGAGGTTGGAAGGGGGGCATTGGCGGGGCCAGTTGTTGCGGGGGCAGTTATCTTTGTCCCAAAAAGCTCGAAGAATCGATCCGTACAAGGGGTCGCCTTAAAAGGCGTTGTAAATCGGGCTGATTTGGGTGTCATTATTAATGACTCGAAGAAGTTAGGCCCTGCGCAGAGAAGGAAGGCTGATTCGTGGATTAAGGAAAACTGTTTGGGTTGGGGAATTGGCGAGGCGCCGGTATCTTTTATCAATAAACATGGGATTGTTTCCGCGACGAGGTTGGCGTTTAGAAGGGCGATAACGGAGTGCAATCGGAAGCTGACATTAGATAGTAGACATCGGATAGTAGATTTTTTGCTTGTGGATGCATTTTATGTTCCTTATACGCGAGGGTTGAGGCGTAAGAATCAGTTGGCGATCATAAAGGGAGATCAAAAATCAATATCGATTGCTGCTGCGTCAATTATTGCGAAAGTTTATCGTGACAACTTAATGTCTAGCCTTGCCAGATACCAGACGGTATCTGGTTTTGCAGGATCGAAGTATGGGTGGGAAAGGAATAAGGGATATGGGACGCGCGAGCACCAAACCGCCATTCGACGTTGGGGACCAACGCGGTTACATAGGAAACGGTTTGTCAGAAAACTGGTTGATGGAAAGTCTTGAGATACCCGAAGAAATTATTGGTCCTTAGGATACTTTTTTTGAATCTCCCGAAGGTGGGCTACTCTGTATTTGTTTTCTTTTCGTTTTTCAGCTTGGGTTTTGTGGCGTTCGCGCTCACGATATTCCAATAAAACTCCAGATTGAATTATTCTTTTTCGGAATCGTTGGATCAAGCGATCCATGGATTCGCCTGGTTTTGCTTTGACTACTACCATATAAGTAATTATTCGACCCCCTTTCAAAATCGTAACAAGTTAGATGTAACATGTAACTGTTTCTATTATAGCAGAACCCAAAAAACCCCGCTTAGCGGGGATGAAATGGATTCTGATATGTCGTTCTCCTTTAGAGGAGAAACCCCGCCATCTAATGGCGGGGAGAATGTCATAGTAGAACCCAAGAAAACTTGAGAGCTTTTTAATGTTGACATATGGAGGTGGTCTTTACTAATATGGGTTATGAATGAATCTGGTGGTGGGAATAACGATCCGTTTGTGCGTGCTCGCGATGCGGGTTTTCAGAGTATTCGGGATAAAATGCAGAAGGCGCAAATGGCTGGTCTGGCGGAGCAGGTAGGAGTCTTCGAAAGGGACCCTAATGCTTTTGGTCGGGTGGTTGACGAAATTAGCGGAGATTTGGGTATGAGGAATTTGTTGTTTGAGGCTGCAGGGATCAGGCCCGAGGTATGGCCTACGACTGAGGAAGGTTGGAAGGAGGAGGTTTCGGCGACTCTTCCCGTTTTTCTTGCTAAGGCAATCATTGGTGGTGACGCTGCTGGAAGTGTGATAGTGAACCCGGCCTTAAACAGAATTAAGACTGGTTCTGCGGAGGTTTTGCCTAACAGAGGATTGTCTGGGAGGAGTATAGGCAGGTATGGGGATGCTGCTGTTCGTTTGGATGGTCTTTTGTTTGAAAATATTTTTGCTCTGGGTTTTCCGGAAGGTCCTGCTGTTAAAACCGTAGTTTTAGATGAAGTGGTTAATGTTCAAGGTCAGATTGAAAGTGGTCTTTCGCATGATGACCTAAGAGAGCTTCAGTGGAAGGTTTTTAATGTTGTGCGCATTGCTGGTAACCAAAATCTTTCCTCCGAGGAGGCAAGAGGAGTTCTTCGGATGGTGGATAATTATCGGGAGAGAGTTGGAGATAGCTCTTTCTGGTACAATTCCTACAATCAGGCAGCGGGTAACGTTGATGATCTGGATCGGCTAAGGGAGAAGGCGGGGGTGTCCCCTGTAGAGACTCCCGTTACAAGGTCATTGCAAGAAAGAGTGGCAGATGCTCGGAGTAATCTAGCGATTGCTCAGGCTATTGTTCGTGCGTTTCAGTCGGAGAGTGTTATGGGTGACGTTCCGAGCATAACCGAAGATGAGGCGCGGTTTGCAGGTTCTGTTTATCGGAGAATAGACGGGGGGAAGGATCCTAGGGGTATTGTTAAGGAGGCAGCTAAAAACTTGAACGATTTGACGGTAGAGGCTGGATTGGCTACTCGGACTTGAAAGTTGTGCACCGCAAGATTTTTGAGAACCCTGAGGGGTTGGTCTTGCGGTGCAGTGGGCAGAGGGGGCTTGGGTTATTCGGTGTTGGGTGGGTCCCACCAGGCTAGGATCTCCCTGGGAATGAGGCCCCTTTCCCAACTGTAGACGGTGATTGCTCCGGGCGGTGGAAACATACGGCCTTGCCAACCGTATTGGTTTGTCTCTTGCCCAAACCTGGACAGTTCCCAGGCCCGTCGGACGAACTTGTGCTGGTGAAGAGCCTGGCGAAAATATGCGAGACCCACTCGGTTTTCCACCCAGGCGTCGATCGGGAAAGGGTTTCCCGCCACGGGGTTTTTCCAGTACTGGTGGTAGGCTATGCGCACCCTTTCGTCTTCAACCTTGATGAGCAGACGTGAACCCGATAGCTGGAAGTGTGTTGCTCCGGCCCGAAGGGCCTCTTCGAACATCACCCGTCCGAAGTTTCCACTGTTTCTTCCGCTCTCGCCGTGAACCACCAGCTTGGCCATGTCCTTCTCCTTTGCTGCCAACGTGCCAGAAAACAATTTTTCTGTCGACTTATAGTTTAACACAAAAAGTGAAGTTTTCAAGTGCTATGGGTTTTACTGTTTATTCTGCTAGGTGTTTTTGGAAGAAAGTGAGGGAACGGGTGATTGCTAAATTCCAAGATTGGGCAAGGTCGTGATTGTTTCCGGGGTATTTGAAGTAAGTTATATCTTTGTCTTTTTCTTTTAGGGTTTTATAGAAAGAATCAGACCACGCGTAAGGAACTGCTGGATCTTGGGTTCCTTGGTGGAGTTGTATAGGGGCAGTAATTTGGTCAAAGTAATTGTCAATAGAGTACTTGAACACATCGTAGTTTTCTTCAAATTTTGCGAGCATTTTTCTTTGCGTTTTTCCTTTGTCGTCTGTTTCGTCTGAGAAAAACAAAGTTGAGAAAGGCCAGGGTTTGGAAACTGGGGCCCAAAGGACTGTGGGTATGGGTTTTTTCGAAATTTCTAAGGCTGCGAGTGCTAAATGGCCGCCGTTTGAATGACCATATAAAAATACTGAGGTTGGAGGTTGCTCGCCTCGCTTTGCGGTCGAAGCGGGGACATTGGACATTGGGGGGCATACCTCAGAGGCGCAGACGAGTTTAAGATTTTCGGCGGATTTTAGGAGAGTGAGGGCGATTGGATAGGATTCAAGGCGTCCTGTGATTTCGTCGGGATCACGGGGGTCTGAGCCTCCGTAGTCTAAGAAGTCCGGAGCGAGAGTTATGAATCCGTTTTGGGCAAAGACTGCTGCTGCATTTTTTGTGCCGTCGCCGGTTTGATAGTTTTCTTGAGGGAGCCAGCCGCGGAACATGAGGATTATTGGATAAGAAGGAGGTTGGAGGTGTACGCGCTCTGACCGTGAGGTTGGAGGTTGGAGTGGAAGATTTAGTTGGCCGGTGACGCGTTTGCCGTCGACTACTATTGAGAATACATGCGAGGTGAAGTTGTATGGTTTTTTTATTGAAGGAAAAGTACGATCTATTGGGCTTTCGATTTTTATTTCTACCGGTTCCCAGTTTCTTTGGGAAAGTGCGTCAAACGAGTATCTATCAAGGGGTCTTGCCCGTTCTTTGACTTTTTGGGGGATAAGAGGGTTTGAGTTGGGACTTTTGGCTAGTTGCCAGCCGATTACTCCAGCAAGGATAAGACAAATTAAGGAGACTAGGGCGACGAATATATTTTTGGGTATGTCTGTATTTTAACATGGAGATTAGAGGTTGGACATTAGACATTGGGTGGGGCGGATCAAATGGAAAGCCCCCCGCGACACGATTTGTTGAATGCACTTTTGGTGCGTCGTGTGGCGGGGGGCTAAGGTTGCTGGAGCAGGAAGCTACCCACTGGTTTAGCCGGGACTTCGCTCCTGATACCAGCCGAGGGCTTCTAGGGGCGTTGCTTGGCGGAAACCGTTGGCCTCCCAACCCTCGAGCCAGTCGACTGGTACCGCGTGTACGCCCGTATTTGGGTGGGCGACAAGAACAAGCGGACCCTGTTTTGGTAGCAGCACCTCTGCGACGAGCACTAGGCCGCATTTGGGGCATTCGGTGAGCGAGAGATCTATTTCGCCGGAGTGTACTGTCTCGCGATGAGATCGGTGTGGGGCTGTGGCCGTGTCGACGTCGCACACACACACTGTGCACCGTATCGTAGTGTGTTTGCCTGTCTCTGTTGCTGCCATCCGATTTCTCCTTCCTAATTTTTTGCTAAAGGGCTACGGATAAGAACCCGAAACTTTCGTTTCGGAACCTTGCTGTATGCTTCGTTTAGGAAACTACGCAACAGTAAAGCTTTTTTGCACAAGTATTGAAAAATATGCAAAAAAGGAGTGCACTACAATCTGTGCACTTTACTACAAACTGAACCTATAGTACTATATTCTGGTCTTAAAGTCAAGTACCTGACGGGACCCATTAGTTAAAATGTACTCTGGTTTTAGGGGGTTTGCAAGAAGGGCTCGCGGGGATGAGGATAATAGCACACAGACCCGTTGGTAGTAGCGAGCCTAACCTCTTTAGTTTCTAGGATACTTTGGCCTATGTGATTGGGCAAACTCCGACATATCTTCTAAAGTAACTGCTTTAACGATTCCACCTCCGTTGGCTAGGCTATTATTTGTGGATATAAGTAAACAAAGCTGTATAGATGGCAGAGCTTTCCTTCCTATTGCGGAATGGATTGTTTGCAAAGGGATTTGAGTAATCTCAGAAGCACGTTTAGGTGTATAAAGATTCTGTCTTTCTAGTAATGCTAAAGTTACCCTTCGTCTAAGCCCCCAATTTATTCCCATTTCACTACTTCTTTGAGCGTTTTCTGGCTGTTTTTGTATATTCCTTCTTAAATCCGAATAGCTTTTAGAGTTTAGGGGAACATCTCCGTCTATCTTATGCGTTTGCCTATATTCTGCCTGGGAAGTGTACCCGTGAACTCTTAAGTGAGATCTGTGAAGTAGGTTAAACCTCCGACCACAATCTTCACAAATAATGTGTTCGGGTCTCTCCAATGATCTTTCTGCACTTCCTTTACCCATTTCTGGACTCATGGTGCGTATTATACGCTGCACTTTGTGAACTTTGTTTGTATAGCGAGGAGCGCCGTAGGAATCCAGGAGGAACCTTGAGTTCTGTGAACTTTGAATTCTTGAGCCCAAGGTGGGAATAACGGTCAGCAGACCGATATGGCTTACCTCGTATTAAAGTGGACTTTATCGTATATGACGAGGAGCGCCATTGAATCCACAATCTAGAGCCGACAGTGAGAATCGAACTCACGATCTTCCCCTTACCAAGGGGATGCTTTACCATTGAGCCATGTCGGCATTTGGTGGCGCGGGAGGGACTCGAACCCCCGAAGGCGTATGCCGGTTGATTTACAGTCAACTGCGTTTGACCACTTCGCTACCGCGCCACGTGAGCCGAGGAGTGGATTTGAACCACCGACCTGCGGGTTACAAAACCGCTGCTCTAGGCCACTGAGCTACCTCGGCAACGCCTTATTGTAGCAGAAAACTGTGGCTCTGAGGTAAGTCTTTGTGGATTGCCGCGCTCACTTCGTTTGCTCGCAATGACATTTTTAGGTATACTTTGCTCCTGATGGCTAAGAAAGGCGCTCGACAACTTTTTGGGCTTGTTTGCTCTGTTTGTAAATCTCAAAATTATATAACCGAGAAAAACAAAACTAACACAGAGGAAAAACTTGTATTGAAGAAATACTGCAAGTACTGTAGACGCGCTACTGAGCACAAGGAAACACAGAAGCTAAAGTAACTTTTTAAGTTTTTTGTCGAACGTAAGCAAGGTTTTGTTGCCTCGAGTGGTGTATAAGTAAAGATCTGTAAGATCCAAGTTCTTCTTTAACATTAGTTTCAAGACCTTTATTGTTAAATCCTTTTTAACCTCAACAATTTTTACTTTATCAAGTAGTAAAAATTTCATAAGCCAAGGGATATATTTTTTCCTAGGAACGTTATAATAATTCTCGCTAATCCAACAAAACTCATTGACTACAAGAAGCGATAAATGGGCTTCGGTATTACCTTTTTCTACATCGCTGAGCGTCTCTTTTGCCTCAAGATATTGACTTTCTATGTCTTCCAGAGAAAGTCGTAGAATGAAGTTGGTGTCTAAGTAGGCTTTTTTAATGGTTTTCTGCGAGGTCCTTTGTGACAATTTTTATCGTTTCCTTCATCACTTTTTCAAAAGGAACACCAAGTTTTTTGGGATCAACGTATGGCTTTAGGGATCCTGCTAGCTCATGGACAATTGAACCCTTAACAGGCCTTAGAAAAAAGCCGCCCTTTTGTTTTTCGACTATCAACTTGCTCGAGGGTTTGATTGCTAACTCATCGAGATCTTTTTTAGGAAGAGTAATCTGATTTTTGGAAGATATTGTGACTATGCGCATATTTTTAATCTAACATTCGCTTTACTTTTTGTCAAGGTAAAGTGTTTTTGGAAAGGTAAAGCAAGTATTTGTGGAAGCAGGTGTTTTTTTCGGATATAATATGTTTGTTCTAGGGGTGTCGTTCAGTGGTAGGACGTCGGTCTCCAAAACCGATAACGAAAGTTCGATTCTTTCCACCCCTGCATATCTTTCAGGTGCCTTCGGAATTTGTTTTGCTTCGCGACACAAATTGGCGAATCCTGACAGCCCTGCTGAGAGTTAGATATTTGCGTAGTGAAACGAAACGCAATATATCGGTTTACTGACCGTTATTCTTTCCACCCCTGCATCACTCTGGACTTTCTGTTAGCGCAGGTATAGACTTCACAACAAATGGCGAATTCAGAACTCGATACACTCTACAAAACCGAGACTCATACTTCTACTAGATCCCTGACAGACGAAGAGCTTATGGCTGGCATTATCGGAGCCGTAAGAGACACAAGACAAGCAATGACGCAAGACGCCTGGAAAGGAAATTTGAATATCGCCTCAAAGATGGACGCAGAACTCAACCGCAGGGCTGAAAAATCAGGAGATAATTCAATGATAGAAGAATTAGGTAGAAGGTTGCAGGAAGCCTTTCCCGATGCTTACAGACCTCAAGCATAAATGTAATAAGTTCTAACTTGGGCTAGGGTGGCCTATCTTCAGAGCTCCAGTAGGAACCGGAGGGCGAGTCTTGGTAGCTCTGCCAAACTCACTATTGACATACGTAATACGTATGATATTATATAAGCATGCAAAGAATTAGTGTGCATATTACCGATGAAACCAAACAAAGAATAGGTTTAGCCGCTAAAGCTAAGCGAAAAGTAGAGGCTGATTTAATTAGGGAGGCAATAGACGAGGGTTTAAAGAGGATCTACCCTCCTACTTCTTCTGCCCAAGCTTTGCTAAATTTGGCTAAATTAGCAGAGCAAATGCCTACCAAACCAGGTACTCCTAATGATGTCTCTGAAAACCACGATTATTATGCTTGGGGAGGAAAAAAGAAAAGTGAGCGTTAAAATTGCTATTGGCGATGCCGATGCTTTAATTGCTTTAGTATATGAAGAAGATTCTAATCACACTAGAGCTAAGAAAGCAGTCGAATTTTTAACAGCCCAGAAATACGAGATTATATATCCCAATACTGCTATCTTGGAAGCTATAACAGCTCTAAAAAGAGCAAAAAACCTACCGGAAAAAGCTCATTTAATTAACAGACAATATCAAGCAGGAACTTTTACGGTAGAATTTATAGACGAGTTAGTTCAACGACAGGCCAGTATCAGGTTTGAAAAAACTGTTTCTAAAAAGAATACTATTTTTGATTGCATAGTAATTGAAACAGCCATAAAATTTAACACAAGAGTGATCTTTTCATTTGACGATTTCTTTACTAAACAGAAATTTCAGTTAGCAGGAGAGTAATTGTTAATGATTGAGTTAAGGCTTTTTCTTCAATACCAAGCGGGGGCGTTCGGAGGCTGCTGGTTTTCTGAAGACTAGTTTAGGTCGTTCGGTTGCTGGTCCAGGAGCGGGTTCTTCTAAAATTGGTTCAGCTTATTTGAAAATCAAATTTGTTACAATCTACGCATGGACGCCTATTTTAAGAAGGAAATAACGTATGTTTTTGCAAAGCAAGAATTTACGTTTGCGATAGCAAATACGTTGTTTTCAACTTTTGACATTGATCATGGTACGGATATATTAATCCGATCCATAGTTCCCAATAATCCGAAAAGTATACTCGATATTGGCTGTGGTTATGGACCTTTGGGGATAATGTTGGCTAAAACCAATCCACAAGCAGAAATTACCATGCTTGACCGGGATCTTTTGGCTGTGCAGTATACCAATTTCAATATCGCAAAAAACAATATAACTAATGCGGTGGCTATTGGGAGTGTTGGGACGGAAGCAGTAAAGGAGAAAAACTTTGATTTGGTTGTTTCCAACATTCCAGCGAAAATTGGAGATGAGGCTATTGCCGAAGAGTTTATTTTAGAGCCATATAGTTTGCTTAATCCCGGCGGTGAGTATTGGATGGTTGTAGTAAGCGCGTTGAATCGATTGGTTCCCAGGGTAGGCAAAGAGCATCATCTTCAAATGAACGAGGTAAGAAAAAGAAGAGGACATATTGTGTATCGGATAAGAAAACCTGCTTAAACTTCTTTGTTTGCAACTTTCCCCTTTTTGTTTTTGATGTTTAGAATCAGGTTTAAAGATAGTAGGGCCAGGATTGTTCCTATGCCCATGGCGCCAAGTCCGTCGAATTTTATTTCTCCTAAAGTCTGGTAAAGGATTAGCGCAATCAAACCCACAAGGGCAGCGCTTGCTCCCATAAGGTCCAAGACAAATGTGTTTTTGGTCATTATGAGCCTTGAGTTTTTGAATGCTTTTGGTAAGGCGGAAAATGTCTTTCCTTTTAGAATTCGTTTTGCGCTTAAGAGAAAGGCATAACTATTGGAGACGAGGCCAATAAGAAGGCCCGTGTAGGCAAAGGGGAGATTGGTGATTTCTTGCGGATTCTGGAACCTCTTTAGACCGAAGTAAAAAGATAACGAAGAGGCAAGAGTTAGCATTACTATTGCTGATCCCAAAGTCCAAAGGGCTGCTTCCCTTTTTGGCCTTCTAAGGCCGATCAGTAGTAAACCTGAGGCGATTAAGTCGGAGACTCCCTGGAGAAGTTCTGCGAGCATTACGACACTTCCGGTAATAAGGGCAACGAAGATGTTTACTGCAATATCCAGGAAGTCTACAAAGAAGGAAGTGAGGATAACCTGTTTGACACTGATCTGTTTCCCCATCTTTAATACTTTACAGCAAATGAAAGACAAATCTACTTTTTGCTTTTTACCTCCGATGGGTCTAGTTATCCCGAGGTTTCTACGTGGAGTTATTTGTTTTTCTTCTTGCGCTTCCGTCCTTTTCCTGATCTTTTCCATACCGAGGGGGCTGCAACTATGGCGATAGCCAAAACCATGATTGCAGCAATTAGATAAAAGGTTTGAAGATCACCCATCTCTTTTTAAGATTAATATACTGAGCCAAAATGTCAAGGTTGAAATTATGGTGCCTGACAGGAGTTCGTTTAATTCAATTGGATTGGTTCCAACCATGTTTGGGAGTACTAACGTTGCGAGTATGAGTATGGAAAAATTTGTACATTCCTTGAACCCTGACATAAAAGTTGTTTCTAAACCACGAGAGGGCCATGAGTATCCGTATTTTGAAGGCTTTAAAGAGTTTTTTCGGCAAGCCCCATAGTTTGATTTATGTGCCTAAGACTGTTATAATACTGTATCGTTGGAGCGAACCGACGTTTGCTATGAGGGGTTTATGGCAAAGCACGTTGATTGGAGTTAGTCGTGGTTGCGAGCGAACCTGTCGAAGACGAGCTTGGTGGTATGTGGGTTGCTGTTATGGAAGCATATGTGGCAGACCCATCAGGGTTTGTTCAGGGGGGATTCAAGCTTCTCAATAGGGAAAATCCGGTTTTGGTGCCTGTAGTGGTGAGCCACTCTGTGGGGATGCCTAACCCGACTGCCGCTGCTGGTTGGGCGCTGATGTACTACACCATTCTGTCGCTCACCTCTGGTCAAGGGCAGTCCGTGCCTGTGGTCAGTCAAGCAACTAGTGAACAATTTCTGGTTGGGATGGCTGGCGTTGAGCGGGCGAAGATGACCAGTGAGATGGAGCAGGCATTTGAGGAGGTTATGGTCTATGACAGAGAAACCAACTCAGGACTCCGTGCATTCTGGTTTCACTACTTTATGTGGCGGTATTATACGGAAAGCACCAGGGGTGCGCAGGAGTCTGACATTTCTGCTCGTGCCTTGCTGTTTCTAGCCAATATCATTCACGCCCAGAGAAAGGTGCTGTCGGCGAGAAGGAAGGTGCCACGAGCGAACTGAGTTGTCACTTTGTGGTGTGCGCGATTGGCCCCATGGGTCTCTTTTGAGAAACGTGGGGCCGTTCTTTTTGTCAAATTTTTTAGCTTTCCAAACCGGAGGTGTTAATTCAGTTTTTGGTTTTGGTGGCTTCTGGTAGAATACTTTCCATATGGCTGCAGAACGGGTTCTTAGATGGTATGAAGACCTGAGAGGGAGAGAGTTGATGGGATTTGAGTTGAAGGAGAAATTTTCTGCGTGGGGAGTTACGGATTGTTTTTGTGATTTTGATGATAGTCTTGTCGGTACTAAGGGTGTGTTTGGAGTTGCTACCTCGGATGTGGGGCAGATCTTGTTTAATCGGGCCCGGGCTCTGGGGCGGGAGATTTCTTTTGCGAGTGCAGAAGAAGTTGCGCGGGAGTGTTTGAAATATATACATGGTTTGAGAAGTCAGTTTTCAGTAGATCGGCCAGTTACACTTTTGAGTGTGCTTTTGACTGCTCGTCATCTTGGTTTAGGTGATAAAGATGAGGAGGTTGGCAGGGCGTCTGATCGGATGGCGCGTGTTTATGGGGAAGATATACCGGATGTCTTTCCCGGAGCCCGCGAGACAGTTGCGGCTTTGCGGGATAGTGGGATTAATTTAGTGTTGGCCACACATGCTTCGCCTGAATGGACGCGTATTAAGCTTGGGGGAACAGGTTTGGCGGGGTGTTTTAAGGGAGTTGTTTGTTTTGACGTTAGGCAACCTAAGGCTAATCAATGGCGATCTCATTTTCCTATTTTAGAGAGAGATCCTACTAGGGTTCTTGTTATTGGGGATAACTATTGGGGGGATATTTTCCCGGCTGTTTCGTTAGGAGCCCGAGGCGCTTGGATTAATGGTGATCAGGCTTTTAGTGTGGATTCTTCGACGGGGGACGGTAGGGATTTTTCGGACAGAGTTATAACTGCGCACTCAGTTGGGGATGTTGTTGAGGCGATACTGCGAGCGTGAGAGAAGGCCTGTAGTAGGAGATTTTGGATATACTAGCCCTACCGGTCGGGGACATTTGTTTAGAGAAAATTTTCCCTAGAAAAATAAGGTGGGTAAGCTGCTCGGATCAAATTCTGATCTTAGACTTGCTTTCCCTGTTTAGAAAAGTTTGGTAGGGAAATTGTTCTAAACTGTCTGCCCTTTATCGGTAGGGCTGATATTTTTATAGCACAAGAAGATCGACTTGTCAAGACCGATAGTTTAGGTAAATATGGTTCCGTTTGGGATAAGGAAGTGCATAAGGATTGTTAAAACTGGGCCGAGGATGGTCCAGACTAATGGTCTTCCAAAGATTGGGAGAATTAGGGCAAGAAGAATTATGAAACCGTATTGGTTTAAAGTTTTGTCCAATTCGTAGGCGGTGTCTCGCGGAAGGAGGCCTATTAGTATTTTTCCTCCGTCCATTGGATGAACGGGAATAAGATTAAATACGGCGAGGAATAGATTGTATTGGATGAAGAGAATTGCAAAAGAGGTAAGGAGAGGATTTAAATTTTGGGATAGAGACAAGTGGGCTATGCCCGAGGCAGCAATGGCCATTAGAAAATTTGCGCCAGGGCCGGCAAAGGATATTATTGCAGCGTCCTGGCGGGGTTTTTCGAGATTGTAAGGATCAAACTGGACGGGTTTTCCCCATCCGAAACGAAACAAAAGAAGCATTATTGTTCCTAGAGGGTCAAGATGTGCAAGAGGATTTAAGGTTAAGCGTCCCTGGGATCTGGGCGTTGGATCGCCTAGACGATCTGCTGCATAGGCATGGGCAAACTCATGGACGGTTATTGCGATAAGCAGAGTTGGAACGATAAACAACAGTTCAATCGGGTTTGTTAAAAGGCTTTCCATTTGATACAAGATGTGCTTTCTGGTAAAGTATACAGGTTCAAACCTATGGCATCAATTTGTGCATCTTGTGGAAAGGGAAACATTGTTGGGAGACGTGTGACTTTTTCCGGGAAAAGAAACCGGCGTGTATTTAAAGTAAACCTTCATACCTTTTGGGTTATGGAAGGGACGGAGCATGTTAAGAAACAATTTTGTACTAAATGCTTGAGGCGCGTAAGAACCTTAGGAAAGAACCTTGCTGCTGACGCAGTAAAAGGGAAAGAGATACGACATCAGAATGTTACCCCAGGGTAGGCTTCTTTGAATTGTTTCCAGGAAACCGGGTTTTTGCCTTGTAGCTGAACCAGGTTAGGCACTAGGCATTGGGCATTAGGCACTCGTTCTTCTACGTGGGCTTTTAGGATTTTTAATCTTCTATTGCCTATTGTCTGTTGCCTATTGCCTAGCTGTACTTCTGTCCAGGCGTTGGGCCAGGGGAACATGGCGCGGATAAAACGTTCAACAATGAAAGGTGAAACGTCAAAAGTTAAAGGTTCTTTTGATGAATTTAGCATCCATCTTACTTCCAACTTTTCGTTTAACTTTTCACCTTTTAACATTTTACCTAAGTAATCCGGGGGGATGAAGCCGTCTTCTTTTGTGATGTGGCGGGCGAATGTTGCTTTTTTATGGTCTTGATCTTGGGGAATAATCTTTCCGGCAAGGTAGTCGGGGAGGATTTTTACAGTAAGTTCGGCGCCTTTTGTAAATAGACGGGTGTAGAGAGTTTCTTGGTCGTCATCTTCTTTGACTTCATCTTTTTCTGCGGCAAGGATTGGACCGTGGTCGAACTTTTCGTCCATTTTCATTATCGAAACACCGGTTTCTTTTCCAGAGATAATTGTTGCCTGGACGGGAGATCCCCAGCGCCATAAAGGTAACAAGGAAGGGTGGGTTACTAGGATCCCTGCTGGTGTGAGGTTGAATAACTCGGGAGGGATCCAGAGGCCGTAGTAGGACAGGATGATTACGTCTGGTTTTTTGTCGGCAATCCAAGCAGTTGCAGTTTTATCGAGTTTTTCCGGCTTAAGAAGCGGAATGTTTTGGCTTTTGGCGTACAAAGATATTGCTGTGGGGGATAGCTCTTGTTTTCTACCTGTTGGTTTGTCTGGTTGAGAAACAACTCCTACTACCTCGAGGTTTTTGTGTAGAAGTTCTAAAGCAGGAAGGGCGCGATGGGAGGAGGAGAAAAAGACAATCTTTGTCATTTTTATATAAGGGTTATTTCAGTCCATTCTTTGTTTTTAAGCTGGTAGAGTTTGCGGTCTTGTTCGAGGAGGCGGTCGACGAAAAAAATTCCTTCGAGGTGGTCGACTTCGTGTTGGATTATATGGGAAAGAAATCCTGTGAAGGATTTGGTTGTAGGTTGTAGGTTGTAGGGTGTAGGATCTATTTGGAAATACTTCAGAGTTATGGAGTTGTGGCGGCGGACGGGGCCGTAGTAGTGAGGCAAGGAGAGGCAGCCTTCCATCAATGGGGTGGGTTTGCCTTTCTTGTCATTTGTTTTTTTGGAAAGTTTGATAATTTTTGGGTTTATGAAAACTTGTGGCTTGGCTTTGGGAGTAGCTTTTAAAATAAACACGCGTTGGAATACTGCGATTTGGGGGGCGGCAAGGCCTAGGCCCTCTGGATCGTTTTGAGCTTTTAGTGTCTCTTCGAGATCTCGAATTAAGTCTAAAAGTTTTTTGTCTGCCTTTTGGACGGGCTTTGATTTTTCCCGAAGTTTAGGGTCGGTTGTGCGTAGTATTTTTTTAACCATATGCGTATTTTAGTTTAAATTCGAACCGAAGTCTAAATTTGACAAAAACTCTTCAAATGTCGATTCGTATCGACATTATGGGCTAAAAGTGGTATACTTCTTATGCTTCCGGAGTGGAGGCTGTTGCACTAAAGAGAGGGACCGAAATGACGGCAGGGCAGCTGGTAGCTGGAATGTGGGTAATCCTCTGGATTATGTTCGTCGGTTTGCTCATAGCCGCGATTGTCGCGAGCTTCCGGCGGGGACGATACACAGAGGATGAGTTCGATCGGACGACGATCAGGGGGAGCGGTGCGATCATGCTCGCGGTCCTTCTGTTCATGTTGTGGGCGGGACCGCGCGTGTTGGCGACGTGGTTTGTGCTCCTGCAGTATGTCGCGGGCCACTTGGCCAATTCCTTCCTGGCAGGGTTTGCTGGCACCGCACTCATTTGTGCGGTCCCTATGTCGGCATTCGTGGCCTGGGGCCTCCAGGAGGTGCTCTTCAAAGGCCTTGGTGGTCGGTCGCCTGAGCCTTGGTGGAAGTCTGGACAGGAGGCCCAATGCTGAGCAATCTGCTTTTCGAACCGGCGGTGCCCTTTTGGGCGATTCCGCCTGCGGTGTTGGCAACAGTTTTGGTTGCAGCCGCGACCGCATATCGGTCGGAGATCAGGTTGTGGCGGGATAGGTGAGAGCATGGGGCGGCGGCTTGGGATAAACACACATTTGTGTCCCGAGCTGGCCGCCCTTTTCTATGCCCAAATCTACGAAGCTCTATAGGTTGATTTTGGGGAGAGTTTGTGCAAAAATCACGCCTAGCACAAGAATCGTGTTTTGTGCCCGAGTCTTTTGGGCGCTAAGTTGCACATTTTGGGAGAGCGGGATGTCTATTGTTGGACTTGTGGGGTTCTATTTCCTTGTAATCGCAATTTGCTTTGTTACCAACTTCTTCGGATTTCTGGAGAGGTTTGTTGCAACAGCGAAAGTGGTTGCGCTTTTGGGAATTTGTGGCGCTACCGTATATGTCCTTTTTCCGGAGAAGGCGGAGGGTTTGTACGGACTCTTTTGGTCTAATGTGGACGCTTGCACAAAGGGCTTTGCGCGGCTTGTAAGGAGGGTCTCGTGATGATGCCGCTTGACGATCAGTGGTTGGTTGCTCTGTGGGAGAGTGTTTACAGGGATGCGATTGCCAGGGGACTGACGCCGGAGGAGGCTCAGGATGAGGTGGTTTTCTGGATAGCGTTGTGTAGTGCGGGTTCCTTGATCCTCGCCACCGTTGTCGTTTTGGGACTGGCCTTGTTGGCCAACACGGGTGTAATGACCTAGTGCTGCAAGGCGGAAAGGTTGTGCTGCCTCGGTTGGGTCAGGGAAGATAAGTGTACTCGCAAAACGAGCGCGCGCTTCCTGGCCCAACCAAAGAACTACTTTAATTTGTCGAATAATTGGCGGGCTTCTTCGTCTCGTGGATCGATTTTTTCTAGTACGTATTTTACTTCCTCAAAGGCTTTTTGTTTTTCTTCGAGTTTGATATAAATTTTTGCTAAACCGACTCGGGCTTCGTTGTAGTTTGGTTTTAATTCCACTGTTTTTTCTAAAATTTTGCGAGCTTTTTCTGTTTCACCTTGGTAGTCATACAAAACTCCTAAGTTGTAAGAGAAGGAAGGTTCTGTGGGGGCAAGGCGGACGGCCTCTTCTAAAGAATTTACTGCAAGGCCTAGGTAACTTTGGTCTATTCCCGCCAGGCGTTTTAGGTATGTTGCGCGAGATGCCCAAAGAGTGACGTGTCGGGGGGAGATTTTTAAGGCTTCGTCGGAGGTTTTTAGGGTTAAAATGGCCAGTTCCCTACCCAGTACTTCGCCTTCGGCTCGTTTTTGCGGCGGTTCGTAAAGGTTTACTGCAAGTTGGGAGGTTGAATCCGCCAGTTCGTCGTAGTATTTCGGCTCTTTTCTGAGGCTTAGAGTTTTTTCTAGTTTTTTTACTGCTTCCTGGTACAGGCCTTTTTCGTTGTCTTTCTTACTTTGGGCATAAAGAACATCTGCGCGGTAGAGGGAGATGACAGGCAATAGGCAATAGGCAATAGGGAAAAGCAGGAGGAGAAGGGGGAGTTTTTTGTAAGTAAGAGAGGGTCTACTGGTGCTTAATGCCTTTTGTCTGGTGCCTAGAGTTGTTGCCATTGCTGGGATGAGGAAAAAAAGAAGGGATGTTGGGACGACTGAAAAGCCGAAGAAGTTGGTAACAAGAAGGCTGGAGTAGGCGGGAAGGAAGGCATAAGACTTTTTAAGGAGGAGCCATATGGTGGTTCCGATTAGGAACAGATAGGTTAGGAGTCCTATGGTCCCCGTATTTGCAAGATAATTTAGATATTCGTTGTGGGCCTTGTTGTACAGAAGATCCCATTCGGAAGTAAGGTTTGCCTCTTTGGGGCGGAAGTTGTAATAAGAGTAAGCAAAAGTTTCGACTCCGGAACCGAGAATTGGGTAGGCACGCCATACGCCTATTGCCCCTTTCCAGACGATTTTTCTTATGTCGAAGGATTCGGTACCGGGGGAGGCGGAGGGAGAAGGGTAGGTTGGCGATTCGAGGTTGGGCTTAGTGGGGGGCACGCTAAGCGTGCCTAAACCCTCGCTTAGCGAGGGTGTCCAGGGAGTGCCGCTTGCCAGAATAAGAACGAAAAACGAAAAATGCAAAACGCAAAAACTTTTGAGGGCATTTTTGTTAAAGGGCTTAATAAGGCTTATTAGAAACACAGCGTCTGCTGCTATAAAACCCAGCAGGCCGGAACGGGATTTTGTAAATAGTATTGCTGCGAACAAGAGGATGGGTAGCAGATAGTGGGTAGTAGTTTTAAGGAGGGTTTGAGGTTTTTTACTGTTTTCGGGGTGGTGAAGGATATAAACCCAAGACAAAGGGGCGATCATAGCAAGCCAGGCAGCAAGCCAGTTAGGTTGGCCGAGGGTTGCAAACACTCTTTCCTGGACTTTGGGAATCCAGCAGGAGGTATCGAAGTTTCCTTTTAAGACGAGGCAGCTTATGCTGTGGCCAAAGTGTTCGAAGATTGCGTAAACGGAGATTATCGTGGCGGAGGCCACTAGGAGGCGAATCGCAAATAGCGAGTGGCGAATAGTTAGATTTGAAACATATGCCCAGTAAAGTAGGGTATAGCAGACAATAGAGATGAGGCCTCCGTTGAAACGGGAATAGTAGCCCCATATTGATGTGTGGGTGTCAATTGAGAAAAAAGTAGATGTGCTTTGCGCAAGTAGGAAAAGTAGTAAAGGTAGATCGAGTATTGTGCGACGGAAGATGATTTTTCCGGCAAGGATAGATTTTAAGGTCCAGGCAAGAATAATTATTACAGTTCCTGCATAAACCAAGAGCATTTTGGGAAATTCAAAAAGCTCGGACATTTGGGGGGTGAATATAAACGGAAGGACTCCGAGGAGGAAGTAGAAGGTCAACTCGATGGCTTTTTCTGAAAGTTTGTGGAAGTTTTTTGTAGCCATATGACGAGTATATGTTATTTATTCCTGTTTGGAAGTTTCGTTTTTGTTGGTAGATTTAGCTGGGACAAGGTGAGAAAAATGTATCAAACTGTATCTTGTTGTGGTAAGATTGTGCTATGGGAGTAGAACAAGGTAGGGTGGGTTTCTTGGGTCCTGATGCTGAGCGTGTTGTGCCTCGAAGGGCTACGTTTATGGACCGGGTGGTGTTGGATTCAGTTAGCAGCAATCTAACTGTGGCTCACCGTTTACCCCAAGCTGATCGTTCCCTTCTGGAATGGCCCCTTGTGTCTGGTGCTTCAGATGAACATAGGATACTGCGTGATTTCCATAACTTTGATAGGGATCTTCTGTCGGCTAATGTCTCGGTAAATGGACGTGATGTTATTGGTTTGGATGAGAGATATTATGTTAAGTCTCGCGCTCTTTTAAGGACACATGCGGAGGAAATAAAAAGAAGTGGACGGTTTGGGGTTTTTTCTAGTATGGCGGATATTTTAGTTCGCGAAAGACAAAGGTTGGGGGAGTTATCTTATAAGGTGTTATTGAATGATTTGGTTAGTCTGTATCTTGCTGTGTGCCAGGAAAGGTTTTTTGTGGGTATTCGGGAAGGTCGACCTTTGTTTAAGAGGGTTGACTTACCGGATCCAGCTGCTTGGCCGGATGGTTATATCTTTAATGTTGGATCTGCTTTTTTGGGGAATACTCAATTGGTTGGTCGGCAGGAGTTGGAGATAGTTCCGTCAAGGGTTGTTCTTCCTGAAGAGTTGAGTGGAGTGGTTTTGCCTGAACCATCCAGAAAGGTAGGGGATTTGTTGGAGGAGGCATTCTATCGTCCACGCTATATTGTTCCCCCTGAGGGGGCGGAAGTTAGATTCCAGCGAGCGGGAGATCTTGAGAGGGCCGTCGTTTTTTGTAGTCGTGGTAAGGTAATAGGTAAATTGGTTGCGGGGGGAGTTGAAAGTTTTGTGTGGATTGATTTGGACACAGCGAAGGGATTTAGTAGCGTTGATGCGATTTTCGATATTAGGGTAATGCAGGAAGGGAAATCGCGTTGGGTGAATATTTTCGCAGAGGTGTACCACGACCTAGTAACAGCAGTCGAATCGCCTGGATCAAAACGAAAAAGAGGCGGTATGGCTTCTTTTTCCAAGGCTAGTGAGTTGGTGGTTTCGGAGGGAGGACCATCAGTTATTTATATTCCGAGGGTTATCAGAAAAGGTGAGGCTCCACGTTCTAGGCTACCTTATGAAGGACCACCTCGACCGATTACTCCTCATAGGGTGGTTGGTCACTTAAGGCAAAGGGCTATGACTGAAGAACACAGAGGCATTTTGAGGCTATGGCAAGAGGCGCGAGGTTTGGATATTTTGTCGATGGTGCCAGGGGGCCACACCTTCGTTCGTCCTTACACTGTGCCTGCAGATGATCCCGAAGCTTTTCGCAAGTTACCGCAATTTATCAAGAGGCGGATTGAGACTCGCCTTAAGGATGATTTTGAAAGAGCTCTAGCTTCTTGACTACTAGATTCTATATCCTCTATACACTATACTCCGGCGTATAAGTGTTTGACTCCTTGTTTGGCCTCATTACCCATGATATTGGAATTGATTTAGGAACGGCAAATACGCTTGTTTACGTTCGAGGTAAGGGAATTGTAATTCGCGAGCCTTCTGTTATTGCAAGACACAAAAAAACTAAGGAGATTTTAGCAATTGGGGTTCAGGCAAAGAAAATGGAGGGGCGTACCCCGGCGACAATTGAGGCGATACGTCCTTTGAAAGATGGAGTCATTGCTGATTTTGACGGAACCTTGGCGATGCTTTCTTATTTTATCGGGAAGGTTCATGAGACTCCAGAAGGGGTAAGGCGAATTGGGTTGCCAAAGATTCCAAGGCCCAGAGTCGTTATAGGGATTCCGTCGGGAGTTACGGAGGTTGAGAGGAGGGCGGTCCAGGAGGCTGCGCTATCTGCGGGGGCACGTAAGGCATATTTAATAGAAGAGCCTATGGCTGCTGCAATTGGGGCAGGCTTGTCGGTCTGCGAGGCTGGGGGGATTTTTGTTGTTGATATGGGGGGAGGGACAACGGAGATAGCCTTAATTTCCTTGGGGGGAATAGTTTTGAATCGAGGTTTGAGGATTGCGGGGGACGAGCTTGACGAGGCGATTGTTTCTTACCTTCGCATGCGGTATTCGATGCTTTTGGGTCGCGCCTCGGCGGAAGAACTGAAACTGGCTATTGGGAGTGTTGTTCCGCTTCCGACCGAGAAGTCGCATGTTATTCGCGGGCGGGACTTGGAAACGGGTTTGCCAAAGTCAATGAAAATTACGTCTTTTGAAGTGCGAGAAGCAATAACGCCTGTAGTTCAGCAAATTGTTTCCCGAATTGCGGATACCTTGGAATCTGCTCCTCCGGAACTCGTGTCGGATGTTATTGAGCGGGGAATAGTTTTGGCGGGAGGAGGGGCGTTGCTGCCGGGGTTTGACCAGCTAATTTCGGAGGCAGTAAAGATTCCGGTTTGGATTGCGGATGATCCGTTGACTGCGGTAACTCGGGGGACGGGGAGAGTGCTTGATGACCCGGGTTTATTGAGAAAGGTTCGGGTTACGGGAGGGTTGAGGTAGAAAAGGCTGCATTTCAAACTCGCCTTCCCCGCGGCCGCCGTCAATTATGTAGCTGCCTGTATATTTATCTCCCACCTTGTGGCCTTGGTAGGAGATGGGATAATTGTGGTTGACACCTGACCTTTTGGGGTCGTAGGTTTTGATAATTGTTAAAACGTCGCCATTTTGTCTTATGACGGCTGTTGCGGTTCCTAGACAATCTTCTATTGTTGCGAGTGTTTCTCCATGGTTCTGGCTTGCCATGTGAACCTCAAATAAGCCTTCTGGTCTGCACCATGTGTTCCATGTACCGATAAACTGTGGGGTTTCGGTGGTTACTCGACCTTCTGTTACGGCTCGATAACGTCTTTCCAGAAGTTCTCTTTCCAGTAGGGTTTTAGGGTTTGGCTGGTCGTCTACCAAATGGCTTATGGCAGCAGCGTATTCTTCCATGGCAGCCAGTACTTCTGCTGTTTCCCTTCTGTAAACTGCCGGCTTACCGTTACTGTTTAGTAGTGGATTGTTGATCATTATATAGTCAGTATGGCCTATGCCAATGATAACCACTTGCGGGGTCAGCTCTAGTATGTTGTCGTGGATTCTTTGTTCTCTGATGACTGTGTGGATATATTCGGCTTCGACACCTGCTCTATAGTGTGCTTCGACTAGTGGTTGAGCTTGGGGTCTATTGTTTTCTATGTGAGGAATTGATTGAAGCTGAAGTCCGATTCGTCTTTGTTCTGCCAGTTTTTCTGCATAGCGCATGTAGGTATCCGGATCGTCCAAAAATGCTATTTTGTGGCCCAGGTTTTTACACACCTCCACTACTCTGTCCCAGTAGGCTGTTTGTTCGGGGGGTATCCCAAATTCGGCTCCGTCTGGGGTAGCGGCTAATGCGCCGGAAGGTGTTGTTTCTATACCAACGACTGTGCCTCGCGGGAGTTGGGAAAGGATTTCGATTAGTTCTTGGCTTGGGTAAACTGGGAGTTCTCTGGAGGCTAGACCCCAAAGGTAGTCTATGTGTGCCCCGTGTGTGACTCCAAAAACTCGTTCAACCATCTCGGGAACTGTAACAAGAATAATTGGTGATGGCAAGGGGGGTGTGTGGAATTGGGCACCTACTGTTGTAAAATACCCCTTAGGTATGCGGAGTTCTTCTAAGACTGGCTATTTTGTTGGGTTGTATTTTTTGGTTTCTTTGCTTCTTATATTTTTGGATTCGAGGAAATTCTTAAAACCTGTTCATAATTTGGTTGGCGGTTTTACTACTCCTGTGACCTCCAGCCTTTTTAATTTCAGGAGAGTTTTAGTTTCTCCTTTGACTTCAGTTTTTTCTGTGGGAGATTTGGAAAAAGAAAATGTTTCTCTTCGCGAAAGAAATGTTCAGCTTGAGGGAATAATTGCTCAAATTGGTGCTTTGAAGGAAGAAAACGAACACATGCGGAGGCTTCTGGCGGCAGGACTCCCTCCCAGTATGTTGTTTTCTCCAGCACGGGTTGTTTCTGTTTCGGGGGGAAGTTTGTTTTTAACTTCAGAAAAAGTGCAGGAGGGGTTGAATGTTATTACCTCTCAAGACAAAGGAGTCTTTTTGGGTCGGGTTCGCGGAGTTTATGGAGGACGGGGAGAAGTTGCCCTGCCTGTTAGTGTTGACTCAAAGATCCCTGCGATAGTAAGGGATAAAGACACGGGAGATAGGCGGGCTTCTGGTTTGGTTTTAGGAAAAGGAGGACGAGCAATTGTTGATCAAGTTTTCACTGGAGAGACTTTAAAGGAAGGGGATCTGATTTTGACTTCCGGAGACCAGGGGTTTCCACCAGAGCTTTTAGTAGGATTTGTGGGGAAAATACTACCTGTCAAAGAAGGGGCATTTAGGCAGGCGGAGATTGTGTTGCCGGTTGATTATTATAAATTGACGAATGTGTTTTTGGTGACTAAGTACTAAATACAGATGAGGAATAGGATTTTTATACTATTGGCTTTAGTTTTTGCCTTTTTGCAGGGACCTTTGTTGCCGTCGGTTTTTATTGAAGGATTGCTTGTGATAATGCTAATTAATGCGAACCCTTCGGCTACGGCCGCCCGCGGCGAGCCTTCGCTCAGGGCAAGTTCGCTTGTTACTCTATTCCTGGCAGGGATTATTTTTGATCTTGTTCAAGGGAGAACTTTGGGTATAACAGCTGTGCTTTTTGGAGCTTTTGCGCTGTTGTCACTTTTGCTGTCTCGGGCTGCAAGTTTCAAGAGGACGCTGCCTCTTTCTTCCTTGGCCTTTTTTGTAGATATAGTTCGGGGGAAAATTGTTTTTGGACAGTATTTTTTTGTGCCGGCTGTTGTCTGCTTTTTAATTGTGTACTTGATTTTAAGGTTTGTCTCGCGGCCCGGGGAGCATAGGGTCTTTAGGTACTATGGTTAAAAAAGATTCTTTTGGTAGGAATTATTTAAAGGGTAAAAATGTCTTTGGTGAGGGGATTACGGGGTTTTCTACAAGGTCCCGACAAATACCGAAAGTTCAAAGGCCAAGGTGGTTGTTACTGCTTGTTTGTCTTTTTGTGTTTTCTCTTTTTGGTTTAGCACGACTTTTTGATCTTCAGATTGTTCGCGGTTCATACTTCCGGTCTTTGTCGGATGGGAACAGGGTAAGACGAATTCCGATTCGGGCCCCGCGGGGGGAGATTTTGGACCGAAATGGGCAGGCTTTGGCGAGGAATGTTCCGGTTTATAAATTGGCTGAGTTTTCTTCTGGGGGAGTTGTCACCCGTACCGAAGTGGTGTCTCGCGAGGAGGCTATTAAGATACAGTCTTCGGATTTCGTGCGGCAAAGCAGATTGATAATAGACATTGCCCGAGAATATCCGTTGAACGAGGCTGCTGCGCACTTGGTGGGGTATGTTGGCGAGGCGAGTCCGGAGGAGATTGCTTCAATGCCAAACGACAAATGCCCGCCTCTTGGTTTGGGGGATTTAGTAGGACGTGGGGGAATTGAACAACAATATGATTGTCTACTGCGCGGAGTTGACGGGGAAGAGTTGGTTGAAGTTGATACGCAAGGACGATTGATAAGGCGGTTGGGACGGCGTGAGGCTATTCCTGGAGAAAGTTTAAGTTTGTATGCTGATGCAACTTTACAGAAAGTGGCGTACGACGCTTTGCAAGATGCCCCAAATTTAACTAAATCTATTGGGGGGACAAATTGGGAAGGAGGAGGCGTGCGTGGGGCAATTGTTGCCCAAGAGGTAGAAACGGGGGGAATCCTGGCTTTTGTTTCTTATCCTTCTTTTAATCCTTCAACTTTGGGAGAGGAATACTCGAGATTATCGGCCGACAAAAATCTTCCGCTTTTTAATAGAGTAATTGGAGGAGCATACCATCCGGGTTCTACTTTTAAGGTTGTTTCCACTGTTGCCGGGTTTGAGGATGGGAAAATAGACCGCCTTTTTCAGTATGAGGATACTGGACGGGTAACGGCTGGTACTTTCTCGTATTCCAATTGGTATTTTACCCAGTACGGAAGAACGGAGGGAGTAATTGATGTTGTCAAAGCTATTGCGCGATCGACAGATACGTTTTTTTATAAGGTTGGAGAGCTTGTGGGGGCTCCACGGCTAGCATATTGGGCGGAGAAATTTGGGTATGGAAGAAAGACTGGAATTGATTTGCCTGGGGAGGTAGCGGGGCTTATACCAAATCCCGAATGGAAGCTCGCGACTAAGGGAGAAAGATGGTTTTTAGGGAATACATATCACATGGCAATTGGACAGGGGGATGTTGCTGCTTCACCTTTGCAGGTAAATCAGATGACGCAGGTGGTAGCTAGTGGAGGTGTTTTGTGTAAACCAAGGGTAGTTAAGGGAGATAAGGGTGATTGTGGGGATCTGGGGATAAGCAAGGAGGCCTTGGAGGTAGTACAAGAGGGGATGAAAGGAGCGTGTTCGGCTGATGGCACGGCCTTTCCGTTTTTTAATTTTGAGCCTAGAGTTGCTTGTAAAACCGGGACCGCGCAGACTGTAGGGGAAAACACCCATGCCTGGTTTACTGTTTTTGGGCCGGTTTCGAGCCTGCAAGGCCAGGCCTTGCAGAGTGGGAAACAGATTGTGCTCACTGTGTTGGTTGAAGAAGCAGGGGAGGGTTCGAGGGTTGCTGCACCTGTTGCCAGAAGGGTTCTTGAGGAGTGGTTTAAGGGTAGAAAGTAGAGTGTCTACTGATTTATCGATAAATCGATGAATCGAGTGTTTGGGATATGGGAAAACATGCAGGGAAAAGCCGTCTGGCGCACACGAGTGTGCTTATCGTCCAAAGGACGACCAGACGGCTTTGTTGGATGGGCGGGTGCGGTGCCTATCCAGGTAACCAGATGGCGCTGGTATAGTCGTCCCCAACTGGCCTCTGGTCTGACCCGGAGGTAATTTGGATCACGTTGTGTGACAGAACGGCGTTGGTACCGATGGAGGGCGGGGCCGTGCCGACCTCATACTGGAAGATATACTCGCCGACGCCGCCTGGCTCGATCCCGCCGTCGGGGGCGTAGCGCAACAGGTAGTGGTTCTCCAGCATGTAGAGTTGTACTTCCCAGCTTTGGGAATTGGCCCCTACGCCTTGCCAGCTTATCTTCTCCAAATTGGAGAATGGCAAGCTGCCTCGCAGCCAGATCTCGGCGACGCGTTCCGGCTCCATGTTGCGGACGTAGATGTGGTCCTCAACAATGTCGCCGCGTTGAACGATGCCTGACTGGGTGTGGTAGCCATGGCCGCCCGCCCGGGTAAGCACCGCGATCCTTCGCGTGACATCGACGATGATTCTGGGAGCGGCGGCGCTTTGGGCTGAGGCGTTGTCCGAGATGCAGATGGCGATTGCTACCGCTGCGGCGAGCAAAGCCAGTGTGAACCAGTGCGATACACGGGGTATGCGGGTCAGGAACATCCTGTGTCTCCTTCTTTTTCAGGGTTGCGACTGGATTCTGTTGGGCCTTTTTACCTCCAAATTAGGATGTCAAAAGAGGGTTTTTGGTTCCTCTCGCGATGAGTAGTATTGTAGCATAAAATACCCTGTAGTACAAGGGGTGTGGGTTTGTTTTGGGTTAGGGAAGATTAGCGGTAGGCGTCTTTTCTGTGGTCGATTATTAGTATCCATACAGTCTTTGCTTTTTCGTCGATTTCATAGATTATTCGATACCGGCTTATCCTTAAACGCCGCTGTCCTTTAAGTTCTCTTTTTAGCATTTTGCCAAGTTTTGGGTTATCTTTAATTCTTCTAATTCCCGATAAAAGAGCATCTCGGAAAGTTTTATCAATCTTTTTTAAATCTTCTTCAGCTTCAGGGGTAATTATGACTTTATACGGTGAGGACATTTTTATTCTGAGAAGCAAACTCTTTTTCTATCTGTTCCAGGGTTTTCCCCTTTCCTACCGTCATTTGTTTTTTTGCACGGCGTAAGGAAGCCATAGTTTTGGGGTTTGAAAGTATCTCTATTGTGTCGATAATGCTTTCGTACTCATCAAAGGAAATTAGAACAGCACAGGGCTTACCCTTTTTGGTGATAGTTACTCGATCCATAGTTTTTTTTACGTCCTTTATGATTTTGGGAAGAGTATTTCTTGCTTCTGTAAGAGGGATGGTAGAACTCATATTTCAAATGTACAGAAGTCTGTCTTGTTTGTCAATGAGTTAAAGGCGTAGGGGTGGAAATGAAAAACCCCGCCTGGTGCCAGAAAAAACTGCACGACATGTGCGTCTCTTCTGGACTTATCCAGGCGGGGCGTGTGCCGTCCTTTGCGGCGTTGGACGGGGTTGGTGGCTTTATCTGCCAGCGAGGTCGATGCCGAGCCTTTTGTTGATGGCGGCTGAGCGAATGTCTGAGCCGACCAGGACGCTCGAGTCTCGGTTGGTGCCGAGGTTGGCCATCACGGAGTGCATTGCACCCAACGGAGTACTTCCTCTGTCAACGTTTTTGAGGGCGAAGACCAGGTCGATTGCTACCGTTTGGCGGCTCCCGAAGCCGTGCTTCCCGGCGCCGTAGCGCAGGATGTAGCGCTGGTCACTAGTGAACTCGAGCTGCCAGTCTTCTGCCTGGCTCCAGACGGGCTTGAACTCCACAAACTCGAGCTCGGGCGAAGAGATCAGCCCGGAAACCCATAGCTGGTAGAGGTGGAGCTCGGTGGGGTTGGTTACGACGATGTGGTCGATGATCTTGTCGCCAGGGCGATAGATCTCGGCGTCTGTGCTCGTTATCGGTACGATCAAGGAGCCGCGCTTGACCTCGCGCGTGATTTCCAAGAGTGGTCTAGAGTTCTCCGTGGACGCCGGGTGAGTGGCCTGCTGTGAGACCGCCGGTGGTGTGAGAAAAGCGACTGCTAGGGCTAGAGCGAGAGCAAAACCCACGGAACCTGCGGCGAATAGTTTTAGCATAGCTGCGTTCCTCTGTGCGAATTTTATAGGTGCTAACTTTGCTTTGAATAAGCGAGCGAGGGATAAATTTGCCTTTTCGGGCAACCTCACTTCCAGCCTGCTAAAGGTAGGGAAGTATAGCACTCCTAGTGGCAAATGTCAACCTATAATAGTTATTTGTATATTGGGGTGTTGGAAGATTTTGTGGGGAGGGTTGTGCGTCCGCCTGGGTGCTCGAAATGAGCTTATCGTCGAAATGACGACCCAGGCGGGTGAAGGTTGAAAGGGAGGTTACTGGCTGATGTGCGCGGCCGCGTCTTGGAACGCAACCTTGACCAGGTTCCGGTTGAAGGTTCCCCATAACGTGGGGTATTCCTCAAACCGAGGCGTGCCGTTGGTCCAGACCCAACCACCTGGCTCGTGCCAAATGGTGATCTGCATGGGCCGCACGCCGATTCCTGGCTCAAATTGGGAGACGTCCAACTGGACGGTTCTCCCCTTGGGGATCACGACATCGACTTGTCGTCCCATTTGGTTTGCGTCCAGTTGGACGCGGAGCGTGTCTCCTTCCGGGGTCACATTGAACCAGGACGATTTCCTCAGATCGTTCTGTACGTTGCCATAGGCAACGACGCCATAGTGGCGAATGAGCGGCTGCCGCTCGATCTGTGCGGGAACAAGTGTTCCAGTCGCAGGCCGAGACAGGCTCAACAAGACCGCTCCCGTACGGAGGTCTGGGTATGCCCATGTGGCGCTCGGGAACTCCGATGGCGTTGGATCGCCGGGGAAGTGCGAAGGCCGCCCGTTGTCCATGGATTGGACATAGATGCGCTCGTTCAGCCGAACCGAAACGTACTCCTGGTCGACGCAACGAACTGTCTCGCACTGGAAGGCCTGGAACGTAGTGTTTGAGGCCCCCCATCCGTAGCCGTACCGCTGAGTGCTGTCGGCGTGCGCTGGTGTTGTGCAAGACGTGATGACGACCACTAGCGTGATAATCACCCCCACGATGGTTTCAAGTGGAAACCCGAGTCCTGTGCCTTTTCTCACTGTTTTCTCCCTTTCGAAGAGCAAAATGTATGCTGGGAACCAGCACACGTATTCGATTGCTGAATACAGCCTATATTATAGCACAAAAAGACCCATAATGCAAGCATTAGGGGTCAAAATTGGAAGGGGAGAATGTTGCCAAATGGTGTCGGTTTCACTCTCCCCGATGGTGTTAGGTGGCGCGTACTGATGCGAAGCTTATGGCTTCGCTCCGAACGGCTCTTCCGTCACTTCGTAGAGCTATGGCGAATAGTTGTCCGCTCCAGCTTTGATCAAGCTGGACTTGATGGGGTCTTGGGGGCATGGGTGCAAGGTCCCCATTAGGTCGGAAGGCCGGACCGGCGATATTTTTGCAGCTTGACGGACGGACTTGTTCCTTCCTGCCGTAACCTCGGCAAATGGCGATCCAGGTTACGGCTTTTGCTTCCCCTTGTGCCGGTGGTATTGGTCCTACCCAGACGGTGTTTGGTGATGCGGGGCCCGGCGGAGGTTGGGTGAATGCCAGTTCGACAGTGGCAGTTTGAGCAGCTTGCCAGGCACCGTATGTCCTCTGCTCTGCCGGGGACATTTTTGTTGACGACTGGGTTGGGCCACAGGCGACAGTAAGAAGAACGAGTAGCGCGGCGCGTGCAATCATCCTATTCACCTCTCAATGTTCTTTTGGGCAGGGTATTATATCTTATTTTGGGTGTGTTACGCTTTAGCTTGTATGGCGGAACGAGATTTTTGGGTTGCGTTTTCGACCTTTCCTTTTATTGGGCCGAAAAGGTTTAAATTGTTGGTTGAGTACTTTGGGAGTTCTAAGGGCGCTTGGGAGGCTCCGCTTGGGGAAATTAGGGAAATAGGGATGAGTGAGAAACTTGCAGTTTCTTTTGAAAAACATCGGAAAGGATTTGATTTGGGAGGGTATTTAGGGAGGTTGGAGAAACTGGGGATAGGAGTTGTGACATTTAATGACGCAGAGTATCCGGAAAGGTTAAAAGCAATAGATGATGCACCCTTTTTGCTTTATGTAAAGATGGCCCCACTTCGCTCTGCCGAAAGCTCCGCGGGGCAACTGCCAAGGATGTCACTTTGTGACACCTCTAACTTGGCAGTTGCAGTTGTGGGGACGAGGAGGATTACGAGTTACGGGAGAGATGTTTGCGAAAGAATAACTACCGGGCTGGTTGACGCGGGGGTAACTATTGTTTCGGGGTTAGCACTGGGGACGGACGCTGTTTCCCATAAAGCGGCGTTGGATGCAGGAGGCAATACTATTGCAGTTTTGGGAAATGGGTTGGATACTGTTTATCCTGCTTCAAACAGGGCTTTGGCGGAAAAAATGCTTTCTTCGGGGCAGGGGATCTTGGTTTCGGAGTATCCTTTGGGGTACCCGGCGAGGCCCGAAAATTTTCCGGTAAGAAACAGGATTGTGTCAGGAATGAGCTTGGCTGTTGTCGTCATTGAGGGGACCAGAAAGTCGGGAACTTTATTGACCGCCTCTTTGGCGGCAAAGCAGGGAAGAGATGTTTTTGCTGTTCCGGGACAAATTACTTCGCCGATGTCTCAGGCACCACATTTATTGATTAAGAACGGGGCGAAGTTAGTTGAGAATGTTGAAGATATTTTGGAAGAATTGGACATAAAGGCAATGGGCATTAGGCAAGAGGCAATAGGGATTTTGCCGAACACGGAAGAAGAGGGGAAACTCTTAGAGTTATTGGAGACAGAGGGGTTGGAACTTGACAGTATTGTTAGAATTAGTGATTTGCAAGCGGGGGTGGTTTTGGCGACACTGACCAATATGGAAATGAAAGGATTGGTTAAAAATGTGGGGGGAGTGTACGTGAAGAAATGAATTTAATAATTGTAGAATCACCAACGAAGGCCAAGACTCTGGGGAGGTTTTTGGGAAAAGATTATGAGGTCTTGGCTACCATGGGGCATGTTGTGGATCTTCCCAAAAGCAAGCTTGGGGTTGATGTCGAGCATGACTTCACGCCTGATTATGTTGCTGTGGCAAAGAAAAACGACGTTGCGAAAATAATCAAAAAAGAGGCAAAAAGGGCTGATAAGATTTATCTTGCTACGGACCCTGACCGTGAAGGAGAGGCTATCGCAAAACATGTTGCCGATATAATCGACACGAAAGTAAAGCCAGTACGGGTGGTTTTTCATGAGATTACTGAGAGCGCCGTTCGGCATGCGTTGGATACTCCGAGGGATATAGATTTAAAACTGTATGACGCCCAACAAGCAAGACGAGTTTTGGATCGGCTGGTTGGTTATAAACTTTCCCCTCTTCTTTGGAAGAAAGTTAGGCGCGGATTGTCTGCCGGGCGTGTTCAGTCCGTTGCTGTTCGGTTGATTGTAGAGCGTGAACGAGAGATTGAGGCATTTGTTGCGCAGGAGTTTTGGGAGATAGGGGTGGAAGTCAAAACGCAAAACGTAGAACGCAAAACGGAGAGTTTTGTGGTTGGTTTGGTGCGGATTGAAGACACAAAGGCGGAGGTAAAAAATAAAGAGCAGGCAGAATCAGTTGTTCAGGATTTGGAGAAAGCAGAATATAAAATTTCTGAAGTTAAGAAGAGGGAGGTCAGGAAGCACCCGTACCCTCCGTTTACTACTTCTACGATGGCCCAAGGAGCAGCAAGACTTTTTGGATGGTCAGCGCGCCGGACAATGTCTGTTGCACAAAAGCTTTATGAGGAGGGGTTGATAACTTATCACAGAACTGATTCTTTGAATTTGGCTCAAGAAGCAGTATTTGCAGCGCGAGGATATGTAGAAAAGTCATATGGGAAAGATTATGTTCCGGAAAAACCTAGGTTTTACAAAACGAAGAGTAGGGTTGCGCAAGAGGCGCATGAGGCGATCAGGCCGACGGATGTTGGGGAAATCGCGACTCGTGACTCGCAAATCGCAAATCAGGATGGAGAAAAGCTTTATGAGCTTATTTGGAAGAGGTTTGTTGCGTGTCAGATGGCTGAGGCCCGTTTTGACGCAACTTCTATTGAAGTTAGGGCGGATAAATATACTTTACGAGCAAGCGGTGAAGTGATGAAATTTGAAGGTTGGAGGAAGGTGTATGGCGGGGGACAGAATGCGGAAGACGCGCAACTTTTACCAGAAGTTGAAAGAGGGGATGTGCTAGAAAAGATTAAAGTGTTGTCGGAGCAGAAGTTTACCCAACCGCCTCCGAGATTTAACGAGGCTTCGATTATCAAGACTTTAGAAAAATTGGGAATTGGAAGGCCTTCTACTTATGCTCCTACTATCTCAACTATCCAGGTCAGGCAGTATGTAGAAAAAGACGAAGGTAAGTTTCGACCTACTTCTTTGGGAATTGCAGTTAATGATTTTATAGTTCACAACTTTCCCGATATTGTTGATTATCAGTTTACTGCGGGAATGGAGGAAAGTTTGGATGGAATTGCAAGGGGAGATAAAGAGTGGGTACCGGTAATGCGCGAATTTTGGGATCCGTTTTCAAAAAAACTGGAAGGGGTTGAGGAGACTGCGGAGCGGGTTAAGGTTGCTGTTGAGGAAACTGGGGAGAAGTGTCCGAAGTGCGGGGAAGATCCCAACGTCGCTCGCGCTTTGCGGGGCAAGCAGGTCATTCGCCTTGGGCGGTTTGGAAAGTTTTTATCTTGTTCTCGTTTCCCGGATTGTGACTGGAAAGATAAGTATGTTGAGAAGATTGATATTCCCTGTCCGGACTGTAAGGAGGGGGACGTTATTATAAAGAAAACAAAGAGAGGGAAAAGTTTTTATGGGTGTTCACGGTACCCGGATTGTAAATTTGCCAGTTGGAAGAAACCGAAGGATGAAGGCGAGGAAAGTAACTCTGCGGCTTCGACAGAGTAGCCCATAGCTCGACTTTTGGGTGCATCTGTGAGATAATACTTCATTGACCAAGTTGGTCAGGTTAGTAGCACAAGAGGGAAAAGTTAAAGATGAAGCGGAGAGAAGGAACCCGCGCTTGGTGGCTATTTGGCTTGTGGAGGTGTGTTCTTACGGCCACCATTGTGTTGTTGCTGATCCCGGGGTCCTGCGCGATCGGTCCGATCATGGAGGGACGGTTGTTCGTTGATGGCCAACTCCCCGAGCCTATCTTATTCTGGCTGTTTCTGTATCCTGCGGCAGTGGTGGCTTGGAATGCGCGGTATGGGGATTCATCCTTTTGGCGTACTGCCGTTGGGATGATTCTGACTGCGGGTGTCACGTATGCCTGGTTGCAGATTGCTGGCGCGTTTGCCGGCCTTACGATGGTGGTGTCCGTCGTCGTTTGCTCAGCGGTGGCGCTGAGTGCGCAAGTCCTCAGGGGGTTGTTTTACTTTGTCGCGTGGGTAGCTCGGGACCCCGACCCTTGGAGCATGTTTCGCGATATGGACGAGAGTGCCCAGGTGCTCGAGGACGAGTTTCGCTAGGCCCCATCTGCCTCTCTGAAGTGCTCGCCCCGTACGGGTTTGTGATTTATTTCACTTACTTTGTGCGGGGCGGCTTTGTTTTTAGAGCTTGACCTTTGAAGGCAGTTTGGGGAGGATGGTTTTGGCAAATTGACTGAACGTTAGCCTTTTTGCTAAAGTGGCTTGTGACTGAGAATAGGAATTTAATTGGGGATGTTTCTGTTGGAGCTCAGGATAGACTTCCTGGGATGTCTCCTGGTGCGGTTTTGGAGCATGATGCGGAGGCAAGCAGACGGTTGGGGACTACCATGACGAGAGTGGGTTTGACAGCTCCTTCTATTTGCGAGGCGTGGGTTGTTGGTTATCGAAACAGAGAAGGTGGTCGTAGCGGTCCGCATTGGGATTGGGACGGGGGAGGAGATTCTCAATATCATCGGTGGAAGGAGCCAATAGTTTGGTTCTATTCTTCTGAGACAGGTGGTATTCCTCAAGATTTGTTCGATCTTCTTTCCGGAGGACAAAGAGGGCAGTTGGCGGCGGCGCTTGCTAATGGTTCTGCCGATAAGGTTTCGCGGGAAGACCTTTTGTTGATGGCGGAAGGTTCAAAGCGTGCGCGTGAGGCGAAGGATATGGTTGCTTACCTTGCACTTCCTCCATTGAAAGTTGTTTTTCCTGGTTGGGTAGACACAACAGACTGGGAGCGTATCAGACCTTTTGTTGACGGCAGACGAGCGAGGGTTCTTGAGTTTCTTGAAATTCTTGGCGAGGATCTTCGGTCTGAGAATACTCTGGTTTTAAAGGATTCGGGGGTTTGGCTTGCTAGTCTTGAAGGGCTTAGCCCGGAGGATCGCGGTCGCTTGCGGAGTGGTTTGTCTTCTATGGCGAGTGGGGGTAAAGTTTACGAGAGGCCTGGTGGTAATTATTTGGTTCGCGGACTGTCTGGTGAGCAGGAGAGTGTGCTGCCAGCATACTTAACCAGAATGAGAGTCCCTTTTAGGGGGGATGCTGACGGTGGTGTTGAGACGATGGGAATTTCCAGGAAACTGTTGGAAGAACTTCGGGGTGCGGCGGTTGCTGAAAAGTTGACACCAGGTAAGGATTTGAATGAAGAGTTACCCAGTCTGGGGGTTTTGCATTGGCGTTGTTGATTTTTTGGTAGACTTGTTGGGTGAAACGGTTCAAAGTTGAGTTTATTTTGTTGGGGTTTTTGGGGATGGTAGGGATTTTAGGGCTGTTTTATGGATTACGCCTTAAAACAGAAATTATTTCGCCTGGGAAAATTTCTACTTCTTCTCCTGAACCATCAGCCAATCAGCCGTTGGCTGAAGCGACCCCCACGTTAATACCTACTCCGACCCCTATTCCCCTTCCTGATCCTAAAGTTTACGGCCCTTGTCGGGAGGTGCCGGTTTTGATGTATCACCATGTTCAACCTGCTTCGGCGGCAGCGGAAAAAAATCAGAAGAATGTATCTATGAATAATGAGGTTTTTGCCCAGCAAATGGCGTACTTGGCCCAACGCGGGTATACCACAATCACACCCGACGAACTGCTGAGTTTGCTTGTGACAGGGTCTCACCCTGTCAAGCGAGTGGTTTTGACTTTTGACGATGGATATGCGGATTTTTACACATATGCCTATCCGGAGTTGGTTAAGTATGGGTTTCGTGGTACGGTTTTTATGGCAACAGGACTGGTAGGTGGGGCAGATTATTTAACATGGAGTCAGATCTCGGAAATTGCCGGTTCGGGACTTATTACGTTTGCTGACCATACATGGTCTCACAAGACTATGGGGAACGCGTCGGAGGAGACCGCAAAATATGAGATAGGGACTGCAAAGACTCAGTTGGAGGAGCATGGGCTTGGGCCGGTTACTTCGTTTGCGTACCCGTATGGTACGCCAAGTAAAATTGCTGAGGGGGTTTTAGTGGATTTAGGAATAAAAACTGCGTTTACTACGATTCCAGGAAATTATCAGTGTGCCAAGCTTCCGTATAGCATGCGCAGAACGCGGATTGGGAATTCGCCCTTGTCTTCATATGGGCTCTAGCCTTGCAAGGTGTATCCTTGCGAGGCTGGGTGGGTTTTGGGAGTGCCGGAGGTAATACATCGCGTTCGGATGTGAACGTGACTCGGTTTCCTCCGGCGCGCACTTGAGGTGCCTACCGATTTGCGCGTGATGCGGGCTACTTTTTCTCTCCGTTTACTAACACTACTGGTACGCAGAACCGGTTCTTGAGCGATTCGTACATGAGAGCAAGTGTCTCTAGGCCGCCGAGTGCCTTTCTTTCAATGGCCGATCCGGCATGTTCCACTGCGTTTCCGGTGACCATTATTCCGGGTATCACCCAATCTTTGGTATGTTCCCAGAAATGTAGGCTGTCTTCGGCCGCGATTGTGAAGACGAGGACGGCGAAGAAAAGGTACACCGCGAGCACACCGAAGGTGAGCATGGTTGGGTAAAAGTAGCAGAGAGTACCGAAAGAGGCTAGTCCAACGGCCATCCAAGGATAGACGTAGAACCTCAGGTTCTTGGTCCAGAACCATGTCCAGGCTTTGTTGAGCTGGCTGTTGGGCCACCAATTTCCCCACCAGACAGAGGCCGCTGGCTCTATGTGGTCTTGCCATAGAATTGTAAGGAACGCTATGGCAGCGATAGCTGCACAGGCTGCTACGATTACGAGGAGAACCAGGCCTACTACCTCCAGGATCAGGATCAACACTTTGGGTAGTTTGACCGTGAGTAGTGTGATTCCTACGACTGCGGTGGTGAAGAGTAGAACCATCCATGGGCGCAGCCAACCGGCGATCTGGTGCCGGAAAAAGAAGGCGAACGGCGCTCTGAACATCACCACGCTGCGGATGAAGCAGATGTCCAGTTGCTCGGGGGGGTTACCACCCATTGATTCCCAGTATTCGTAGATCCTCCCAACGAGCGAGCTCCGACTGATCGCTACTCTTTGCATGTGGTTACCCTTGCTTGGTTGTGCGGTATGTGATTTGGAAACGTGCCAGGCGTATTTTACCGTTAGACCGGCGGGCAAGTCAAAGATTTACCCATTGACAGGTAACTTTGCTATCTTGTAAAAAGGCTTTTGCTGCCCCTTAGAGTTTTAAATGGTCAAAACCACTGGTGTTCAGTTTTCAATGGCGCAGTTTCATGCTCTTGAGAAAGAGTTTGCAAAACTTAAAGAGAAACTTTGGTGCTCGGAATGCGAGCTTCCATATGGAGCTTTCCTTTCTGATCGGGACATTAGACGTTTGATTCAAAATGGCAGGATAAAAATTGATCCTTTGCCGAATTTGAAAATTGGAAAAGGAGGGGATTTGGGAACCTGCAAGGTTGATTTGCATTTGGGACCTGAGGCTTTAATTATTGATGCTACACGGTTAACCCATATTGATTTGGCTGGACCGATTCCGGATGAGTATTTTAGGAAGATTGATGTTCGCAAGCTTGGGGAACTCAAGATCCATTCGGGGGAAGTGGTTTTAGCAAGGACTCTGGAAAAAGTAGTTTTGCCGGATGATATTGCCGGCAGAATTGAAGGTAAGAGTAGTGTTGCGCGGCGAGGGGTTTCGGTTCAGGCAGCACCACTTTTTGACGCTGGTTGGAATGGGTATCCGGTTTTGGAGCTTAATAATGTTGGGAAGCTGCCGGCGGTTGCAAAGTATGGTAGTTCAATTTGCGCGATGAGTTTTAATCATTTAAGTTCTTCTACATTCCAATCGTATGCTAAAAGAGATGGTGTACGATACGGAGTGCAAAAGAAAACACAGGTTTAAATTATGGCAGTATTAGGACCACAACAATTATTGGAATTAGTAGAAAAACAAGGCTTAGTGAGCAACTTGGCCGAACGGGAACTTACGAATCCGGAAGGGGCCGGGTTTGATATTAGGATTCGGCGAGTTATGAAGATTGCCGGAAATGCCTTCTTGGGGGTTACAGAACGGCAAACTCCAACAGAGGACGTCCTTTGCGAATATAAGGAAGGGGAGAAGATCTCTTATACAATTTCTCCCGAAAAGTTTGTTTTGATGGATACAATTGAGGAGGTTTCAGTGCCAGAAGATCTAACGGCACATATTTTTGCCCGGTCTACTCTTTTCAGATCTGGGATATTGTTTATGGCGACGCAAGTTGCACCTGGATATAAAGGGAGACTTATTTTTGGTTTGAAGAATTTGGGGCCAGTGCCGGTAACTATTGAGATGGGGGCAAGAGTTGCCCATATTCAGTTTTTGGAAGTTTTAGGTGGAGGAAGTAAATACAGAGGTCAATGGCAGGGAGGAAGAGTTTCTGCTACAGAAAGAGAGGAGCAGGTATAGGATATGGCAGGGCAAGAATCAGGACAATTTAGGGGGGCGGTTGGGCAGGAGGTTAGGGAGGCTTTGATAGCTCCGGAAACTTCTGTCCTTGTCTCTCCTATGGGTTTTCTTCCTGAATATAAACGTAGGCTTCTTGATTCTGCCGAAGCGCATCGCTTGCAGTTGGCCACTGTATCGGAAGTAGGCAGAGGATTGCGGGAGGCTGTTTCTGCTTTTAGTGACGGTAGGATGGATTTAGATACTTTTCTGAGGGCTGCAGGGACTCTTGATGAGTTTGTGAGCGACGGAGAAAAGGCTCATGAGGAGGAAGTTGAGTTTATTAAACACGCTCTGAGAACAGGGGAGGAATTGGCAGTTATTTTGGCGCGTGTTTCTCGGAGTCCAGTGTCATTTGACGAGAACGCTCGTGCGGTCACAGAGGAGGGGGCTGCGAAGTTTCATCAGAAGTGGGTTGTTAGTGTTGAAGGTTATGGTCACGCGTCTGTTGCGGAGCATGCGATTATTCATTTGGGAGTTTGGGGAATACCTTCTCTTGATGGGGATTGGATAACTGATAATAGATTAGCTTCTTACACCGAGTTTTCTGCGCGCTTTGGTGGTAGACAGGGGTTGGACTATTTTACTCCCGAATCGGTGGCTCGTGATCCTGTTCTGGCTGCTCGTTGGCATGAGGTACACAGGAGGCTGTTTGAGTTGAATGATATTTTGCTTGTCTCTGGAATGGAGTATGTGCAAACAGATGAAGCTCTCGAGAAGTGGCCTACTAGGCGGGTCGATTCGGAGAGTAGAGTCAGGAAGTTGGTTTCTGACCAGTTTAAAGATCTTATGCCTGCATCTCGGCTGACTAGTATTGGTTTGACGATGAATGCACGGGAGGCGGAGAATATAATCCGCAAGTTTTTATCAGCCCCTTACCCTTCGGTTCGTGCGTTAGGAGCTTTGATTAAGGAACAGGCGCTTAGGGTTGCTCCAACTCTTGTTAAGTATGCTGATAGAAATGATTATATGGTGGCTGCGCGAGAAGGGGTTGGAAAGCTTGCGTCTGAAGGTAGATTCCGATCAGAATACTCGGCGTTTTCTCCGGAGCGCGAGATGGTTGATCTTATTGGTTATGATCCCCAAGCCGATGAAAAGTTCCTTGCTGGTGCAATGTATTCAGACTCTAGTACTGGAAGCTACAGGCAACTTCTTGGGTCGGTCGGGCGAATGAATGAAGGGCAAAGACGAGATGCAATTTTAAAACTTCTTGGGGGTCTAAAGTCCCATGATGTTCCGATCAGGGCTTTGGAGATGGTGAGTCCTTATCAAGTTGAATATCCAAAGATGAGGTATGGACCTTGGAGGGATTACAAACGACACAGACTGCAGTTTTATGATGCAAAGGATTTGGATGTTCGGTATGGATATGCGATACCACCGCTTGCTTACGAGATGGATCAGTCTGCAGATTCTCGATTCCACGGAACGGTTGAGGCGATAAGGCGTGTTATGGGCGATGTAGAGGAGTTGTTTAACAGGGTTTCTCAAGTTGATCCCTATGCTGCGCAGTATGCTGTTACTCGGTTGCATTATCGTCCTGCAATAGCGTCGCTTAATTTGAGGGAAGCATTCCATATGGTGGATCTCCGGAGTGGAGGTACTGCTATTTGGTCTATAAGGCAATTTATGTGGCCGTTTCTTGACGAGATGAAGAGGGTTCACCCTCTGATACATGATCATTTGCGGACTAAAATGCGGCTTAGACCTCGTCCCAATCGCGATTTCCCATGGACTTTTTAAAGTCTTGGTTTTTGCTTCCATAGCTTCGGGTGTTAGAATACGTTAAGTGGATAAACAGCTTCAGGAGTTTCTTAAACAAGAAGAGAAAAGGCAGAAGGAAACAATAACTTTGATTCCTTCGGAGAATTATGCATCGCGTGCAGTTCGGGAGGCTGTTGGGTCGGTTTTGTCTAACAAGTATTCAGAGGGGTATCCCGGGAGAAGGTATTATCAGGGCAACAGGATTGTTGATGAGATTGAGAAACTTGCAGTTGACCGGGCAAAAAAACTTTTTGGTACGCCACATGCAAATGTTCAGCCATATTCGGGATCCCCTGCTAATTATGAGGTTTTGTTTGCGTTGATTAAGCCTGGTGACCCAATTATGGGGATGGAACTTCCTTCTGGGGGGCATTTGACGCATGGTCAGCCGAAAGTTACTTTTTCGGGGGAGTATTTTGGGTCACACCAGTTTGGAGTAAAAGAGGATGGGCGGTTGGATTATGCGGAGATTGAACGTTTGGCAATAGAGCACAAACCAAAAGTAATGCTTATTGGGACTACGGCGTATCCGCTTACCTTGGATTGGGAGAAGTTTGGGGCGATTGCAGAGCGAGTTGGGGCGTGGTTTGTTGCTGATATAGCACACGTCGCAGGATTTATTGTGGGAGGGGTATATCCGTCTCCGGTTCCCTTTGCCCATATTGTGACAACAACGACTCACAAGACTCTTCGGGGACCCAGAGGGGCAATGATTATGGTTACTCAAAAAGGGTTAGATCAAGATGCGGAGTTGGCGGAGAAAATAGATCGTGCAGTTTTCCCAGGTATACAGGGAGGCCCGCACGACAATACTACGGCGGGGATAGCACAATGTTTGTATGAGGCGGCTCAGCCGGAATTTACGGAGTACGTAAAACGGGTAATGAAAAACGCACAAGTATTGGCGGATACTCTCCAGGGTGGGGAGACCCCTGTCAGGTCTCGCCTTGCGGGTTTGACGCTTGTCGGGGGCGGGACGGAGTCGCATTTGGTTTTAGTTGATTTGCGACCCCAAGGGCTTTCGGGAAATGTTGTGGCCGAGGCTTTGGAGGTTTGCGGAATTGTTACAAACAGAAACAGTGTTCCCGGAGATACTTCTCCGTTTTATCCTTCAGGAATCAGGCTTGGGACGCCGGCGGTGACGACACGGGGGATGAGTGGGGAACAGATGTTAGACATTGGGGGTTGGATAATCAGAGTAATAGAGCACGTTCGAGAGGAAAGACTTCCGGAAAACAAGGAAGAAAGGCAAGTGTTTTTAAGAGATTTTAAGAAAAGGATTTGGAAGGATGAGATTTTACTGGGAATAGCGGGGGAGGTACGGGAGCTTTGTAGGAAGTTTCCGGTTCCAGATTAATTTGAAATTTAAAATTAGAAATTTGAATTCAAATTGGAAATTAAAAATTGTAAATTCTCTTGAGGAGAGGTTATATGGCAGCAAAAGTTTTTGATGGAAAAAGGGCGGCTTCCGAGATATTGGAGCTTGTCTCGAAGCGTGTCAAAAAACTTTCTTTTAGACCAAAGTTGGTGAGTTTTTATAATCCTCGGGATCCTGGGAGTGCGTTGTATACGCGGATTAAGAAACAAAAGGCAGAGAGCGTGGGGATTGAATTTGTTGGCTGGGAAATATATGGGGTGACAGAGGCAGTAAGGGAGATTGGGGATGTTGGGGGGGATGAGGGTGTTACTGGGATTTTAGTGCAACACCCGACGGGAGAGCATGCATACTCTGAAAGTGATTGGAAGGCTCTTGTGGAAGCTATACCTCAGGAAAAAGATGTTGACGGTTTGAGGGGAGATTCGCCGTTTGTTCCAGCAACTGTTAAGGCTATATTTGTAGCGCTTTCTGCTGCCGGAATTGAGCCTGCAGGCTTGAAGGTTTCCGTTGTGGGGGCAACTGGGATGGTGGGTAGGCCGTTGGTGAGACTACTAAATGAGAAGGGCGCAAAGGTTCGGGAGATTGATGAGAATACTCGCGATGTTTGGTTTCAGTTGAAAAATTCTGATGTTGTGATTTCTGCTGTTGGGAAGTCGAATTTAATTCACGGAGATCAGTTGAAACAGGGCGTGGTTGTTATTGATGTTGGGTCTCCTGGGGGGGATGTGGATTTTGATTCGGCGCGTGCTGTTGCTTCATTTATAACTCCTGTTCCAGGAGGAATTGGGCCGTTGACGGTTGTGTGTCTTTTGGAAAATGTGGTTGAAGCTGCGGAAAAGAAAAACCCTTAGGTTTTACTTTGTAAACCTTTGTCTTTGTAGGCCGTGGTGTGGGGGCCGATTCGGAGGAAGCGGACTGTATTCTTTGCCTGCCACTCATAAACGATTCTAATATCGTCGGTTATGCTGAAGGCCCATTTGCCTTTTAACTTTCTTTTGAGGAGGTGATTTTTAACACGAGTGTCTTTTGGGTTCTTTGCGAAGAGTCTAACTTGTGAGTCTATTACACCAATTGACTCAGGGGACTCTTGTGTAAGATTTCTGTATTGGGTGTTGAATGTACCTTTTCGTTTTATTTTTAACACTCTTTGATTTTATCTTTTTGCGTAATTTTTCAAAACCCCTTGTAATATCCTCTTCTGTTTCCCAAACTTCATCATTATCATCGGGGGTGGCGGCGGTTTCTAAAATCTCATCTTCTTCGGCGGGAGTTAATCCGTTTACTGTTACTTCTTTGTACAAAGTTTTTCTCAAGGAGTCGCGGATCATCTCACTAATGGAAGCATAGCTGCCAACTTTTACAGCACGTTTTACGTCCTTATACATATTTGTGGGGAGAGAAATGTTGATAGTGGTCATTGTATGAGTATTGTATGGTTTTCGTACAAAGTTGTCAAGAGCTTTGGGTTAGGCTTTGATTTCTTCGGTTAAAGTGTTGATGAATTCGTCGTAACTTCTTATGTAGTCCGCTTCGTTGTATGGTGCGCTTGCCAGTACTAGAATTACACAATCTGGGGAAAAATTTGTCATTTCGTGCCAAAGCATCGCTCCAAGTCTTATTCCTATCTTTGGCGTGTCCATGACTATGTCTTGTTGTGTTGTTCCATCGTCAAGATGGAGTCTGAAGGAGCCGTTTACGCAGACGATTACTTGTTCCAGTTCTTTGTGTGCATGTTTTCCTCGTACTGCTTCACGAGCCTTGAGGCTGTTGATCCAGTAGGCTCTTTCTATGGGGAAGGGAATGTGTTTTCCGGTTTCGGCAATTGTTAAATTGCCATCTGGGCGGTCTGGTACGAATTGAAAATTTACGATTCCAGAATTTTGGACGAAGAGTTCTTTGTCTGTAAGTTCTTGGGTTAAACGAAGAGGAAGAGGTCTTTCTGTCGTCATAAGGAGGATTCTACAGAATGAGCTTGTTTGTTTCAACAACTGTAGGAATGGATCGAATATACTCTACAGAACGGGTCTTGCAGGAACACAAAATGGGTCAGCTTGTTGCAGGTTTAGCTTAGGTTTGGTAGAATGGCGGGAACACACATTCGGGATGACTCCTGGATTCTTCCCTCGAATGGCGGTATAAGGAGTCTTTTATAAATGGCTATAGACATATCACTTGAACAATTACTTGAGGCTGGGTGCCACTTTGGGCACCAGACAAGACGTTGGAATCCTCGGATGGCGCCTTATATTTATGGAGCACGGGAAGGCGTGCATATTTTTGATTTGGCAAAGACTCGCGACGCAATGGTTGAGGCTCGTAACGCTGTTGAAGAGACAGTTTCTAAGGGTGGAACTATTGTGTTTGTGGGTACTAAAAGGCAGGCTCGAGATTTGATTCAAGATGCGGCGGTTAAGGTTAATATGCCGTATGTTACAACTCGCTGGTTGGGAGGAACTTTAACCAATTTTGAGCAGGTTAAGCGTTCTGTTCGAAAATTAGGGGATTTTCGCGAAGGACTAAAACCTGGCGGAAAGTTTGCAGACTACACCAAGAAGGAAAGGCTGCTCATTGATCGGGAGATTTTAAGGCTCGAACATCTTTTTGGAGGATTGGTAACGTTGACTAAACTTCCGGACATGCTGTTTATTGTTGATACTCATAAAGAAGTTTCGGCGGTTCTTGAGACGAACAGATTGGGTATTCCTGTTGTGGGGATTACGGACACAAACGCTGATCCGACGCTTATTGATTATCCAATTCCTGCAAACGATGATGCTGTAAAATCGATAAGTACAATCCTTGATTTTATCGTTGGTGCAGTTGAAGCTGGTAAAACGAAAAACGAGAAACGAAAAATGAAAGAGGAAAGTGACATCAAGAAATCAGTAACATCAGTTAATCAATAACCAAGATGGCAGATATTGCTCAAATCAAGAAACTTAGGGATGAAACCGGGGCTTCTGTTTCGGATATTCGAAATGCACTTGATGAGGCCGGAGGAGACCAAGATAAAGCGCGTGAGCTTTTGGCGAAGCGGGGTTTGGAGAGGGCGGAGAAAAAAGCGGAACGGGAAATTAAGGCCGGAAGGGTTTTTTCTTATGTACACCACACAGGGACTGTTGGGGCGACTGTAGTTTTGGGTTGCGAGACGGATTTTGTTGCAAAGACCGATGAATTTCAGAAGTTGGGCACAGAACTTGCTATGCAGGTTTCTTCCATGAATCCTCAAGATGTCGAGGAATTTTTAGAGCAGGACTATATTCGCGATCCTTCTACTACTGTTGGGGGTTTAATAAAGACTGTCGTGGGTAAGCTTGGCGAGAACATTCAGGTAAAAAACATTAAACGCTTCGAGGTGTGATTTGCGCGGAATGAATTCCGCTATTACACTTACACTTAAGCTGTATGCAAGAAGATCAAATTAGGGCGCGGATGGGGAAGGTTTTGGAGAATGTTTCCGCGGATGTTGGAACTTTGCGTACGGGTCGTGCAACATCTTCTCTGGTTTCTGAAATCCTAGTTTCGGTTTACGGGGGGCAACAAAAGCTTCGGATAGTTGAACTTGCAACGATTACTGCGACTGATCCCTATTCTCTTCTCATTTCTCCTTGGGATAAAAGTATTATTGGCGAGATAAGGCGTGGTATTGAGGCTCTCAATCTAGGGTTTACCCCGGTTTTAACGGGAGAGGAGATACGGATTAATTTTCCGCCGTTGACTCAGGAAGATCGAGCGCGGTATGTGAAACTTCTTCACCAAAAGCTTGAGGAGGGACGAATACAACTTAGGCAGGCAAGGCAGGAGGGGATGAAGGATATTAAGGCGGCGGGAGAGCAGGGTAATCAGGGGGAGGACGAAACAATCCGGCAGGAAAAAAGACTTCAGGAGATAACCGACGAGTTTATGGGGAAAATTGAAGAGGTGGGACAGCACAAAGAAAGCGAACTTCGTTCTCTTTAATTTAAAATTCACAATTTGAAGTTTTAATTCAAATTAGAAGTTAGAAATTACAAATTTCTCGAAGAGATGACAGTATTTATTTTCATAATCGTTCTATCGGTTCTTATTTTGATCCATGAGCTTGGGCATTTTTTGGCTGCGAAAAAGGCTGGTGTTAAGGTTGAAGAATTTGCTCTCGGGTTTCCTCCGAGGATTTTTAGGAAGAAAATTGGTGAGACTGTTTATTCAATAAACGCGCTTCCTTTTGGAGGATTTGTGCGTCTTTTTGGGGAGGACGAACCGACAAAGACCGACCAGAGGCGGTCGTTTTTTGCGCAGAGCTTGCCTACAAAATTAATTGTTGCGTTGGCTGGGGCTTTAATGAACTTTTTCTTGGGAGTTTTGATATTTGCCTTTCTCTATTCTCAGGTTGGAGTTCCCCAGAAAGAGGTTTCGCAGGTTGCGATCGGGCAGGTTATCCCGGGGACGCCAGCTGAGGCTGCGGGGTTTCGCGACTTTGATAGGATCCTCACGGTTTCTGGGCGGGCGATTGGGAGCGTTGAAGAATTGAAGAGCGTTGTTGGGGCAAATTTAGGGAAGGAGGTTCAAGTGGAGATAGATCGGGCACCTATTGTTCCTTTGGCGCACAAAACTATTGCTCGCGGAGAAGAGCAAAAAACAACCCTAAAGGTTACTCCGAGGTCGGAAAAAGAGGGAGAGCCCGCGACGATTGGAGTACGACCTATGGTTTTACCTTTGACTTACACTAAGTTTTATTCTCCGCCCGAAATGATTTATCGATCTATGGTTTATGGGGTAACTGATAGTATTTCATTTGCTAAGCAGATATTTTTTGGAATCGGAGGAATGCTCCAAAATTTAGTTGTTAAAAGAGAAGTTCCGCAAGACGTTTCTGGGCCTGTTGGGATTGCGCAGATTGTGGGGGAAGTTTATAAAATTGGATTTTTACCATTGTTGTCTTTGGTGGGAGTTTTGTCTATAAACTTAGCGGTTCTTAACGCGCTTCCGTTTCCGGGTTTGGATGGGGCTCGGGCTTTTTTTGTAATCGTGCAGGGAGTGACCCGACAGCGCATCTCTCCTAACATCGAGAAAAACATTCATCTTGTTGGATTAGCTCTTCTTTTTCTTCTTATTATTCTTATCAGCGTTCGGGATGTGGGGCGGTTGTTTGGTTGATTATAATGAAAAAAGAAAATCCACGTATTGTTGTGGTTGGTGGTGGTACGGGGACGTTTACTGTTTTATCTGGGCTTAAAAAGTATCCGTGTGATCTTACGGCCATTGTTTCGATGGCTGATTCTGGGGGGTCAACTGGTAGGCTTCGAGATGAGTTTGGGATTTTGCCTCCGGGGGATGTTCGTCGGGCGTTGATTGCTTTATCTTCTGAGCCTGAGCAGCTTACTTTGAGGCGTTTATTTGATTATCGATTTGAAAAAGGAAACGGTTTGTCTGGGCACTCGTTTGGGAACCTCTTTTTGGCGGCTCTGACTGATATTATGGGAAGCGAGGTTTTGGCAATTGAGGAGGCTGGGAAGCTGCTTGGCGTATCGGGTATTGTTTTGCCTGCGACTTTAGTCAATACGGATCTTGTTGCGAGGCTTGAAGATGGAACTGTGATTCGGGGCGAGACAAACATAGACCTTCGTGTAATTCGGCCAGAGGTTGGGATTTTAGATGTTTTTTTGGATCCTGGGGCCGCGGCCTATCCTGCGGCACTTCAGGCTATTTATGACGCTGACATGATTGTTCTTGGCCCCGGAGATCTTTATACGAGTGTGATTGCAAATTTCTTGGTTGGGGGTATTTCTGAGGCAATTGGGAATTCCAAGGCTAAAGTTGTGTATGTTTGCAACATCATGAATAAGTTTGCCGAGACTAATGGTTTTACTGTGTCGGATTATGTTAGTAAGATCGAAAAGTACTTGGGAAGAGAAGAGATTTCAAAGGAAAAATCGATAGTTGATGTGGTTTTAGTTAACCAAGACGGTTACCCTAAAGACCTTCTTTTAAAGTATGAGAAGGAAAAAGCTTTTCCTCCGGAATTTGACTTAGATAAGGTACGAAAAATTGTTCCTGATGTGCTTGTTGGTGATTTTTCCTCGCATGGAACCTTGCTTCGACACGACGCGTCAAAGCTTGCGAAGGCCTTAATCGGTTTAGTCTAAGCATGAACTACCACGGCTAAAGCCGTGGTATCCTTCGGCTTCGCCTCCGGCGAGTTCGATCTTGTTCGATTCAACCACGGGCAAGCCTGTGGACTTCTTGAACAATCTTAAAATGATATACTTGGTGCGATATGTCTGAGTGTATCTTTTGCAAAGTTGTTGCTGGGGAGGTTCCATCTACGAAGGAGTATGAGGACGAGGATATTTTGGTTTTTCGTGACATCCACCCGAAAGCTGACGTTCACTTGTTAATAGTTCCCAAAAAACATGTAGCGGAGTTTGCGGATCTCCCCGACTTGGAAATATGGGAAAAGATGAGCAAGGTTGCTAAAGAATTGATAGAGAAGCTTCATTTAAGGGAGAGTGGTTATAGGTTGGTTAATAACGGAGCGGGAGCGGCTTTGATTGAGCACTTGCATTTACATTTGTTGGGAAATGTTCCACATACTAGGGACATATAAGGGAAAGGGTAGTGGGTTGAAGGGTGTGGAGGCTAGTATGGAAAAAGGTTAAAAGGTAAGGGTGTTTTAAGCCCTTTAACTAAACCCCCTTACTATACGAGCTTCCAAACCCAAACCTCTTTACTTTCGACTGTTATGCTAAAGAACAATTTACAGAAACAAGCACAAGATGCTATGAGGTCTGGGGATTCTGTGAGGGTTTCTACTTTGCGTTTGCTCTCGAGCGCTCTTCACAATGAGGAAATTGCGAAACAACGGGATTTGACGGAAGAGGAAGAGGTAGCAATTATTAGAAGACAAATTAAGCAAAGGCAGGAGGCCATTGAGGCCCTTCGCTTCGCTCAGGATAAACTTACGAGTTCAAGTTCTGCTGATCTGGTGATGCGAGTTGAAAAAGAGGGGCAAGAGGCTGAAATTTTGAAGAAACTTTTGCCGGAACAGATGGGGGAGGCTGAATTGAACGAAATAGTTAATAATGTGGTTGGAGAGCTTGGTGTTTCTGAGTTTGGGCGTGTCATGGGAGAGGTTATGAAGAGAGTTGGCGGGAAGGCGGACGGGAAGGTTGTAGTGGAGATTGTGCAAAAGCGATTAAGTACGAAGCACTAAATGTTGAAGATTTACGTTACACGCCAATCAAGGTATCCAGCCGATATTAAAAAACTTAAAGAAGGTGTTCGGCGAGTCTTGGTTGATAATAGTGCGACGGATGCTGAGGTTAGTGTTGCTTTGGTTGGAGAGCGGAAAATGCGAGAGCTTGGGCAGAGGTATTTGAACGAAACGGAGGAAGACGAGGTGCATGAGGTTTTGTCGTTCCCTTCTCTTGAGGGTGCAAAGGAGGGCTTTTTGGAGGGAGAGGGGAGATTGCAATTGGGTGATATTTTGATTTGTTACCCCGAAGTGAGGAAAATTGCAATCAAAAAGAATAGGTTGATGGATGATGTGTTGGTTGAGTTGGCCGAACATGGGACTCTTCATTTGTTGGGAATACACCACGAGGAGTAGAGGTAGACATTGGACAACAAGAGAGAGATGGGAGAGCTTGGGGTTGGATTGCTTCTGGCAAATTTGCCAATTGATGATTAAATGAGAGGTGAAACTTTGATATATGACGTATTATCTTAAATACAGGCCGCAGAAAATTGGAGAATTGAACCTAGTTCGTGTTAAAGAAGAATTAGGTAGGATACTTGGGAGTAAGGATATTCCACACGCATTTTTATTTACTGGTCCGAGGGGAGCAGGGAAGACTTCCGCAGCAAGGATTTTGGCAAAAGTGTTAAATTGTGAAACACCAAACGGGATAGAGCCGTGCAATAAGTGCGCGCAGTGTGTGGCGATTACTAATGGTTCTAGCTTGGATGTTATTGAGATTGATGCTGCTTCTAACCGGGGGGTTGATGACATACGTGCTTTGAGGGATGGAGTGAGGCTTGCAACAGCTGGGGCAAGGAAGAAAGTTTACATAATTGACGAGGCGCATATGTTGACAACGGAGGCTTCTAATGCGCTTCTTAAGACTTTGGAGGAGCCGCCTGCCCATGTTGTTTTTGTTCTGGCAACTACTTCTGCCGGCAAACTTTTGGATACAATTCGATCACGTTGTACGACTGTTACTTTTTTTAAGGCGGGGACTGTCGAGATAATCGAGTCTCTGAAAAGAGTTGTTGGCGGAGAGAAATTGGAAGTTGAGGATGGGGTGCTGGAGGAGATTTCCCGCCTTGTGGATGGAAGCTTTAGGGAGGCGCATAAGTTATTGGAACAGGTTTCCTTAGGAAAAGAAAAAGTTACTTTGGAAGACATAAGGCGGGGTTTGTCTACGCAGAATTCCTCGATTGAACCTTTGGTTTCTGCTTTGGTTTCTTTGGATATAAAAGGCGCGCTAGTGGAGATTGATCGAGTTTCTCGGTCCGGAGCGGATTTGAAGCAATATACCACTTCTATAGTTTCTGTTTTAAGGGAAATTTTATTGGCGAAGTTCGTTCCAGCCTTGCAAGGTGTATCCTTGCAAGGCTACGAGGCTCGGGATTTGGGGGGGGTGGAAAGGGTGAGGGAGGGGATTGAGTTGTTTTCGGTTGCGGCAAATCAGATTCCGACATCGGTTATTTCGCAGTTGCCGTTGGAGTTGGCTGTGGTGAAGTGGGTTGGTGGAGGATCTGCACAGACAATTCGTTCCGGTTCCAACTCGTCTTCCGATGAGGCCAGCGGAAACACTTCTCGGGAACGCCGCGGTGCGCGGACTGCCGACTTTGTTCCACTCGAAGTTGACTCAGACACGAAACCGGTTCACAAATTGCCTGTCGTAGCTCCTCCTGAGAGAAAGGAGAAAGAGAAACTCTCTTTATCGGAATCGGGATTTCTGGAGGACGACTTAAAAAAAGTCGATAGCCTGTCCACTGGGGAGATAGTGGTGGGGGGTGACAATGGGTTGGAGGAGAAGTGGAAGTTGGTTATGCGGGAGGTTAAGCCTAAGAATCACTCTATTGAGGCATTGCTTAGGGCCACTCGCCCGAGGAGTTATGACGGGAAAATTTTGACGATTGAGGTTTTTTATAAATTCCATAAAGAACGGATTGAAAAGGATCCGTATCGCAGTTTGGTTGAGGAAATTGCGACGCAGATATTAGGGGCTCCGGTTCGGCTTGATTGTTTGCTTTCTGAGTCTCAGCAAAAAGCTCGGGATATTGTGAATCTAACAGAGACTGTTGAGGATGATATAGTTCGCGCTGCGGAAGACATATTTGGAGTTGGGGTGGACCAGACGAACAAACTGCCAAATTGACATATTCAATTCTGGAGATGATACTTGATTTTAATGACAAATAGTCGGGGGGGCTTTGTTCCTCTTTTGGTCTTAGTTGTAGTTGCGTTTGCAGGTATTGGTGGTGCGGGATCTGTGGCTTTGGCCCAACGGAGTTTGCCTGGTGAGACTTTTTATAAAGTTAAAGAAATTACAGATCAGGCAAAGCTTGCATTGGCTTTTACCCCTGCCCGGAAGGCAAAAGTTTACTTAAAAATTGCCGATGAGAGGTTGGTTGAGGCAGATAGGCTTCAGTCTAAGAATGCGGATCCGAGTCTTGTTGCGGAAACTTTGAACAAATATAGATTTGCGCAAGATAAAGCACTTGAGTTGCTGGGTAATCCGGATAATCAAACCAGTGAAACGCAAGAGGTTGTTCAGCAAATAAAGGATCAAAAAGAAGAGAAAAGCAGAGTTATCAATAAGGTAATAGACCAGCTTCCGCAGGAAAAAAAAGATGAGGTTAAAAGGTCGATTGATGAATCGAATAAAAATAGAGACGATACAATAGCGGGTCTACCAAGTGGCGATTCAGGTGGCTCTAGTCCTACTGGTACGACGACTACTTCGCCAATTTCCGCACCGACGCCTACTGTTTATGTGCAACCTACTCCGACATATGTGCCTACTTCGATACCAACGTCCGCTCTGTTTTCAACACCAACTCCTACAGTGGGTCCAACACCGACCTCTGTCATTGTCGGGACGATTGATGTTTTGGTGGTTGCCCATCTTGGGAATCAGGACGTGAATGTTAGCGGCGCAAGAATAAAAATTAAATCTGTGTCTACTGGGGGTGTTTTGGTAACCGGAACGGCTGATTCTTATGGTCGTTTTCGCGCAGATAACGTGTCGGCTAATCAGAATGTGGATGTTATTGGGACACAACCGTCTGACTGGAACAGTTATTATTGTGGGAAGTGGTCAACTTATTTGAGTGCAGGCGGGTTTAAAAGTGAGACACTCCGTCTTCTTTTCTCAGAAAGCTCGACTTGCGAGTAGTATTTATTGTTGTTTATATGGGAGTTTGGTGTTAAAATTCAACGAATAAATATGTTTGATAAGTTTAAGCAAGGCGCAGATACCTTAAAAGCTATTAACAAGCTTCGTCAGATACAGAATCAACTCTCCAAGGAACGTGTGACCTTCGAAGAAAATGGCGTCAAAGTTGTACTCTCCGGCGATCTCAAAATAAAGACATTGGAAGTTGACGGAGAAGAGCAGGAGCGTGTCTCGGCGGTTTTGAATAAAGCTTACGAAAAAACTCAAAAAGTTGTGGCTCAAAAAATGCAAGAAATGGGTGGTGGTTTACAAGGTCTCCTTGGTAATCTTGGATAAGTAAGTTTTCAAGATTGTGACATCTATTTCTGGATTACGAATTTCAGGATCTCGAAGATCCCGCCGAAACTTGGTATAGGCGGGATTTTTCGTGGCCAAGCATGATCTGAGCCCACCGTGTCCGAATCTCCACGCGGAAATGCGCGAAGTGACAAGGTGGGCTCATGTTTGGTTTTGGGCTAATCCTGCAGATACTGTGCACGGCGGCGTCTGAGGACCCAGCTCAAGCTGCGAGGGTATAGCAGCAGTTCCGCCCCCAGGCCTTCACCAATTGGTCCGCTCGTACAGTCTGGATAGTAGAAACCAGTACAGCCTGGTGTACCGCATTTGCAATGCGATACCGGTTTGCTGGGCTCCGCTTGTTGCGACTTTGCCTTATTCATGATCGTCTCCTTCATCGAGGCGCGCCGACTGCTCCGCCTTGGGTGGCCACATATGCACGTCTCCGGCAGGGCAGAGCGTGGTGTGTTCCTTTGGTTCCTGTGTTTCCTGTTTGGTCGAGTAAACCGCGGGTGATTTCCTCCCATTCGTCATGGTCTGCCGCTTCGTCGTTTGCTGCGGCGAGAAACAGCCAGGCTGCAAGAAGTCCGATGGCGCTTGCGGCGACTGTCAGGGTCCATTGCCACCAGTTCTTGGGCATTCTTTTCCTCCAGTGCTTTTGGTCAGTTGAGTCGTTCTCTGGGTAGGTGTCGCCATACAGCGAGCGGGACGCCGAACTGGCGCAACCAGTCTTCTGTGGTGATGCGTCTTGGAATGATGCTTCTGCCTGGACCTTCTGTTGCCTGGTCGGCTTCGTCGACGATTGTTAGCCTAATAAGGAAGAGCAGGCAGATGAACGCTAGTACTACCAGCCCGAACCAAACGATGAGTATGATTTGTATCATTGCTGTCTCACCTCCTGGCGCGTTAGAAACTCAAAGTGCGGAATGGGCATGTGCAGTATACAGCAAATTTTTTGTTATACTAGCCAGAGCCATGCGTATACCTGTTGCTGTCCGGCGGTTGATTGAATCTTTTGAAAAGCTTCCCGGTATTGGGCCAAAAACTGCCCAGAGGTTAACTTTTTATCTTCTGCATGTTCCCCAGGAGCAATTGGAATCTTTTGCGGAAAGCTTGGTAAATCTTAAAAAAAACACTGTTCTTTGCTCCATTTGCCGTAATGTTGGGGAGAACGACCCGTGTTCTATTTGCAGCGATCCTTCACGAGACAAGGGGATCGTGATGGTTGTTGAGCAGCCATTGGATATTTTGGCTTTGGAACGGTCGGGGAAATACAAAGGAATCTATCATGTTTTGCATGGAGTTATTAACCCTTTGGACAACATTGGGCCGGATGAAATTTTTATACGGGAGCTTCTAAAACGAGTTGCGACTGACGAGTCGCGAATCAGTGAGATTATTTTGGCAACGAATCCTACTATGGAGGGAGAGGCTACTGCGATGTACATAAAGAAGCAAGTTGTAGAGTTGGGGAACGGAAGTTCTAGCATTAGGATTACCCGGTTGGGGGTGGGGGTTCCTACCGGAGCGGATCTTGAGTATGCAGATGATACGACTTTGAGATATGCTATAGAAGGAAGAAGAGAGTTTTAAATTTGAAATGCCCGCCCCCGCCCCTTTACCCCAAATAACAACTCCTCCGAGGCCTAAGCCGCCTGTTAAAACTTTTGAAAATACCGAGTATGATCCTTCTTCGGAGTTGTCTCGAATGGTTTCTACTATTGGAGAACAGATAGCGGGGAGCCCGCCTGCTGCCCAGGAGTATAATCCGCAGGAACTGCATCCGTTTGGCGCGAACCCGGAAGTTCTTTCCCAAAATGACCAGAATTTTGTTAGGCAGAGAATGGCGCAGTTAGACGCAGGATTGAATAAGATTAGAAAGGAAGAGAAGCAGAAAAATGAACAGCAAAAAGCGGCACAGGAGGAGCGAAAAGCTGTGTTTTTGAGGAGAAAAAAAGAGGCGCAGGGGAGTGGGGAGGTGCAGGGAAAAAAGAGGAAAAGTATGATGCAGAGGGTGATGGGTATTGTGAGGAAAGATAAACAAGGAGGAACTGGGGAGGTGGGGAAGAAGCCGAGTCAGTAATGCAAAAAAGTGCGGGCCCCCGGCAGCGGTAGTTTGAAAACTGTCCGTTGTCGGGGGCTTTTGGGTTGTTGGCAGGGGTATGGTTAGTAACCGCGGATGCGCTTGCGTTCGGCTGCGGATCTCGTGTAGTAGCTCACTCGCCACCCTACGAGTGACAGCAGCAGAAAAAGTACGGTTTCTACGACCCTGACGACTCCCACATGGGTTTGGGTAAACGCGAGCCCGCTCACATAGAAGACCACTCCGCCGAGGGTTAGAAATGCGACGGCTGTGAGGAGTGGCCATACTTTTAGGTGCCAGGCCCCATCTCTTCTTTCGAATCTGATGGTACGCAGTCCGCTTTGCAGGTTGAACCCCAGCTGATAGCCTGACCAGGCTGCTTGGACTGAGAAGAGGATTATCCAAGCCAGAGTGCTTAAAAGCTCTTGGGACATGGCTAATCTCCTACAAATCCGAGGCAAAGCAGCTGCCCAGGCCTAGAAGGATGGCAGTGCCGGTAAGAGGGTAGCGGAAAAGGCGGCGCATGGGCCAGGCGAACAGGCTTGCCCATCCCAGAATTAGCGATCCAGCACTGAGTCCGCAATAGACGGCTATGTCGTTGGGAGAGGGCATCTTCTTTTGGGTTTCGTCGTATACCCCGCGGGTATACACACCAACCAAGATGCTGCAGAGCAAGACTGTAAGTGTGCGTAAACAGAACCACAAGAAACCGATCATTCTAGCTTCCTTTATTGTTGGATGTTTAAGGGCTTTGCCCCTGACGGCCCGATGCTGTCAATACTTAAGGCAAGCGTATTGTAGATTACAGGCTTGTTGATTACAACTCAGCCTTGCAAGGTGTATCCTTGCGAGGCTAACGAAGAAGATGCCCCGCTTCCGTTGGTTTTTTAGGCCGCTGGAAGCGGGAGATGCTGTGGGCGAGGCTGGCTGGTGGGAGAGATGGCCCTAGGCGGATGCCATCCTTCCGGCGGCCGTGAGCTTCTGCTCGAGCACCGCGACGGCTGTGCCAACGGTCACTATCCGTTTTACTTCTTGGTCGTCGATGTCGAAGCCGAAGGTATCCTCCAGCTCCAGTACGATGTCGATCAGGCTGGCACTGTTGATGCCCATGTCGCCGACGAATCTGGTGTTGTCAGTCGCGTTGTTCCACGCCTCCTGGTTTTTGGTGTACTTGGCGACGGCAGACAGTACTTTTTTGCGTATGTCGTCGGTGGTCCATTTGTCCATTGCGCTTGCTCCTTTTACTTGGCGTCAGTCTTCGCGACGGATGACTTGCCGAGATGGAAACCCAGTTGGACCAGGGCTGTCGTGTAGAGTACGAGGTGCTCCCAGTCGCTGATTCTCAAGGGTAGCCAGGTGTGGGCCAGGGCGCCGGCGAGGGTTGCGGTTGCCAGAGCTGCTGGGGTGACGGCGTCTGAGCTGGTATTGCCGTCATCGAGATTCTTGGCGACGCAGTTCGCGCTTCTGGCGAACTGTTGGGCGCACCTGTACTGGAAGTACACAAGTGCAGCTATCCTGCCAGTCGTGAGAGCGAGCCTACACAGTTCTCGTAGGACCAACATGTGATTAGCCTCCCTAATGGAAAAGAACTTTTGCCCTTGACGGCCCGATGCTGTCAATACTTAAGGCGAAGGAAGTATAAATTATGGGGTTGTTCTTGTCTACTTTTGCGTTTGAAATGGCCTTGGCCTAAAATGGGGTATGCTTAAAGTTTACAACACGCTGACCCGACAAAAGGAAGAATTTAAATCAATTGAGGAAGGAAAGGTACGCTTTTACCAGTGCGGACCGACGGTTTATTGGACTCAGCATATTGGAAATATGCGGGCTATGGTTTGCGCGGATCTTATCCGCCGGTCGCTCAAATACTTGGGGTATGACGTAAGTTTTGTTCGAAACTATACGGACGTTGGGCATTTGTTGGGAGATAACGCAGGGGATGCGGATACTGGCGAGGATCGGATGGACAAGGGGGCAAAGCGCGAGGGTTTGGAACCACGGGAGATTGCTAACAAATATATCAAGATTTTTGAAGAGGATATAAAAGCTTTAAATATAATTCCTGCAACACATACTCCGCGGGCAACTCACTATGTTCCTCAGATTATTGAGATGGTGCAGGAGCTGGTTGGCAAAGGTTTTGCATACGTTACCCCTAAAGCAGTTTACTTTGACGTTTCAAAGGCAAAAGATTACAACAGGTTAAATAAACAAAATTTAGAGGAGAATAGAGAAGGGGCAGGGTCTGGGGACGTGCAGGATTCTGAGAAGAAAAATCCGCACGACTTTGCTTTGTGGTTTTTTAAAACTGGGGTGCATAAGGATGCACTACAGACGTGGGATTCGCCATGGGGCGAGGGCCTGCCTGCCGGCAGGCAGGGTTTTCCTGGTTGGCATATTGAGTGTTCGGCTATGATCAAGACCCTTTTAGGAGACACAATTGATATTCATATGGGGGGAATTGAACATATTCCTATTCATCACACAAATGAGATAGCGCAAAGCGAGGCTGTAAATGGGGTGCCCTTGGCAAATTATTGGATCCACAATGAGCATTTGTTGGTTAACGATAAAAAAATGGCAAAATCCGAAGGGACTGGGTATGCGTTATCGGAAGTTATTGAGAAAGGTTATGACCCTTTGGATTTGAGGTATTTTTTCTTGCAGGCGCATTACAAATCGAAACAGAACTTTACATGGGAGGCGTTGGATGCTGCGCGGACCGCGCGTGGGCGTTTGCAGTCTGTTGTTGGTGGTTTGTCACAAAACAAAGGGGACAATGTTGACGAGCAGAAGATTGAGAAGTACGAGGATTATCGTGTTCAATTTGAAGAGGCCTTAAGTGATGACTTTAATGTGTCCCAAGCTTTGGCGGTTTTGTGGGAGGCATTGAAAAGTAATTTAGCATCGCAAGATAAGTTGGACTTGGCTACGAACTTTGATGAGGTGTTGGGATTGAGTTTGGATCAGAGACAGGATATTCAGGGGGTGAGAGATATACCAGAAGGGGTTTTGGAGCTTGTGGATAAACGGGGGCGATTGCGTAAGGAAGGTAAGTTTGAAGAGGCGGATGGTGTACGCGGGGAGATTGAGGAGATGGGGTATTTGGTTAAGGATACTGCAGAGGGACCGAGCGTGAAACGTAAAACTTAAAACGTTAAACGCAGAAAAAGAGAAACTGCCTATGCGAGAATTTATTTCCAGAAATGATTACCAGATTAAGCTACTTCTTTTGGCTGCTGTGATTTTGATTGGAATACTTGGCGCGGTTGACCTTTTTGATTTAAATGAAAGATCTTTGCCCGAGGCTGTTCGGAGCATTGTAACGCGGGAGACAGTTACTGAGAAAGATAAATGCGGGAAGGATTGTAAGGAAGAAATAGATAAAAAAGTTTCGGAGGCATTGGCGACGGTTTCAGGAAAACTGAAGAATAGTCTTAGTACGAGTGGGACTACTAAAACAAGCTCTGTGTCTATTGGGAGTACTTTTTCTACGCGTAGCGCTGACTGGACGGATGTTCCGGGACAAACGGAAGTTGATCCGGGAGAGTATGGAGCTTCTCCGGCGTTTTATGTGGACGCGTCGGTTAAGATTGGCAACTCGAACGGGGAGGTTAAAATTCGCTTGTTTGATATAACAAATGGAATTGCGGTTTCTGGGAGCGAGCTTTCGACTGTCACTTCAAGTTACTCTAACGTGAGCTCTTCGGCACTGCTTTTGTGGAGAGGGAAAAACTTATACAAGATACAAATAAAATCGACCATTGGGGAAGAGGCTTTTGTTGCTTCTGCTAAGATAAGGGTTGTTTATAAGTAAATGAAATTCTCAGCTGTAATTTTTGATCTTGATGGGACCGTGCTTTTGAATGAGGATGTTTACGCCTCTGCGTTTTTGGCGATACTTGCAAAACATGGAGTTCGTGCGGACACCCCCGGGGTGGACTCACGAATTGTTCATACTCCTGGTGTGGGTGTGGAGAGGAATTGGGAGATTTTCAAGAAAAGATATAATTTACCTTCTGAGGTAGGAGTTGACCAGTTGGTTCACGAAACACAGGATGAGTACCACAAGAGACTTCCCGAGGTGGGTATTCGGCCTGGGTTTTTTAATCTTCATGGGGCATTAGCCGAAGAAGGAATACAGATCGCCTTGGCGACTTCGAACGACTGGTGGTTGGTTGAGGACGAACTGACGGATTTGGGGCTGTTGCCGTATTTTAATGTGACTGTTACGCGGGAGGAGGTTGTAAATCCGAAACCGGAGCCTGATATATTTTGGAAAGCTGCTGAAAAATTGGGGGTTCCTGAGGAGGCATGTGTTGTCATAGAGGATTCGATTGCTGGGATAAAGGCTGCGGGGGAGGCGGGGATGAAGGTTATTGCGGTCTTAGGAACAAATACTGATAAGAAAGGTCTTCGCGAGGCTGATTTGGTTGTTGAGGATTTCTTGGAAATTAATCCTCAAATAATAGACGGACTTTTTGGTTAGTCTAAGATTTGACCCGGCCGGGTTCCGGTTCTTTTACAAACGTTG
>Ga0209541_10000851_pt1 | contig 60584 bp, 78 predicted proteins | sample RifCSPlowO2_01_FD_184027 | JGI IMG/M metagenome (GOLD analysis project Ga0209541, IMG submission 184027) | Groundwater microbial communities from Rifle, Colorado - Rifle CSP2_plank lowO2_0.1 (SPAdes) (version 2) | ecosystem: Environmental > Aquatic > Deep subsurface > Groundwater | place... | reverse complement strand
CTTGGCTAGATTAATTGCTTAAAGAAAAAACTTGATTTTTGCAAAATCACAGAAATCTGTGAGTTTTTGCGGTGCGTTGAAAATTATCCACAGATGGAGTTTCGTAATTCAAAGAACACTAGTCTTTTGTCGTTCAAATCTCCTTTATCCCATTTAGAATAAGGGTTTTTTAGATTCTCAAAGACCTTATCTAATGCGGTTTCAAAGTCTATTTTAGGGATAGCGGCACCAACGAGCCTTTCTTGTAATAATTCTTCTCTGTTGGCTAATTCCGTGATCTTGGTTTCATAACTAGCAATGACTTTATCATTTTGGGTTTTTGTAATTCTTCCTAAGATATTGTCCCGTTCTATTTTGTTGAACTCTAACTCGGCTTCGATTTGCTTGTGAGTTTCAGACAGCTCGCTCATCTTTTTATTCCAAACATCTAAGAATATTGATTTAGTGAGGTGTAATATTTGTGAGCCGGGCTTTATTCTTTTTAATATCTCCTCGAATCGAGTTTCTATAACAATTTTTTTAATACTCTTATTCCTTTCAACGCAGCCATTAGTATTACATCGATAATATGGAAACTTTCCAGTTCTACCCTTGCTCCAGCTTGCGGTAAACGACCCATGACATGTCATACAATCAACGAAGCCTCTTAATGGAAAATCATTGCGAATATCTTTTCTTGCCTTAAGTCTGACTTTCCCATTCAGCCGATCTTGTATTTTTTCATAAGTATCTAAAGTTATTAAAGCCATATGATGCCCTTTTCTCCTAGGAACATCCCACTCCGGACGCTCAATATATCCGGCGTAAGCAACCCGTTCAAGCATGCTTCGGACAGCATTTAAACTAGGCGTGTATTTCTTGCCGTGTTTTACAGAATAATAATTTTTCTTTTTCAAAAAGTTTAATACCTCGACTTGTTCTTGGAATCTTCCGCTCGCATATCCTTCTAGGGCTTCCCGAACTATAGTAGCCTGTGGCTCAATGGGCGTTAATAGTTTCCCATGTATTGGGTCTTTAGTCATTTGATAGCCCGGAGGGGCATAATTTACCCAATAACCCCTTTCTAAGCGTGCCTTTTGCTTCTGAATGACCTGTGAGCGATTTTGTAGCCTTTCAAGCTCTCCGGCTGCTGCCATGACTATTTCAGCGAATCTTCCTGCTGGCGATTCATCGAAATTAAAATTCAGACATTCAGGCTTGAGATTCAACGCTTTAAATGTGCTTCTCAATTTCAAGTGAAATTCTGTGTCTCTAGCAAATCTCTTTAAGTCATCAAAAATAACAATATATCCAGCAATAAGGTTTTTTTCGGCATAATGCAAAAGATCTACCATCGCCGGACGCTTCAAAAAATCACCGCCACCCGAAAAACTATCCCTAAAGACCTTCTCAATTTTATAGCCCTTTTGATTGGCATATGCGGTGCACCTATGCTCTTGGCTTTCTAGTCCGTGTCCCTCGGTCTTTTGCTGCACCGAAGATACTCTGCAATAAATCAAAGCTTTTTGCATATTATTTGGTTTTAGCTTTGTTAAGCATTGCATTAAATTCTTTTTTGCCAATTCTAAATTCTTTACCAAACTTATATGCCTTTAATTTTCCTGCTTTGATATACCGGTAAATGGTCATAATATTTACCCTTAACGTATTGGCTAGCTCTTGTGCCGTGTAAAATTGTTTCTTGTTCATAAAGTTTATACACCAAACAATCCGCTAATCATTGAGACAACCAATGCGGTGATAGCAGCAACTATTATAGTTCTTACGTCTCCCTTAATTGAAAACCAGAAGCGTTTATATATCGGAGCAAAAACCATGTGTCCCTTCTCGGTCAACCTATAAAATGTCACTTCTATTTGAGTTGCTTTAATTCTTCGAGTAACTTCTTCAATATAACCAGATACTATAAGAGAATGTGTTATCCTAGTATCTCTATTCGGAATGCAGTTCATAATATCGGACTGTGAAAGTAACCCGATATTTAAATCTTTAATATTATTCAACGCTGTCCTTTCGTCTGGTTTCATATTTCCTATTATACTTTACAATGCTTTACATTGCAATAGCCTATTAATGCCCTAATTCCTTATCCAGCACTTGCTCAATTATCGAATATAATGCGTCCCGCAACTGCTCTATCTGCTCATCTGATAGTTCTAGACCCTCTAAATATTCTCTACATTTTTCAACACTAAGCATATTAGTTTCATTTGGTCTGACCAAATAATCTTTTCTCTAGGGTTTCTATTGTGTCCTCCAAGCCCCCGACCTCTCTAGCCCGGATAATAATGTTAGCTAAAAACCCGATGCAGTTAGCTTTTTGATGTGTTATAGGCTCAGTTCTTATGCGGTTAATAGTGTCTTCCAGCAACTCCACAACATCGGAAATAGATTGAATTTTTATAGGCTCTAATTGCACAGGATCTTTTCTTGGTTTTGGTGCCAACCCACCCTTAAGAACAGCCTTTTCTTTTTCTTCTTGGGTTGCCGGATTATGAGTAAAACAATAAACAAAACCATCCATTGAGTTGGCTCCGCATTGTAATTCGTCTGGTTTTATAAATTCGCACTGCATAAGCTTTTGCTTATAGGGGGGTGGCGTAAGAATTTGTAATCAAATAAAAATAGGGCTCACGAGTAAGAAAGCCCTATTTTTATTACTCGTGATAAAAACAAAAAAAGGAAGCCTTATTGCTTCCTTAATTGCTTAAATTACCCACACAGATAAAAGCACAAAGGAACACAATAAGCGTGTTCTTTATGATTTAATCTCCGTGGGCATGGCTTTCCTCCTAGTCCGAAAGACCACGTTATCCCTTTGATTAAAGATTGAAGTCGTTTTAATAATTTGCAGGTAACTTTCGCTTTGAAACTGCTTTATGCAATTCCTTACTAAAACTGAGCTTTATTTTAAATCGCTATTTTCAGTTTATATTTACCACCAAATTTTTGCCAATAGCGATATATCAATAGATTGTGGATAAGGCTGTTTTTTGTTAAACTTTAATAACAATTTAATAGAGCCTAAACCGCATAGAAATATGCGGCATGGCGATAAAACCGATCAGGGATATTAAGCTCCTAGTCCAGAGCACCCTGATCGGTCGTATTCCGAAAGGAATATGGGTGGCGTAAGCCATCGCTGGCTGGGAGCTTTGTGTTTCCAGCACATTAACAACAATGATTATCAATAAAAAACAGTTTAAAAAGCAAGCAGAGTTCAACGAATTTTTGCTTTATTATATAGATATATTAAATTATTTGCTTTTCACAAATAAGATTCTAAAACCGAAAGAAATGGATGCAAAAGCACTAAAGATAATGGAATCTCTTAATTATAAATATCCAATCACCGATGATAGTGACGGATTGGCAATTTTCTTAAACCATTTAAGAAAAAGAATTGCTGCTTTCGAACATAATGAGGCTTTCAAAAGCGGGTTTGATGAGTATATTAAATAATTTTTTTACCAGACACTATGACGATTGATAGTTCACATCAATCTGAACTCCCAAAAGTTTTGCTTTTTCCGATTCATCTGTAAGCGTGAGAATTGTATTTTTTTGTATAATATTTTCATATTCATCATTTGTATAGTGCTCCCGAATTGAATCAATTATATCTTGATTTACCGTAGCTATATATTGGTTCTCATGATTTCTGGTGTGCACATCAGCCAACCGGAATAGCGTAGCAATTTGTCTAGGATCCATATTGCCATACAATCTGCTGTCATGAAAAATAAAATTCATTTTATGATTGTGATGGGTTAGCAACAATGTCATATCAAAACAAAAAATCTTTACTTCATTAATACCATCTGACGTATCATCCTCAATCTTAGCATCAATATTAAATCGAACTTGATTAATATTTTCGTTATTTTTTATTTCAATACCACCGGGCTTATCATCATAAAACTCTTTAGATAAAGATCTAAAGGTTTTGATATTTGTATCAATTAAATTTTTAGCTTCAACCAAATATTTATTAGTATTAATATTTTCTTCTCCGAATTTCGATTTAAGCCTAGCCGTTTCATTTTTGTATTCTTCAATAATTTCTTTATAACTATTTAACTTTTCCAGCTTGGATACATAATCAGTAAGTTTTCTGTTTATGGCCACAAATTCATCCAAAGCCTTATGTGCACCTAAATATTTTAGGTGTTCATCAAGTTGTTTTGCTAAGTTTTTTCGGTTTTTTTCCTCATAATCCATTTCTTTTTTTAATTCTGCTTTTTCCGCATTTAACCTTTTTATTCTGTTAGACATTAATCTACTATGGAAGTTTTCAACCTCTTCAAGACGTCTTATAAGCATTTTAGGAATAGAAGTTTTTGCTTCCTCGTATAAACTAACAATAGAATCTTTGGTAATATCGGATTTCAGGCTTAAAGTTCTATCAATATTTTTGATTGCGTTTTCAAGCAAGATAAGCTTATTTTTTATTTCCTGTGATTTATATTGCAGATCGTTGGCTTTCTTTTGGATTTCATAATAGTTTTCAGCAACCTCGAAGTTTTTTAGAACATTTTCAAGCTCTTCTATTTTTTCTTCTAGCTCTATCGTTTCAATTGCAATGTCTTCGCCTTGAGTAAAATACTTTTTAAAAATTTCGTCTTTTTCAATATTTTTTCTCAAGGAATCCATTCTATCTAGTTGAGTTTTTAGATCTTTTTTTATAGCAACTAGGTCAATATCTAGACCCAATAAATATGAGATATTAACAAGCTTCGCATAATCAATTTCTCTTTGGAAAATTGTATCAAAAGTTAAATAACTATCTTTTAATGGTCTTATGAATCTTGTAAAAAGGGTTCGCCATGTCAGGTAGGGTATGGTTTCGTATAGATTAAAAACTTTTTTACCAAAGATTTCTTTGGCGGAATCCAATTTCATAGGCTCTCCGTTTAAAATAATTTGGTCTTGCTCATCCGTGCTACGTGAGACTATAAACTTTTCTTTTCCAACCATAAACTCTAGAGCAAACTCCCAGCCGGGTAATTTAATTTTAAATTCCTCTATAGGATCGCACCCTAAACAAAAATGTATAAGCTGAATAGACAAAGACTTACCTACTCCATTATATGTTTTCTGTAAATTCTTTGAGAATTGCTGCACAGAAGAACCAACAATTAGATTAAGACCCGGCTTAAAATTAATAGTGTGAAAGCTTTTTTGGTTAGCTGACAATTTTATTAATTGCATATATAAAATAGGCCGTCTTTATTTACGTTAATGGCTCCTATCATGTATAGATAATTAATAGTTAAGATCAAGTTATCGTGCGAATGGTATGTAGGTAGGGTTGAACTATTATTGAGCATTTGGATCTCATCCCATATTTCCTCCAAGTTTTTTGATTTCTTCAAACTTCTTAATACATATCCGCCCAGGCCGAATAGTGATTCAGATAGCCGTATATGTTTTTCTGGTAAAATCATCCTAGTTTTTTATAGGCTCCTTAAATATGTCACAACTTTCAAAATAATATGCCATTAAAACCAAAACAGCTTCTTGCACGGATTTAGTGTTTGCTGGGCTAGCACTATTTAAAATACTTACAAAAACTAGGTCGCTTTTACCTTTTTGTTCCGGGATGGATTTGTCAGCCTCATTATAAAATTTAGTAAATATTTCTTTTAAAATTTTTCTTGGGGCGTTGCTATTACGCTCAAAAAAATCATAAAGAACCGAAACTTGATAACTTCCAACTTTGAGGTAAGCAGCTATTTGATCGCTTAGACCATTGAATTTAATTTTTTCTTCAAAGTCCGGCAATATCAGGCTTTTGTCAATTTTTAAGGATTCTTGCTTCTCAAGCAAATAATTAACAACTTCGGTCATGGCACCATAATCAATTTGTTCAATCTTATCCGGGGCAGGAATATAGTTAATTATACTATAAATCTCTTGATCGGTTAATTCGAAAAGGGCATTTTCCAGGTCTTTTGCCAGAAAAGGTCTACATTTGATGCCTTCATTCTCATTTTGTATTTCCAATAATGCCGCTTCTAACTCTGGATATGCACCCGAATACTTATCATTGAAAACAAATGCATATTCCTTTATGGGGCTCTTGTCGTGCCAATAAGCCTTTAAACCATTAAAATCATTTTTGCATTTTTTTATCGCATCTTTTGTCTTACTACTTGGACTTTCTGGGGCGTAAACTTGATAATATTGTCCTTTTTCCGCTATAAAGCCGTCATTTTTACGATCACCAGTTTTTCCATGAGGCTTTACCGGGCGAAAGCCCTTGTCCCATTTTTCCATTACAGAAATAAACAATTTCTCATACGCATTACCATGAGATTCTAGAATCTTTACTTTGAAAAAAACTCTCGCCAATAAGCTTTCATCGTTAGTCATTTAATGAAATATTAGCAAATATATTAGGTTTCATTAATAGCATTTGCACACATTGAACGTCAAACTATGCTGTCTATGGCTATTTCTCGATTTTTTAGCACCTCTCCCCATTCCAAAATATAGCTTTCCATCTGATTCCAAGTTTTTTTTACCATGTCCACAAATTAAAAAACACGGCAGTAGAAGGTCGTGTTTTTTAATTTGTTTTGTGATGTAACCGGGAATCGAAGCCCGGAGCATGATGGTGCGAGGGCGGGCTGTCCGATTTTTCAGCAGAAAAATACGGATAGCCGATTCCCGATTAACTCGTGACCGATTCCGTGCATAAAATATTTGTGACCGATTCCCAGCATAAATTAGAAAAAAGAATGATGTTATGATATTCTAAAGCCATTATTTTCATTATGGTATCTAAAAAAATACAAAAAAATAAAGGTGTAATAATTTACCAGGCAAAAAGCGGAGCGATTGAGCTCCGGGGCGATTTTACGCGCGAAACCATTTGGGCCTCGCAAACGCAGATTGCTGATGCTTTTGAGGTTAATATATCAACGATCAACGAACATATTCAAAATATTCTTAAGACTAACGAGTTGCACGAAAATGCAACTATTCGGAATTTCCGAATAGTTCAAAAAGAAGGAAAAAGAGAGGTAATGAGAGACGTAAAGCATTATAACCTCGATATGATTTTATCCGTAGGTTATAGGGTTAATAGCAAAAAGGCGACACTTTTTCGCCAATGGGCCACAAAGACTCTGCGGAATTATATTGTGGACGGCTTTGCTGTAAATAAAAACCGTATCGCAAAAAATTATGCGCAGTTTTTGAGCGTGGTTGATGATATTAAAAAATTATTGCCGCAAGGCTCATCAGTCAATCCGAAAGATGCAATTGAACTTATTTCTCTTTTTGCAGACACCTGGCTTTCCCTCGACGCGTATGATAGAGAGCTTTTGCCAAAAAGAAAACTAACCAAAAAGAAAGTTAGCCTTACTTCTGAAACAATATCAAAAGACTTGGTTGAGCTTCGCAACGTTCTTATTAAAAAAGGCGAAGCGACAGATATATTTGGGAGAGAAAGGCATGCGAGTGCTGTGGCCGGCATTGTGGGAAATGTAATGCAGACTTTCGGCGGTAGCGAATTGTACCCGACCATAGAAGAAAAAGCCGCTCACCTGCTTTATTTTATGGTAAAAAATCACCCATTTACAGACGGCAACAAACGTTCGGGTGCTTTTGCATTTGTTTGGTTTTTAAAACAGGCAGACGTGCTCGATGTTCACAAATTGACCCCTCAGGCACTAACCGCACTTGCCGTGCTTGTGGCCGAGAGTAATCCAAGCCACAAGGAAAAAACCATTAAGCTTATATTGAATCTCATTTCAAAAAACAATTAGTTAATTATTTTTTACTAACTCGTGACCGAATCCGGGCACTGTAATTGCGAGAGGCGATTCCTAAGCACTTCTTTACGAGACTAAAGAGCCCCTAACCATTTTTCCCGTTAAAGCGGTAACTTTATGTGTTATATAATAAGGGAAAATGATATAATAAAAATATGGCTTTAAATAACAACTTATTTCTCATAAGCTACTTTTTCGTTTTTCAAAACTGTTGTAAACATCCTCTCTCGATTGACCGCCTGTTGCCCAAATCTCCGAAGATGCCAATAGCCAATAAGTTGCAATATTGCGTCGTTTCGGTATATTAGCAATATGGCTAAGTTAGTGAATCGGGTTGATTTTTCCGCAAAAATAAAGGAAAAAAAGCTGGGCATTTTTTCGGCAGCTAATATATGCGCTATATTCGGCGTCTCCCCAGTTGCCGCAACTTTCTTATTGCACCGCTATAACAAACGAGGTATTGTTGTCCGCATCAAGCAAGGACTATACGCTCTTCATGATATAGTGCCGTCATTACCCGACCCATATATCGCTGGAAGGCTCTATGCCCCATCATATGTCTCTCGGGAATTTGCGCTCTCTTATCACCGCATTATTCCTGAGACGGTATATGAGATAACATCAGTTACAACAAAGGCGACTCGCCGATTTGAAAAACTCGGTAAAGTATATTCATATCGACATATTAAGCGAGCGGCATTCACTGGTTACAAGACAGAGAGGATGGATAGATTTAGTTTCCTCGTCGCCGATCCTGAAAAAGCATTTGTTGATACGCTCTACTATCGCATCCTTTCGGGCCAGAAACCTATTAATCGTTTTGATAAAAGTAAAATTATTAAAGAAAGGGCATTTAGATATGCTGAACTTTTTAAAAATCAAAAACTCGCCGGTATTCTAAAGCGAACACTAAAATGATTACAAACGAAACAATCAACGAGCTAGCTCGCCGGTATCAAACGAGTGCATTCCCAAATATTGTACGAGAGTATATTCAGCATCTTTTCCTCGCCTCGCTCTATGTGCTCCCGGGAGCGGAAAATCTTCTTTTCAAAGGAGGAACAGCTTTACGTATAGTATACGGCAGCCCGCGTTTTTCCGAAGATCTGGACTTCTCGCTTTTTCGCATCCCACCGCGAGATACGAAGCAGTTTGCGGAAGGCCTTCTCATAAAAGTACTCACAGAAATTGAGCGTTCAGGCATAAAAACAGATTTACATGAAAAATCTCGCCCTACTGATGGAGGTTATTTTGGAGCTGCAAATTTTTCTGTAGATCAATTTCCACCAGCAAGCGTAGAAATCAACGTATCAGCCCGCAATGGTAAAAATCTTATAGGCGAAGTAGACAGTGTGGCGAATGAGTTTGTGCCTACTTACACATTGTTCCACTTGCCTCAAGATTATATTGTTGAGGAAAAGGTATTTGGCGCTCTTCTTGAACGCAAGAAACCACGCGATTTTTACGACCTGTATTTCATGATGCGCAAAGGAATGGTATCGCCGGGCAATCGAGCGCGGCTCGCCGACTATACAGAGAAAATTCTTACAGATGCGCGGCAAATAAATTTCGATGCCGAGCTAGGCGCGTTTCTTCCGGCTAGCCAACATATGATAATACGCAATTTCCCACAAACGCTTGAACAAGAAATGCATCGCCAAATATCAATTTCCTGACCTTGCCAGAAATGTCGATTAAGCTATAACTAGCGTGCGCGTATTTCGAAACGCGAGCACTGCTTGTTTTGCATTAAATAAAAACGATTGTTATTCTTATTGAAGAGCCGATAAATATCTCTTAGGAAAGGAGGGCTGTATTATGAGTAAGGGCCTGATGTACAAAGAAGCACTGGAAAGAATTGCAAAAAACATGGGCATTTCACCCGGTGAAGCGGAAAATCGCATTAAAGCTGTGCGAGAAAGTTTGTCTGATAAGACGTCTGATTGTCTTTCTCCTAACGAATGGCAAAGCTGGCGGAATTATGCATTACCCGGAAACAGGCGGCGGCATTTGGCAGCATGCGCATTTTGCACAAAAGTAAGCGCCGTACTGATAAGGTAATATGCCGCGGAACTAAAAAAAATAGAACCAGTTAAAAAGAGGTCAACAACCTCTTTTTTCTTATTCCTATATTGTTTCTTACCTATAATCCTTAAATTGTTCGAGTTCCGCCATTTTCGGCAGAAGCATTTTAACGGCGCGGTTCCGCGCGATATTCCATGATGGCCATTTTATCGTATAGGGATCCGGTTTGCCGCGAAGATAAAGTTCTCTTCCAAGATAATTCCTGATTTCCCGGTCGTTTGTGTTCATCGCCCAGATTAGCTCGGGCATGGCGTCGTCCGAGAGACTGCTAAGGTACAGGGCATCCAATTTTCCCGTGTCCTCATACCGTTCCAGATTGCGGCGGGCGATGAAAGCGTCCGGATTGAGCATGTTCATGCCGAAGACAAACAAGTTGATAGCGACAAAAACGCCGTATGCGAAAGAATTTTCTCCGCCGCCTGCCTGACCGGCAGGCAGGTTCCGCAAGGTCTTCCAAGCGAGCAGGCAAAATACAACCGCAAGGAGAATAATGAAGGAATGGCTGAACAATCTCTGGACGGTAAATCCATATGCTTTTTCGTAAAGCGAAAGCCTGGAATACGCCGAGAACATAATAACCAGCACCTGAACTATTAGTGCCGAGCTCAAGAATTTGAACGCAGAGCTATGCCCACCGTTTTCCCCGGAAGAAAATTTATCCGCGAGAAGCAAAATGGCCAAAGAAATTAGCGCCACCGCGATAAGCTCAAAAAATCCGCGCCGCGCGTACTCGGCATAAGTGAACCCGGCCAAGATGATATTGCTTTCGCCTCCGAAAAAATAAGTAACCTGGATGATGATAAATAACAGAAACAGAACGTTTACGGACCCGAACAAAATGTAGCTTTCTATCTTGCCGAGGGCTCCTGCGGATTTTCCATTTTGAACTTCGGCATTTTTTTCCCTTTCCCTGAAAACATAGGAATAAGCGCCCGTGAATATCAGGAATACAACGAATATAAGAATAATTCTTGCTACCGTCTCTTCGCTTATTTCAATTGATACGAGGTTTGTAATATATTTTTCAAACACAAGATCGGCCGAGGAAAAAAGCAAAAGAAAAATAAAAAAGAAAGGGACTGTGATAAGGATGCCTTTTATTATGTGCGAAAAAATTTTTTCTTTTTGGGGGCGCCTGGCGGCAAGCTGTGAAAGTGTCCGCCAAAGCGGAGCCAAAAATTTGAATGGGAGAAACACAATCTTGAGGTAATCAAACATAAAAAACCCGGCGAGCCCGGGCCCAAAAGATACTTCGGCGATAAGCAGAAGCAATCCCAGTGAAGCGGCTATATTTAAAAGCATAAGCTCCGGGCTCGCCCGCGCTGCCGGCATCGCGCCAAAGAAAAATAACGGAGCCATGAGCCATAATGCTTCACGATTAAGTGACCTGCCTGAAAATTTTAAGATAAGGATGAGCCCGCCGATCGCAAAAAGAATAAAGACCAAAAAAGAGATGCCCGGCACCTTCTCAAAGAACAGATAGTTAAATAATATGCCTAGAAACAGGGAAAAACCGGTAATCATATAATTATTTAACGCACGCCGGGAGGTAAGGTTTTATGAAGGCCGGCAGCTTTATTTTTGTTTTAATTTGCCCGCCGGCCAAATCTCTGCTAAGATACTTTTATCCAAAAACTAAGACTAAACAATCAAATATCCGCCCGCGAGGTGCGGGTCATCGGCCCTGAAGGAGAGAACTTCGGAGTTTTGACCACGGAGGAAGCGCTAAGAAAAGCGAAAGAATCGGGTCTCGACTTGATCGAAATATCCCCAACTGCGAATCCGCCTGTCGCGAAAATAATGGACCGCGGCAAATATTTCTACGAACAGGAGAAAAAAAGAAAACTGGCGGCAAAAAAACAAAAAGATGTCGAGATAAAAAGCGTGCGCATCGGCATAGGAACGTCGCTCCACGACCTTGAACTGAAAGCGAGGCAGGCCGATGAATTTTTGACGGAAGGCAATAAGACAAAAATAGACTTGGCGCTGCGTGGACGCGAGAAATATTTGGACAGGAAGTTTTTGGAAGAACGTATAGAGCGGTTTTTGTCCATTATTTCACGCTCATTTGAGAGGGAGGATATCAAAAAGGGCCCAAGGGGTCTCTCACTTGTAATCGGGCCGAAGAAATGATAGATTACCAATTACGAATCACATACTAATATACGAATTCAGCATTAGTATATTCGTAACTTATTAGTAATTAGTATTATGACAAAAACAACCAAATCAATAACAAAAAGGTTCAGAATAACCAAAACCGGAAAAATCCTGCGAATGCCAGGAGGTATTAACCATTTTCAGGCGAAAAAATCGCGTCACAAACAGCTTTCCAACAAAGGCATGCGTCCTTTGGATAAACAGCAAAATATGCTGTTAAAGTCTTATCTTTACCATTGAGATGCCAATCTACAAATCTCATGCCAATCAACGAATCGCGAATGAGAAGAAAATTATTAGCAATTAGCATTATTTGCATTAAATTAGCATATTAGCATCATATGAGTAGAGTAAAAAGAGGAATAACTGCATTAAAAAGAAGAAGAAAAGTCCTTAGCCAAACTAAGGGTTTTCGCTGGCAGAGAAGCAAAAAGGAGCGTGCCGCGAAGGAAGCGCTTCTTCACGCCGGGCGCCACGCATTTCAGGATCGTAAAAAAAAGAAGGGAAATTTCCGCGCGCTCTGGAACATAAAGATAAACGCCGCTATCCGCCAGTTGGCGAACGAGAACGTGCGTTCTTATAGTCAATTTATCGACAAACTGAAAAAAGCCGGCATCGGCTTAAACAGAAAAGTTCTCGCGGAATTGGCCGAAGGACATTCTGACATTTTCAAGAAAGTTCTGGAAAGTGTTTAACGCCTCCGCCAAAAGACGGAAACGAAAAAAAATACGCCGGCGATAATGACAAAAACAGGGCCAGGGGCGAGGCCGTAAATTTTTGCCGCAAAAATTCCCAATATAGCGCCAAGAACCCCAAAAAAAGCAGATAACCGAATATATGACTTCATGCTCCACGCAATATTCCTTGCCGTAGCAGGCGGTATTATTACCAGTGAACCGATAAGGAGAACTCCAGTAAATTTTATGCCGACCGCCACTCCCAACGCGAAGATCGTCAGAAATAAAAGTTCAAGCATGTGGGGTTTGTAGCCGACCGACAACGACAAGTCAGGAGAAATAAGCGTCAGCGAGAATTTTTTATAAAAATAGAGAAGCAAAGCGATAATGACAAGTGAAATCGCGACCGCCATGAACATATCAAGTCCGCTTACGGTCGTGATGTCCCCGAAGAGGGTATCCAAAATTTCCTCTTCGGTTGAAAGCAATGCTCCAGCCGCCAAAGCCAATGTAAAAACTACTCCGACCAGCGTGTCTACTGGCAGTTTTGTTTTGTGCTCGACCATCCAGATGATCAGGGTGCCAAGCGCGAGAAACACGAAAGCTCCCAAAAAAGGGTCAAAATGAAAAATGAGCCCCAGCGCGATACCGGGAAGCGCCACATGCGAAAGAGCGTCGCCAACTAGCGCCATCCGGCGCAGAAGTGCGAAAGATCCTATCGTCCCGCCCGCGGCCGCTATCGCGCCGCCTGCGAGCAAGGCATATATAAAATTAGTTTGTTCCATGCTTTTCGTGAATATGGTAATAAAATTTCTTTTTCTCGCCGTACAATTTTTCCAACTCGAACGGTGTTAATACTTCCGCCGGAGGCCCGAAACAGATCTGATCTTTATTTAAACAAAGAACTTTGCCAGCATATTTGTAGACAACCGAGAGATCATGGGAAATGATGATAATAGCTAAACCACGCTCATCTTGAAGCTTACGCAAAAGTTCGTAAACAGTTTCCTGCCCTGCTATGTCTATACTCGCTGTAGGTTCGTCGAATAACAGAAGGTCAGGATGCCCGATAACGGACCACGCCACCATAATGCGCTGCAGCTCGCCGCTTGATAACTCGCCTATTTTTCTTTTTAGAAATTCTGTCGCCAAACCGACCATACTAAGAACGCTTTCCGGAGAATGATTCTTATCTGTGCCTTCGTGAGGCATCAATGTTAAAAATTCTCTCACGGTTATAGGCAAATCTCTTTCCAGATCCAATTTTTGCGGAACATATCCGATCCTGGCGCCTTCGGCCTTGATTATTTCTCCCCTGAATTTCTGCGCTCCTAAAATCGCGCGAAATAGCGTGGTCTTCCCAGCGCCATTCGGCCCGATTACAGCTAGATTCTCTCCTTTCTCCACGGAAAAAGAAATTCCTTCAAGAACAGGCTTCCGATCCCGCCAAACGGACAAATTTTTTACTTCCAAAATAGGCATTGATTTTTATTGACCTTGTATTGATTATACGCTAGATTTCATGAAGATAAAAGAATACTTTGAAAAGAAAAATCTTGCTAGCATTGAGCTATATTTTGTTGTGTATCGGCGTGCCTTTGCTTTTGTATTCGACATATCTCTTTTTCTACTCTCAAAATACCTTCACTCTCGAAAAGATAGCCACTCCGTCGCCCATCTTAACATCGTGGCAAAAAGATCTCATTTGCTCGCGCGAGAAACCCACTCCTCTCTTTCTAAATTTTTACGGCGACCTTAAAGAAATGAAGATAGTGATAATATTCGGCCGCGAAAAGGAAATAGCGAGGGTCGTGCTCTATCCAGCCATTAAAATGGATGGTAAAGAAAACAATATTTCCGGATACGCAACCACCAAAGAAGGCGGCCTCAAAAACATTTATGATCTGACTGAAGTAGAGGGCGCGGAGTATGCAAAAAATATGACACTTTCTCCTGATGAAGAAAAATTCCTAAGAGTTTGCTATGCCAGCGCCGAAACGCATAAATTCGAGATTTAACCCGACAATTGCCGGGTTTATTTTCTACTTCAGCATTTTTAGCATCTTCTCCACCGGCCAGGCGTTTATGATATCTTCGCGCCTCGCCCATCCCCTTCGGGCCTGTGCAATACCCATTTCCAGAAAGCTGAAGTGGGCTTTCGAGTGCGCGTCCGAATCAATGGACATTTTGACTCCTGATAAAACGCATTTTTTGATGTATTCGTCTTTGATATCCGAGCGATCTGGATACGCGTCTATTTCCAACACCGTGCCGGTGCGCTTTGCCGTTTTTATTATCTCATCGATATCCAATTCAATCGGAGCCCTTTTGTCTATTACGCGCCCGGTAAGATGAAAAATAATATCCACGTTCGGATTCTCCATTGCTCTTATCACTCTTTTCGTCTGCTCTTCGCGCGTCAAAGTAAAATGACTATGCACGGCAGCGCCAACCACGTCGAGTATTGCCAGTGTTTTGTCATCAATATCCAAAGAACCGTCTTTCATTATGTTTACCTCCGCCCCTTTTAGAATTTTGAATTTAGATTTTGGAATTTGTTTAGAATTTCGAATTTCGAATTTCGAATTTAGCTTGTCGATTTCCGCCATCTGCTTCATAAGTTTTTTCTCGTCAGACCCGCCAGTCATCGCGAGCGCTTTTGTGTGATCAGTTATTGCAATGTATTCCAAACCGTACTCAGCCGCGGCTTTGGCCATCGCCTCGATTGAATCTTCCCCATCCGTCCAATCGGTTTGTACTTGTAAATCGCCTTTTAGATCGCCGTAGCCGATAAGTTTCGGGAGATTGTTTTGTCTGGAAACTTCGATTTCTCCAGTATTTTCTCGCATCTCAGGCTCAATGTAGCGCAGATCTAGGGCTTCGTAGATGCTTTCTTCTGTTTCGCCGGCTATTTGGACTTCTTTAATTTTAAATTTTTGTTTATCGTTTTGATTTTTGGTTTTTGATTTTTGCATTTTGAATAATCCGTACTCATTTAATTTCCAGCCGCGTTTTATGGCAAGTTCACGCAACGCGATATTGTGGTCTTTTGAGCCCGTAAAATAATTTAGCGCGGCGCCATAGGACTCTTTTGGCACGACCCGCAGATCCGCGTCAAGGCCATTCTTCAGCTTCACCATTGTTTTTGTTTTTCCTTTTGAAAAAATGTGCTCAATAAAAGGCAGGGCTATGAATTTGTCCATTATCGCCTCGAACTTGGAAGTCGCTTTAGGAATAGCCAATATATCTATGTCGCCGATGGTTTCTTTTTTTCTCCTAGCGGAACCGGCGACAATTGCGGTTTCAACTTCAGGAAAAGACAGGATCATCTTTTCCATGTTTTTAATTTCCGGCAAGACATGACCCAATACCCTGCGCCCGCCTGATTTTTTGAAAAATTCGATGCCTTTCAATATTTTTTCTTCCGACTTTTCCCCGAAGTACGGGATCTTTCTGATTTTCCCGGCTTTCGCCGCTTTTTCGAGGTCCGCAACATTTCTTATCTTTAACTTCTCATACAAAGTTTTTATCATCTTTGGTCCGACGCCCTCAATCGAGGAGAGCGCGGAAATATCCACCGGGATCTTTTTTTTGAGCTTTGCGTATTCCGGGAAGCTTCTGCCTTTTAATATCGTCGCGATATGAAACGCTATCCCTTTCCCGACACCAGGGATTTGAAGCAATGCTTTTTCGCCGTCTTTTTTATACATCTCGGAAACATCCGTACTTAACGATTCAACGCCAAACGCGGCGCGCTCATAAGCCCGGGGCTTAAAAAGCACGCCGTCCATCTCATAGAGAATCGCCATCTCGCGCATTATTTTGGCTATTTCCCCGTTGGTCATTGAATATATTTTAACCCAAAAAAGCCAGCTTGACAATTAATATGAAAGGAGTATAATGGAAAAGTGCGCATAGGACAGCCATTCTAACGCGTAAGACGACAGGGATACACGACCCGTAAAAACCCGCGTACTCATAAGCGTCCTATGTGAGAGAGAATAAGCTTCAGATGAAGTTGTAGATTGTCCGCTCGGCGGACATTCCGGTGCGCCGGAAAGTTGCATGATGTTGAAAGAAGCCGAAAACCTCCCGCACACAAATATGGCAGCCTCCGGGATAATTACCGGAGGCGTCTTTTTTTCCACAGTCAGACGCCTATGCGGCTGATTTTTTTGTTAGAATAAACACGGGAGACCAATGCAAGGACAAATCGGGCTAGTGGCCGGCGCTAGGACCGGACGCAGTCCGGATTCAACACAAATGGCAGACGAAGCCCGTGAGCATGGGGGAATGCGCTTTAACTTTGTTATTGCGTTCTACCGCCGGTAAGCCATCGAGGCTTACTGCTAAGGTGAAAGCTGAGAGCTCTGCCAATTTGCGCAAGCGCTAGAGCGACCGGTCTCGGCCGTGTAGTGAAGCCCCCCTCCCACTCATTTATCGGTGTGCAAAAATGTGCATCGAGATATCCACATCCCCGACCTATGTCGGGGTTTCTTCTTATGTTATAATGACTTCAGGTAAATATTGGCCGCATATCCACGCAAGTCGTGGAACGACCTGGCTCAAGGAAACGTGTGCACCAAAGTGGTAAGTCCTTTTTAGGCAAAACCAATCAAGCTCTGTTCGAGCGTCGTGCACACATTTGCTCGTGCCATCATTTGTTCGTTGAACAACATATCTCATTTTTTAAAACCCTGGACATCGCGCCAGGGTTGTTCTTTTGGCCTCACCCCCAAACCATCTCCTTCGCAAGGAGAGGGAATTTTTATCCTTTCGGCGAAGGGCCTTTCGGTAATGTATAGATCGGCGGAAGTGATTCTTGCCTTGTTCCATTGATGAACGGATAAAGAAAAAATAGAGTAAATACCGCCATTAGATTTACAATTCCTGAAAGCAAAAATAATATTTTAAATCCATACACGTCTCCGAGTACACCACCAATAGCGCCGCCGATCGCCAAAGACAATGTCTGGGTACCTACACTAAAGAGGCTCCACTCGAAGCCCTCGGAACCTTTGTCGACATGCCTGGCAAAAAGAGAATAATACGCGGACATTAATGCCGCGTCCCCAAACCCGATCAGCGATTCGATCAAATAGAGATGCCAGATTTCTGAAACCGCCAACAAGCCGAAAGGATACAGCACAGCTATGGCGGCTCCGACAATAAGCGTATAAAAATCATCCCGCTCGCCCTTATGTGAATCAAGATATCTGGCAAGAGGTATCTGAACGCACGATTTCGCTATCGCATAAAGCGCCAGCGCGAATCCAACCGTGGACAAGGTCGCCCCGTAGACGAAATCGGTAATGAAAACGGCGAATATCGGCAAAAAGAAGCCTGTGGACATTACCACAAAAAAGAGATACCCAAGCAATATCTGCACCGCCCGATTTACCGTAAGATTTATTTTGATCTTCATAATATTATTTTAGCATTTATCTCCATTTTAATAACTTAGGCAATCTCTTGAAATCCGCTTCCAGCTCTTTTAAAACGGCTGTTGAGCGCAAAGCGGCCGCGGGGTGGTAAAGTGGGTAAATAATTTTTCCGCGCAATGTGTAGGCCTTGCCATGGTCAAGGGAAATTTTCGTGGTTGGCAGAAAATAATTCATGGCGAACCTTCCCAATAGAGCTATTATTTTGGGATTGATTATCCGGATTTGTTTTTTTAAATATGGCCCGTAAGCTTTTATTTCTTTAGGCAGAGGGTCGCGGTTTTCCGGCGGGCGCCGTTTTACAATATTTGTGATGTAAACCGACTCTCTCGGCCATTTTATTTCCGTCAAAAGCTTATCCAAAAGCTTCCCGGCCTGCCCGACAAACGGCCTCCCCAATTTATCTTCATGAAACCCGGGCGCCTCCCCGATAAACATTACCTCCGCCTCCGAATCGCCTTCCCCGAAAATCAGATTGACCTCTCCATAAAGCGGTAGACGTTTGTCGGTCTCTATTTCTTTTTTTAAATTTTCTAACAACTCACGCTTATCCATATTTGAAATATTAGCACAAAAAAATGGCGGTCCGACAAAGCCGGACCGCCATAAGGTTAAAAGAAAAAAGTTAAAAGATTAAGAAACTGTCTGGCGGGAACGCAAACTGCCGCTAGCGCCCGAGGGAAACGCCCTGCCCACGTGCATCCCGGAGTAGTCGCCGTACCAGCCGACGACCGGGACACCGCCATCGGAATAGCGTGAGCCGGAACAAAGAGTCCAATTAGAGATATCGAGATGCTTGCCGGTTTCTTTAAAGTATTTGGCTTCGTATAGTCCGCGCTCATTGAAAGTAATCCCGGAAACTCCCATCTCTTTAAGTTGGTCAGCCGACAAATTTTTGAAATTTTCATCGGCCTCAATGGTTTCTTTTACCCAAACCGCATGTAAGCCAACGCGGTCAGAATGCGTAATAACTTCGTCCAGACTTTTATTCGTCCATTTCCAGCACTTAAAAAGTTTGGAACAAATGCCGTAAACCCTCTGCGGCGAAAGCCCTTCGGCTTCAATGATCAATCGATCAATGCCGGATCGTTTTTCGGGGATTACCAGATCCGAAAAATCCACATTAATACCCATGCTGTCGTAAAAAGCTTCCCAGTCGGCTACGAGGTCGGCGTAAGGGTTGTCTCCGAAAATTTTCACGATCTCTCTGGCTTTGCCGGATTTGGAATTTGCGACCAAATCAGCCATTTGGGGAGAAAATCCAAATTTTCCCAGAGTCACCAACATTTCGTGCCATTGGCCCTCGGAAAAGTCCCCAGGCTTATATTTTTGGCTCACAATTTTCATCGCACACCACCTTTCTTTTTTTCAATTATCCCGATAAAAGTCGGGGGCTTTTGAGGCCTGTTCCTCAACCACTCTGTTTTTATTTGTACTCCTATTTATCCTTGCTGTCAATAGCGCCTGATTTGTTAGTGTATTCCCTGTTTTTGAGCACATGATAAAGAGTTGGCAAAACAGAGACGATTATTATCGCCAAAATTATCGGGATTAAATATTTGTCTATGTTGGGTACAACGCTTCCCAAAAAATATCCGAGCCAGGTTAAGCCTAGTGACCAGAGCGCTCCGCCCAAAATGTTATAAAAAAAGAATTGCCGGTATTCCATTTTTCCCACTCCGGCGAGAATCGGTGCGAAAGTACGGACTATCGGCAAAAATCTCGCCATGACGACCGTTTTCGGCCCGTGTTTTGCGTAAAAATTGTTTGCTTTCACAAGATGGTCTTTATGAAATAAAAGCGAGTCTTCTTTGGTAAAAAGTGCCGGACCAACTTTCGCTCCGAACGCGTAGCCAAAATTGTCTCCCAAAATTGCCGCGATAAAAATAAGCGGAGCTAGGATCCATATATTTAAATATCCTTGCGAAGCGAGAAATCCCGCCGTAAATAGCAACGAATCTCCCGGCAAGAAAAACCCGATGAACAAGCCAGACTCCGCGAAAACAATAAAAAAAAGTCCCAGATACCCCGCGGTTTTGATAAAACTTTCAAGATCTATTCCGAAAAACATATTAAAATATCTGGTATATTAGCTCATAAATTATACCGAGAGAAAAAACCGCTATCAAAAAGTATTGCTGGATCTTCCCGAAACTAAGAAGACGGTTTTTTGCGAGTCCAATATTCCTCATTCTTCTTAGAATATAAACTACCATAATTCCGTCGAAAGCCACAAATGTCCCGCCCATGATCGAGATCAGCTTTAGAAAATCTTTCGCCCCGGCTAAAAAAAGAACTATTGGTATCGAAAGCGATGCGACCCATGCAATCGCAGGCAACAACCGCAAATCAAGCTTATACATCGCGTTCAAGTTGTATCCCAGCGCCAGATAGGATCTAAAAATGGACAAAAGCCCGAGTAAAGCTCCTATTTTTACGATATTTTGGCCCAAAATGCCGGAGAGCCCCGACATCGCGTTTTTTGTAACTTGGCCGTCGCTTGCCATTATCACTCCCAACGAAAACATCAGATAAAGAACAAACGATACCGCTGTTCCATAGATGATCGCGAGTTTCAACAGCCTGCCGGAGTCGGCAGCATCTTTTTTCCTGAAAATATCCCGCGCGTCGGCGATCGCCGCGAGCCCCGCCAAGGCGAAAACAAATACGCCGAAAGAAAAAAAACGGTCCGTTCCGAATAAATTAATATTTTGAAAACTGCCGCCGTTATACGAAAGGAATGAAATAAAAATAATTATCGCGATCAAAGGCATCGTTAAAATAAAATCGATAAAGCCGATCCCCTCGATATTTTCAAAAAGCAGCAGAAGCGACGCTACGCCGAAAAAAGCGAGAGACCAAATAAAAGGGTTTCCGCCGAAAAGTATGTTCAAAAAAATTCCTCCCAGACCGCCGAAGATCAAAAGGACTGTGTTGAAACCCAGTATTTGGGAAAGCGTAGCAAAAACCCCGAAAAACTTACCCAAATATTTTTTGGCATAGCCCGGCAGGCGGTGCAGCCCATCTGAATTTAAAACGATCTCGCCGTAAGCCAAATGGACTCCCAAGATGCCCAAAAAGGCTAAAAACGCAGTAATCAGGCCCCAGACGATACCCGAAACACTGACCGCGTAAGGCAGGACAAAAATGCCGGATCCGATGATCATGCCGAAAATCAAACCGACGGCCTCCAAAAATTGAACATTTAAAAACATATCAATCCTGCGGGTTGCGGTGAATATGATCTTCAAGGGCGCGGAGTACCCAAAGAACGAAAAGCACGAGAAGCGTTGAGTATACCGCGACAATATAAAAACCGAAGCCGACGGCCATTCCTATCGCGGCCGTTGCCCAAAGACCTGCGGCGGTCGTTAAACCTTCCATCCTGTCGTTTTTAAAAATAATAAGTCCTCCGCCTATAAAACCTATCCCGACAACGACTTGAGAAGCTATGCGCGACGGGTCGAATGAAGAGCGTCCGATATCGCCCGCCGGACTCGCGACTGACAATATTGTAAATAATGCCGCGCCCAAAGCAACCAACATATAAGTGCGCAACCCCGCTGGCTTTCCGCGGTATTCCCTTTCAAAACCGACCAGCATTCCTAAAACAGCCGCCAGAGTGATCTGATAGATCATTTGCATCGTATCAATTGATAAAAATTCCATTTTAAACTTGGTCTATTTTTAATTTTTGGATAAGCTTGAAAACTTTATCTACAAGATTTTTCGGATCGGGATCATAGACGATATTGCCCGGACCCCTGTTCGATCTCGCGATAATGTCTTTGATCGATTCTGTGGAACCACCCGAACCCTCGAGCACACCTATCGGCTTCCCATCCTCCAAAGCAATAGTAAATTCATTTAGTGTCCCCCATCTCCCGCAGCCGACAATAACAGCATCAGCGGATTTTGTAAGCAATAAATTGCGCCCCGAATATCCGAAGCCGGTATAGATGATGATATCCATGTAATCCACGGGGAGGTTATAGTGCTCGATGTGTTCTTTTTCGGTGCCTGCCGGAGAAAGACCTATAGTGAATCCGCCAGCCTCCTTCGCGCCTATTGCCGCCCACATTGGAAAGCCAGTCGTAGCGCCGTTTACCAAAACGGCCCCGCGCTTCACTATTTCCTCGCCAAGAATTTTAGCCTTATCAAGCGCGTCCGGCGCGCAATGCCCCGTCTCGGCCGCCCCCGACACGCAGATTTTATACTTCAAATGTATGTGTTTTCCGTCCATTTCGTCATTATAGCGCTATATTCAAAATTTTCATCCTCAACTTATGCCCATTGCAATGCTTTAGCATACCCAAATAAGATTGCAGATTTTTGTTGCTGATTTTCGCAAAAATTCTATTTTTAGTTTTGGTTCTCAAAACTCTGCAATTTGGCCTTGATACATGGCCAAGAAAATCTATACCTGACCTCCACTTTCTTATTATTATCTTATTGGGATGCAGTTGTAATGCCAGCCTGCTTTCAAGAAAATCTCTAATTTCTTTAATATAATTACTTAATATTTCTCTATTCTGTTCCAAAATAATAAAATCGTCGCAATAGCGCACGTAATACTTTATTTTTAGCCGGTGTTTAATAAACTGATCAAGCTCATTTAAATAGATATTTGCAAATAACTGGCTGGTCACATTTCCCAAGGGTAGGCCTTTGTTTTCTCTCTTTTTGAAACTTCTTATGATTTTCTCAATCAGCCAAATTGTTTTCTCGTCGGAAATATTATTTTTTATGATTCTAAGAAGAATATTTTGGTCGGTGGAATCGAAAAATTTACGCACATCGCACTTTAGCGCAAAAATATTTTTATGATTATTTTTACTTAATTTTCGGCAATATTTTTCTAAATTATCGACAGCCCTATGAGTCCCTTTATCTAGCCTGCAGGAATAAGAATCGTGGATAAAACTCTTATCAAATATTGGATAAAGAATCCTAAAAACGGCGTGGTGCAAAATTCTATCGCGAATCTGTGCCTTATGGATATGCCTTAACTTTGGATCTTTTACATAGAATGCCGTATAATCAGCGCATTGATAAGTTTTGGCTTTTAGATCTTTTTGAAGCTGAAACAGGCGGCCTTCTAAGCCAAATTCAAATTCCTGCACTTCAACCTTTCTTGTCTTCCCGCGCCGAAACTCGCGCCATGCCAAAAATAAATTATCTAATCTAATTATTTGATCAAAAATATCACTATGAATTCTCCTTTCCCTATAATGCCCCCCCCCGATTGGTTTTAATGCGCCGTTGGCTCATAAAATTTGCAAATTTTATAAAAAAATATATTTGCTATCCAAGAAAATCCCGAAGCGGGACCGTTTTGGTATTTTTTTGAAAATTGAAAGTGTCTCGATTGAAACCATGGCTTTAATACTTGAAGCGGCTTTTGAAATAAAACCGAATAAAATTAACCTGTTAAATAAAGCCCGAATCAATATTGAAATTTTAAAGCGGTTTTTTACAATTTCCAGTGAATTGAAAATCGTTTCGGATAAGGCTTATTTTAGTGTGGAAATCGATCTACAGGAAATCTCTAAGATGATCAATGGCTGGATAAAATATCTTAAATTAGGAAACACCGCTTAAGCGGCGTTTCCTAATCGAAACTTCTGGCGGGAACGCAAACTGCCGTTAGCGTCCGAGGGATTCGCCCTGTTCACGTTCATCTCGGAGTAGTTGCTGTTCCAGTTGACGTTCGGGACATTGCCATCGGAATAGCGTGAGCCGCTTATTGCCTGATCTCATCAATTGCACCGATAATTTTTTGCAAAATTATCTGAGTTAGCCAGCCCTTTGCTGGAAATTTTTTTGGAAGCATTCCGAATTAAAATCGGAATCTTCTCCAAGAGCAGGCAAGCAGTTTCTTAAAATATCTGGCAAACCGTTACTCACGATCTTAATCGGAGCCGATTGTATTAGCCATAAGTATAATACCAAAATTTACAGCATACAAAAAGGGGTTCGACTTCGTCGAACCCCCCAAGGCCTGCCTGCCGGCAGGCAGGTTAAAAGAAAAAAGAAACAAGGGTTAAAAAACTGTCTGGCGGGAACGCAAACCGCCGTAAGCGCCCGAGGGATCCGCCCCATCCACGCCCATCTCGGAGTAGTGGCTGTCCCAGCGGACGCACGGGACACCGCCATCGGAATAGCGTGAGCCGGAACAAAGAGTCCAATTAGAGATATCGAGATGCTTGCCGGTTTCTTTAAAGTATTTGGCTTCGTATAGTCCGCGCTCATTGAAAGTAATCCCGGAAACTCCCATCTCTTTAAGTTGGTCAGCCGACAAATTTTTGAAATTTTCATCGGCCTCAATGGTTTCTTTTACCCAAACCGCATGTAAGCCAACGCGGTCAGAATGCGTAATAACTTCGTCCAGACTTTTATTCGTCCATTTCCAGCACTTAAAAAGTTTGGAACAAATGCCGTAAACCCTCTGCGGCGAAAGCCCTTCGGCTTCAATGATCAATCGATCAATGCCGGATCGTTTTTCGGGGATTACCAGATCCGAAAAATCCACATTAATACCCATGCTGTCGTAAAAAGCTTCCCAGTCGGCGATTAAACTCACGTATGGATTTATGGCGGTACCGAAAATTTTCCGTACTTCGAATATTAAATTTGCCAGCATGCCTTGCAAAAGCGCCGAACCCAAATCCTTCATTTTGCCAGTCGTCATCATGCGGACAGTCTCATGCTTTTCCATGAGCAGTTCCTCCTATTTTTTCAACGTTATTTCCCGATACAATCAGGAGTATTTGAGGGTTATTCCTCAAACCTATTCTATTTCAAGTATACACCTAAAATTACTATAAGTCAATAGTATCCCCGTATTTTGGGGCGGTAGCGTCAATGCCGAGATAATCGCGGATTTTTTGGACCATAGCCAAAGACGCTTTCGGCTCGCCGTGCACGGTAAAAACTTTTTTTAATCTGTCGGAGCGCTCGCGGATAAATTCAAAAAGAACGTTTTCGTCCGGGTGCGCGGAATAGCCGTGGATAACCTCTTTACGGCACCGGACAGCCACATCTTCTCCAAAAATCCTAACAACATCCGCGCCGTCCAATATCCGGCGCCCAAGCGAGCCAGGCGCCTGGTAGCCTATGAATAAGATCGTGCTCTTCGAATCGGAAAGATAACGCCGCTCATGGTGCAAAATCCTTCCTCCCGTGGACATGCCGGAGCCCGCGATGATAATTTTGGGCGGATGCACATCATTTATCTTTTTTGATTCGTCCGTTGTAAGCGAAAAGTGCAACGATGGTATTTTGAAAAATGAAAATGATTCTTTATCAATATATGCTTTATTAAGATAAGAATAATATTTTTGATAAATTTCCGTGGCGTGTATCGCAAGCGGGCTGTCGAGATAAATGGGAACCGCCGGGATCTGCTTGTTTTTCAGCATATCTGATATTTCCCACAAAAGCTCCTGCGTTCTTTCCAGCGAAAAAGCCGGTATCATCAAAACGCCTCCCTGCAGTACGCTTTTTTCTATTACACGCTCCAGCTTTAATTTTTTCTCTTTTATGTTTTCATGCTCCCTGTCGCCGTAAGTGGATTCGGTAACCAGATAATCCGGACTTGAAATATTCTCTATACCGTTCAATAGCGGGTTTGTCGGATTGCCAAGATCTCCGGTAAACAAGATTTTCTTTTCTTCTCCTTTTTCACCGCGGAACGAGACCATGGTCATCGCTGACCCCAAAATATGGCCGGCGTCGTGCTGTGTAACGATAAATGGGCCGATCTTTATTTCTTCGCGATAATTTTTCCCTTCCCAAAAACCCATGGCTTTTTCAACATCCTCATCCGAATAAATAACTTCTTCTTTTTCGCGCGCGGCCTCTTTGGAAAGAACGCCAACGCTGTCTTTTAGCATGAGCTCGGCGAGACCTTTCGTCGGATAGGTGGAATAAATTTTTCCTTTAAAACCCTCCTTGACCAACTTTGGAATTCTCCCTGTATGATCGATGTGGGCATGAGAAATAAAAAGCGCCGAAATTGATCTTGGGTCAAAAGGAAACGGTTCGCGGCTCCTGATGTCGCAAAATCGCGGGCACTGGAAAATTCCGCAGTCCACCAATATTTTGGTGTTTTCGTGCTCAAGTAAAAAACAACTGCCCGTAACTTCTCCCGCAGCGCCGAAAAAGGATAATTTCATGAATTACTAATTACGAATTTTTTACCAATATACAAATAGATCAGGAACGCGATTGTCCCTCCCAAAAGATCAAAAAATAGGTCGCTTAGGGTGTCCTCGTAGACTCCCGGCAAAAAGGAATAACCGTTGTGTATTAAATACCTGTCCAAAACCAGTTCAAAGAATTCCCATAGAACTCCGGTGAGCGCCACGAAACCAATAAAAATAATAAAAGAATAAAAACCATCGTGTTCGCCAATCATATTGAAATTAAAATATTTTATTAAAGTTCTCGCAGAAATATAAATCCAGAACCCGCCCAAAAAATGCATTATTATATCGAACCACCAAAATAAAAATGGGAAATTATACCAAAGTCCGGTAGCCTGTAACGCCATGATTGCGAACCAAAACCAAAACATAAAAGCAAAAGATTCAAAAAAAGATTTTGAGTAAGTCTTCGAATCCGTCATTCCAATATTCCGTCTAAATTAATATCGTAAAGAATCGCCTCTCCGACTAATTTATAGTTTATAAGCTCATCTTTATCAAACCATAACACAATTTCTTTCTCGGCATCATCTGTCGAACCGGAGGAGTGGATCAAATTTCTCACGGCCCTCCCGTCAATATCCGAGACCTCGTACGAATCAATTGTCAGATCTCCTCTGATAGTCCCCACGTCTGAAGTTAACGGCTCAGTTCCTCCGGTTATTTTGCGGACAATGCCGACGGAATGCATTCCCTGCCAAACCATTGCTATTACCGGACCCTTTATCATATATTTTTTCAGATTGTTCAAAATTATTTCCGTCACTTTAAGCGGGTCGTCAGACGGAGGATTCTTCCCTTTTTTAAGATACGATTCTATCGTCTTTTTTCCAGTTTTTATACGCCATTCCGGATCAACAAGATAATGCTTTTCAACGAGTTCCTTTGTCGGAACAAGCATCTTCAAACCAACAAGCTTTAACCCGCTCCTTTCATAACGGCAAATAATGTCGCCGATAAGGCTTCTTTGGACGCCGTCTGGCTTTATTAATACTAATGTTTTTTCCTCTTTTGGATGTGTCATAATAGAATAATTCTAGAAAATTTTGCCCCGATTGACAAGGGATAATCCGTTGCTATACTTGATGAAGATTTTGGAAAAAATATGGCAAAAAAGAAAATTAAGAAGGCCTTTTTGGTCTGTTCCGTGCGAAACGCGACTCCGGAACAAAAAGCAGCCGCAGAATTTTATGTTAAAAATCTCGAAGCCAAAGGATATAAGGTTCATTGGCCGCCCCGGGACACAAACCAGGACGACCTTATCGGTCTGCGAATTTGCAGCGACAACAGAGCTGCTATAAAAAACGCCGACGAAATACACATAATGTGGGACCAGAATTCCCAGGGTTCCCTCTTTGATATAGGAATAGCTTTCGCGCTTGAGAAAAAAGTTATTCTTGCAAACCCAAATGCAGTTCAACCTACCCAAAACAAAAGCTTTGCGAATGTATTGCTTCTGCTCGATTCAGCCAACGCAGTAAAAAAATGATAGATCCAGTCAGTGCTGGATTTTTCTTTTACTATTGCTATTTCCAGATTAATTCTCCGTTGCGGATTTCCAGCGTCACAGTACCGTCGCGGTCGGTGCGGAAAATTTTTGCGCCGACAGTCGCGAGGCGCGAAAGAGCTTCCTCTGTCGGATGACCGTAAGAATTTTTGCCGACCTCGATTACGGCATATTCCGGCAGTATCTTATTTAAAAAATTCGCGGAACTGGAAAATTTGGATCCCTGGTGCCCGACTTTAAGTACGTCCACGTCCTCCAATACTCCTTCCGCTAGAAGTTTGTCTTCCGTCGCTTTGCCGGCATCCCCCGTAAAAAGAATTTTTTTGCCTTCAAATTCCAGCAAAATGACCAAGCTGGTTTCGTTAACGTTTTTTACCGTTTTATTCTCAAAAGAAACATTGGGATATAGTATTTTTAATGTGACGCCGCCAAAAGTAATAATTGACGGATGTTCTATATCAATGCGTTGAATATTTTTTTGGCTGGCAATCTCTTCAAAGGCATCGCGCTCCGGAGTTCTATAAATAACTCCGCTTTCAACAACTTTGCCGACTTTATATCTTTTTAAAACATCTATCAATCCGCTCAAGTGGTCGGCGTGGGGATGACTTAGCACGACCAAGTCAATGGAATCGTCATAATACGGCATGGCTTTCGCCAATTCGCCGAGCACCCTTGAGTTTGGTCCTCCGTCTATCAAAATTTGAGTTCCGTCTTTTGACGCGATAAATATGGAATCCCCCTGTCCCACATTAAAAAAATAGACGGCCAGATCCGGAGCCAGGGAACTCGCAAAAACCCAGGACCAGATAATAAAATTCATGCCGAAAAGAAAAACTGTGATGCCCGCAACGATCTTTTTGCCGTGGATATCAATTATTTTTGACATATTGCCTGGCTGACCAATAAAAAAGGAGGAGATATATCATCCCAAGGATCGCCATCGGGATAAAACTAAACTGCAAAATACTGAAGTCGAGCGAACCGAAAAACCTGACCAGATAAATTTGATAAGAAACCAGGAGATACGCGGCTCCGGCTATGATTTTTCCCAATGCCGCGGACGCGAATGCCGCCAAGCCTCCCAAAAAGCTAAATAACATAATTACGGGCACCGCGCTTACAATTAAAATATTGGCTAAGGGCGACAACCACGAAATCTCTCCGCCCCAGGATAAAAGCAACGGCAAAACAAAGATTTGCGCGGCAAAAGAAGACGCGGCGTTTTCACGAAATCCGGCAATATTTGGAAAAAATTTAAAAACTTTCTTAAAAAACGGCGAAGCAACAATAAGACCCAGAGTTGCCAAAAAAGAAAGCTGAAAACCGCGGTCAAAACGCATAAGCATCGGATTCCATAAAACCATTAAAAGGGCCGCCCACATCAGCGCGAGCATGGCCGCGTTTTTCCTGCCGGCGTGAAGCGCCACGAGGCCGATTACCGCCATTATCGCTGAACGCACTGCCGCCGCTTCGGCTCCGGACATTAAAGTAAAAAATAATATTGCCAATATGGCGGCGATCCAGCCAATGGCTTCCGGCAGAAAAAACCCGAAAAAAACCATTACAAACGCTCCAACTATCGTGATATTGTAACCGGATAAAACCAAAATATGGACCGTTCCCGTCCTTTTAAAGTCATTAAGCAATTCTTCGTCCAGCGCCCCATGGCCGCCCAAAAGCATTCCGTCGGCCAAAGAAGCGTGGGGCTCGGGTAAAATATTCCGAAGGTTTTTCTCGAATTTTTCTTTGATTGAGAAAAGGGCTCTCTTTGTCTCAACACCAAACTTTGCAAGGACACGCATATCCCGCTGCTGCGGGATTGCTCTGCTCGCCTCGTCGGGCTGCGCAAGGTCTTGCAAAGTTTGTGCTTTCGCCAAATCGAGAATTTCAGGAAAAATCATCTCCGCGTAAATGCCGTCTTTCGCTAAATATTTTTTAACGTCGAAATCGGCGAAATTAACGGGCTCGGTAATTTTTCCGCTTACCTCCAAAATGTCCCCGTATTTATATTCCGGATAAATTCTTTTGGTAATGCGTAGCCTGCCTAAATCTGTTTCCAAAACGGCGCGTGCGCTATTTTCTTTGTTTTCCGATGAGATCACGGTTCCGGTTAAAGTGATCTCTTCTCCGTAATGCTCATGCAATTTGTCTTCTGCAATATTATTTTCAAAAAACGAAAATCGGAGGATGCCGAGGAGGAAGAAGATTAGGAGCCAAACCAAAAGCCCTGAAAATTCTTTATCCCTACCGCGGAATAAGTCAGAATAGGAGAATATGCGTGCCGGCGCAAAACCTGACACCGAGGCAATGAAAAAAGCGAGCCGAAAACCAAAAGCCAGCCCAACCCCGGCTAAAACTGCCCAATTTGGCAAATTAAAAAATGACCGGAAGGCGACTCCGGTAAGAAATGCCAGGATAAATAACGGCGTATTAAAATAGGCTTTGTGGCTCATTATCCAAGGCCTCGTTCACGAGCCTGTCAGCTTCTTTATTCTGCTCCCTCGGAACGTGGCTGAAAGTAACCTTAGCAAAATCCATTTTAAGATTCCAGACCATAACAAACAGCGGGACGATCTTCTCCGATTCAATTTTGTATTGCCCTGTAAGCTGTTTCGTTGCCAATTCTGAATCCATCCGCATCTCCACCTCCATTTTTTTAGTTTTTTCTTTGCCGTAAAGTGCTTTCAGTTTTTTCAGCGCCGAAATAACAGCTGCATACTCCGCTTCGTTATTAGTTTTGATGCCAAGCCGCTCACCATATTCTTTGATAACGTTCCCCTTTTCGTCTGAAATCACAACTCCAAGCGCCGCCTCTCCCGGATTCCCCCGCGACCCGCCGTCCGTATATGTGATTATTTTTTGATGACTTTCCATGGAAATTTTATTTTTGCCGGCAATCGAAAAGCCGCTGCGTTGCGGTGGCCGCCGCCGCCATATGAAACAGCTATCTTTGAAACATCTGACGAAGACCGTGAACGCAAACTTACTAAGAATTTTTCATTCTTTTTTTGCCAGACAATCCCAATTGGATGGCGCCTGCCCTTTACCAGGGCGTCGCCAATTTGAGAAGCAAGCCTTACTGGCGCGTTCACCACCGATGCTTTTTGTTTATTTATTATCACATCTTCCGCATCCTCTATTATCCTTGAAACAAGGTCGTTTTCGTATTTAAGCATTGCCACGCCTTCCATTGCATATTTTTCTCTAAGTTTTTTTTGATCCCAATCATAAGCTATTTTGCTCCAAATTTTAAAATCGAGCGGAAATATCCTCAAAGCAAGGTTAAGCTCCATGGTCTTTGGCAAAATTCTTTTCCATAGATCAATATCTTCTATATAGGATATCAATTTGGGAATCTTTTTGTTTGGATGAAAATATTTCCAGGCTAGAGCGGCACCGGAATGATTCAGGGCATAAGAATATTCATGTGCCGCTTTTGTCGATTTTTCCGCGCTGATATGATGATCTATACTTATCACTCGCTTGGCATTTTTTACCAGTTTGTGCGTCTTATCCATCGGATAAGAAAAATCTAACAAATACACTATTTTCCCTTTTATAATTTTAGGCAATGGGTCGCCATGATTAACACCCGAATACGACGCCTTATCGCCAAATTTTTTCCATGCCGACCACGCTGCGCCAAAGCCATCAGAACATTTATTATGGTATAAAACTATGATTTTTTTATTGTTTTTCAACATATTGTCATTTTTATTTATTCACACCCGCCAACTAACGAGCTATTGACACCAATAATGGTGGTGCTATGCTTGAGTTGATTATGGCTTCGGCCTCCGAGAAAACCCGCTTTGCGGGTTTTCGTTTATAAATAAGACTAATTTTTGCTTAATTCGTATAAAATCATCATTATTCATCATACCTATTTTTCTTAAAAAACGCTTGGTGCTAACAGTCCTTATCTGGGTAATTGCGATAAAATATTCTCTGTCACCAAACGTGAATTTTTCATAAAATTTCAGATTCTTTGCGCTAGATGTTATCGGAAATACCCACACCATCTGGCGATTAAATTTTCTCAATATCAAAACTGGTCGTTCAAAATCTTTATTTTTACCGTCAATCTCTACGCCGATATTTAAGCCTAAAGACAGCCACCAAATTTCGCGCTCATGAACCCCAAAGTTATCCGGTTTTTCTTGAACTGATTTCTTAATTTCGTTCCACTTATCAAAATTTTTCTCTGTGCTCATAAATACCCTATCTGTCTTAACCAATAATCGTTATCCCACTCCCAAAGGGTTTTGGCTGCGAGAAACGCTTTTATATCTTTAAAATAATACGGGAATTCGCGCAATTCCACTATCCCTTTTGCCGCGCCCCAATAATGATCTTCGAGCGATGTTCCGCAATGAACTCCAATATTGTCGTTTTTACTCTGATACGAAGTCCGCACCTTATTTCTTCCGCCTTTTTCGCGAAGACCGGCGCCGCATCTTAAACATGTTTTTTGCTGGTCAATGCGCAATATCCAGCGCGTCTGTATCTCCTGCTGTAGGGCAAGCGCATTTCTTACCCCCTGCTCCTGCAATGCCAAAACATAAGCGGCCGTCTGCAGATTGTAATCCGAATAAAACCCAGTAGAAGTTTTTATATCCAAAACTCCGAATTTTCCACCGATGGTCGCAAGCGCGTCCACGGTTCCTGAAAATTTGTGAAGTTGCGACCAGATCGGCCGTTCAACATATTGCGAATGAAAAATAATATTGTTCTTCTTATAAAATTCATTGAAAGCCGTTGCGGCAGGCTCAATCTCTTTCGGAATTTCAACTTTCTCTCCCGCCGCCAATTTTTGCACGGTTTCGTGGACAAGCGTCCCTTCTTCGGCGGATTTATTTGTAACCGCCTCCACATCGGACATACTCTCAACTTCTTTGCCCATTTCAAAATAATAACCGTGCAGAGCGGGCTTCGCTTTCACTTCCAAGATCTTGGTAACTCTCGGGTACCAAACTCCATCAACCTCATGCCCCGCCGCCTTTTTAAATTCTTCCCCGCTTTTATACCACATGTAAAAGCCAGTATAGCTTAAAATAGAGAAAGAAAAAAGCGGCCTTTTGAGCCGCTAAACGCATTAGGCGTTCGGATTATTTGACTTGATCCGCCTCTGCTCGCACATAACCTTGTTTTGGGCAAGAGCCACGGTCCAATAAAGCTCGGATTCGGCTTCGGATAGGCGCTTCTCCTCCAAAAGTAGCATCGCCTCATCAATTTCAAAACAGTCAAAAATATTTTCCGTGTCGCACAAAACCGTGAGTTCGTTGGGAAAGGGCTCTCTCTCAACACACGCCAGAAAATCGCCGACAAAAAACTTCTTGTCTTTTGCCTTGGACACGGAAAAAACATAGTGAGGAAATTCTATATTGCCAGCAGTAAATAATTTATATCCTTCCCGGCACAGATTCATTGTGCCCTCTACTGTTGTGCTTCCAAACCTAGCCCCGCCATCTTTGCGTGATTTTCCAAGCAATATGCAACTACTAACGGGTCCGCCGGAAAGCTGAAAGGTGTATTTGTTGTCCAAATATTCAACATTGAAAAGCCCTAACTTGCTTGTACCTAAGCCTTGGTCCTGTGTCCTGAAAGAGCAATCAATAACTTTGCCGTTAAAATCTCTGTCTCTGAGACGCAAGAACAAGCTGGAATTTCTTCTAACTTTATAATTCTGCTTAATATCCAGACACCACGCTTCCGGCAAAGCGATACATCCTAAAAGCGCGGTTAAAGGCGCTTTTTGCCCCAAAATGCGGCGGATAACTTTTCCCTGTTCAACGGATATTTTTTCATAAACCGGAGAAGAGAAAGTAGTCGGAGAAACTGTCGGAAAAGTAGGTACTGGTTTTGAATCCCTCTGTCTAAGAATGAATCCGCCGTCTGAAGGATAAAAAATCTCGAGCTCTATATCGTTTTTTTTTCCGCCATCTTCAATCCGATGGCCCCAAATATGGCCGTTCGCGGATATGGTAAAAACTAAGCTTCCTTTCTCCGTCCGGAAATAAGGAATATTTTCTACCTCCACCAGAGAAGTCGCAGCAAAACATCCGCCTTCCATAAAACACTCTCTTTCTACAGCCGAGTAGGCCGTCATTTTGCGGATCTGCAATTACTCGCAGATCAACATCATCCTTTGCTTCTACAGAGAAAGGATTTATCTGTCAAAGAACGCTATATTCGTAGCACGGCCATATTGAAAAATCAATACATACATTGTATTTTTTCTCGGTTTTGAGTTTCTAACAAATTTAACCGATCGGTTATAAATGTTATAAACACAATAACACAACATATCATAATGCTCACGATCGTGACAAAAATGATATATGAAAAAACACTGATATGTCAACGCTTTTCATAAATTGTTCCGCGTCCTTATACCACATGTTGAATTAGTATAGCTTAAAAAAACAAAAGAAAAAAGCGGCGAAATTTCGCCGCGTTTTGTTTCTATTTAAAATCATTAAGGATTCGCCTTGTTTTCTCTAAAGCAATCAGGCGTTCGGTCTCGTCTCTTAATGCTGTCAAATCTCTTTCCTTATCTTGTTTAAGACGGTCTTCCTTTAATTCTCTTTCATGCTGGCCGCAAATGACCTGCCATAGATCGCCAAATTCTTTCAGCGCGGCATCAATTCTCGCGCTCAGCAAAATATCTGGACCAGATTTATCGCCAATGCGAATGCCCGGTGGCAATTCATATCCTGCCGGATAAACATAAAAATGCCTACCGTCAAAAGTATAGATTTTATCTTTGTACTCGGTTTCAAAATAATACTGTCCAAAAACCTTGTTAATCCTCCACTTAATAACAGATTTTTCAATCGGAACCGTAGTCAACTTGATTAAATTTTCAACGATTTTTTCTACGAGGCTTTTAATTACAACGGGTTTAGGCGACTTAACGTTTTTGTTGATTTTTTTTCTTTCGGCTATAGTTGGACCCTGTTTTTTCTGTTTCTTTTTCACAAAAACCTTTTTACAATCTTTTCAAAGATTAGCACACCGCTATTTCTTTTTCAACGCCTCTATCCCGGGCAAGGTTCCTTTCGCCAAAAATTCGAGCATGGCGCCGCCACCGGTTGAAATAAAATCAAAGTTTTTTTCGAGCTTCATTTTGCGGATTGCGGCGACGGTGTCGCCGCCTCCGACAAGCCGGAATGCTTTTGATTTGCCCAATGTCATGCCCAATTCGCGCGTCCCATAAGTATAGCCCTTCTCGCATAGTCCAAGAGTGCCATTCCACAAAACTAATTTTGCGTTCTTTGCCAGCTCCGCCAGGGTTCGTATGGTCTTCGGCCCAGCATCATAGATCGAGCCTTCTCCTATCTTCCAGTCTTCCGGCAAAATAATTTTATGAGACCATAAGATATCATCAGGTATTGTTACGCTTTCCACTTTCGATCTTTTTACATCAATTCCGCGCTTTTTTAAGAAGGTGTTGGCCAGCGAACCGCCGATGAATATCGCATCCGCTTTTTTTATAAATTTATTGACCAATGGCTCTTTGGTCGCGAATTTTTTGCCCGCCAGAATGAACAGAAAGGGATGCTTCGGGCTAAAAAATTTGGAAAGATTTTTTATTTCAGCTTTCATCAGCGGCCCCGCGCCATGCGCCAGGAACTTAGGCAATCCGACGATCGAGGCATGCTCCCTGTGCGATGCGGCAAACGCGTCGTTGATATAATAGTCGCCCCATCGCGCTAGTTGCTTCGCAAAATCCCTGTCGTTCTTTTTTTCGCCCGGATTTAGCCTTAAATTGTCAAAAAGCCATACACGCTCCGGATATTCGCACGGATCTACCGGGATTTTACCTTTAATAAATTTTATTTTGACTTTTAACAATTTCTCCAGGCGCGAAGCTACCGCGCCGAGACCGGGAGTTTTACCGTCCGCCTCCAGATGTGTCAGTAAAAGAACCATGGCTCCTTTTTTTAAAAGATTATTTACTGTTTTGAGCGAGGCTTTTATCCTGAAATCATCCGCAACTTTGTTGCGGACAAGCGGCACATTAAAATCCACACGGAGCAATACTTTTTTTTCTTTAAAATCCATAAACTATAGTTCTGAGGCGTCTTTTATTATCTTAACAAATTGTTTAGCATCCAGGCTCGCACCACCAACTAACAACCCATCAACTCCGGCATCTTTCAAGAAAATCTTGGCATTGGAGGCCTTGACCGAGCCGCCGTATAAAACGGGTATCTTGTCGGCAATTTTTGAGCCGAGAATTTTCTGAAGATCTCTTTTAATAAGAATCGCCATCTCATATATCGCTTTCGGGTTGTCTGCATTGCCCGTTCCTACCGCCCAAATCGGCTCATAAGCGATTATCAAATTTTTTAAGAGTATCCTTTTTATTTTTGAAATCGCTGAATGAAGTTCTTTTCTGACGATCTGCGGAAAAGCTTCGTCTTTTTTCCTTTCGGGCTCCCCGATGCAGAGCGCCGCTTTCATGCCGGCGCTAAGCACGGTTTCCAGTTTTCTATGCACCATTTCATCCGTCTCTCCAATCGCGCGCCTTTCCGAGTGGCCGACAATGACATGCGTTACGCCAAAGGCCTTGAGCTGGGATATCGAAATTTCTCCGGTATATGCTCCGGATTTTTCCCAAAAAACATCTTGTGCTCCGATTTTAAAACCTTTTTTAGAAATTAAAGAAATATGCAAAAAAGGCGGGGCTAACACCACCTCTATATTTTTAATATTTTTGACGCCACGCCCGATTGCGTCGGCCAGACGCTTTGCGTCTCTAGGCGTTTTCGGATTCATCTTCCAGTTTCCAATGATTAGTTTTTTCATAATAAGATGCTAATATGCTAATTTAATGCCGATAATGCTAATTGCTAATACAGAAAAATTATTCGCAATTTGCCCGCCTGCAACGCTATGCGTAGCATTGCGGGCAGGTAGATTAGCATAAGATTCGCAGATTAGCATCATGACTTGCGTAGCAATTTAGCCGTTTCCTCCGGAGATATTTTTACAACCTCTATCCCGGCGCCGAGCTCCAAACCTCCCCAGACGGCAACGCGCGGCAGGATCTCCATGTGCCAATGGTAATGACTTTTACCGGATTCTTTCGGAGGAGCGGTATGGATAAAAAAATTATAATCAGGGTTTTTCAGATTTTTATAGATCCTGGAAAAAACCGCACGCATTGCCTCCGCCAAGTCGCTTTTTTGTTCCTGATCGACCATTTCAAATCGCGCTTCGTGTTTTTTCGGAAATATCCTTACTTCATACGCAACCTTCGAGGCATAGGGCGCCAGAGCGGTAAACGAATCGTTTTGATATATTATCCTCTCCTTTTTCTTTGTTTCCCATTTCAACATATCGCAGTGGACGCAGCGCCTATTTTTTTGAAAATAATTCACGGCGCCAACGAGACTTCTTGAAACATCAGGCGGGATGATCGGTATCGCAAAAATTTGGGAATGCGGATGCGGCACCGATGCACCCGCTCTCGGCCCGGCATTGTGCAAGATCAAAATATATTCAACGCAGGGCTCAAGGCAAAGCGCGTGATAGCGGATGGTATAAGCTTCCAAAATAAGCTCTATCTCTTCTTTATTCATGAGGCCGAAATGCCTGCCGTGGTCGCGCATTATGACTAATTCCTGAAAACCGCTGCCAGGAGTAAATTCAAAAATGTTTTTTTTATAGACAGGCGAACAAACTTTATTCGTCTCGATCACCGGATATCTGTTCTTTAATACCTGCAGCCACCAATTTTTAAAATCATTTTTTCCGCGTTTAGGAAGCCATAATAAAACTTCGCCATGACTGGCTTTTTGCGGATTTTCGAATGGACATTTTGATTTGGGAAGCGGTTTTGAATCAACATGGTCAAAAAAAACAGGTTTTTTTTGAAGCGTTGAGGATACTAAAACCCAATCGCCCGAAACCAAATCCTTTCTGAATTCAATGAGCTTTTTATCCATATCAGGCAAGTTCGTCGTTCTGATAAAGACGCCAAGCAAGGCGCCTCATCAATCTGCTAATTTTAAATACTTCCCATAAAGTTTTGAAATATGACCTTATGTTTACGTGTGTTTTTGGGTCGTTCTCCCAATACGCCGGCACTATGGCAATACGGTAATCCATTTTTCGCGCAATTGCCAGGGCCTCAACGTCAAAAGCCCATCTGTCTATCCGCGCAAGCAAAAAGATCTTCTCCGCCGCAAAATCGCGAAAGGCCTTGAAACCACACTGCGTATCCCAAATACCCTTCACAGCCATCCATTGGATGTATAAATTCCCCATATTGCCAAAGAGCCGCTTCCAAAACGGCTGCTTCACAGCTTGTCTTGCGCCAGGCGCGTCCCTTTCGTCCCTCGAACAAATTACAACTTCAAAATTTTTATCAAAATATGGCCGCATTTTTTCAAAATGAGAAATATCTGTGGCGTTATCCGCATCGGTAAAAAGGCGGATCCTGCCGTATGAGGCCAGCATACCCTCGCGAACGGTATAACCCTTGCCCTTGTTTTGCTTGCGGTCTATCATGCGCATATTTCTGATCTCCCCAATCATCTTGTCCACGATCTCCGAAGTTCCATCCTTGGAGCCGTCATTTACCACTAAAATTTCATAAGTATAAGTCTGCTTGGCAAAATACTCATTAAATCTGCGCAAAGTTTTCTCTATCCGCCCCGCTTCGTTATAGGCCGGAACTATCACTGACAGATATATATCAGGTTTTGGCATAAGAATATTTTAGCATAAGCCACAAACAAACAAAAAGCGGCTCGCCATGTCCAGTAAATGATATCTTGCGGCATCAAACAAATTCTGATATTGTGAAATTAATGCTTACCGATCCACAAATTAGATTGCTTGCCGAAACATTATCCAATATTGGCATTGTGTTTTTTGCTTCTCTGGTTGTGCCAACCTTTGTTGGGTCCGATATTGATTTGGTTGTTTTTGCTATAGGTATCGCGCTATCGTTTGTCAGTTGGCTTTCAAGTTTATTATTAGCTAAAAACCTCAATATATGAACGCATTGGAAGGAATAAAATTTTTCTACCTTGTAGGCGCCATTCTGCTTTTAGTTGTAGCTATCTTAGTATATCCGACACTTCGCAATAGGCATAAATAAAAGCGGCAAAAAGAACTAGATTTTCGTCAACACCTCCGAGCCAGTTTTGGTGACAACCAGTGTGTGTTCAAAATGCGCGGAGCGGGAGCCGTCGCGCGTTACCCATGTCCAGCCGTCCTTTGCAAGTTTTACTTTTGGGCTGCCTTCGGTTGCCATCGGCTCCAGGGCAATTACCATTCCTTCAAAAAGTTCGTTGCCTTCCCCTTTTCTGCCCCAATTCGGAATTTCCGGCTCTTCGTGCACCGCTCGTCCAACACCGTGTCCCACAAGTTCGCGCACAACACCGAAGCCTTCCTTTTCCAAGTGTTGCTGAATAGCAAAACCGATATCGCCGAGCCTTGCTCCGGGCCGAACCTGCGCAATTCCTAATTTCAATGATTTTTTTGTTGTTTCAATTAATTTATTTGTGCCGCCTCCTACCAATACTGTCATCGCGGTATCCGTGCATAAACCCTCGTACCACATCCCGATGTCGAGACCGACAACGTCTCCGTTTTTTAATTTCCGGTCAGACACAATGCCATGGACAACTTCTTCATTTATCGAAATGCAGATTGTCCCGGGATATGGCATCGGCGCCCTATGAGCCCCGTATCCTTTAAAAGACGGTTTGCCTCTGCTTTTTAAAATTAATTTCTCCGCCAATTCATCCAATTCTTTCGTTGTAACGCCGTCTTTCGCCGCCCATGCTACCTCAATCAAAACAGCGGCAAGTCTCTTGCCGCCTTCCCGCAACACTTCTAATTCTTTTTTGTTTTTGATTATCATATCGCAAGCGCTTTTACAATATCTCTATGAACTTGTTCAATTGATTGTTCGCCGTTTATTTCTAAAAAGCGATGGCTAGCGTCTTTTTTATAAAATTCAATCGCGCGCAAAACATGTTTTTCATAATACGCCAGTCTTCTTTTAATATTATCTGCGTTATCATCTGACCTGCCGCGCGCCATCATCTTCTCACGTGCCCATTCAGCACTAACGCTCAACCAAATATGAAAAATTTTTTTTCTATTTAAAAAATCAAACATTTCATCAAGTACGGCCGCCTCAATAGCGGTTCTTGGAGAACCGTCGACTATCACATGATTATTTTCTTTTGCACCATGGATCAATTCCTGAACGCAAGCCCAGATAGCCAAGCCGTCAGGAGCTTTTTCTCCCGGCCCAAGCACTTTATCATGTAACATCTTTGCAGTGAAAAATTCGGGATGCGAAGTGAGTTCCCTCAAATGCGCTCCGGTATAAACATAAAAAACGCTATCTGCGCCAAATTTACTTTCCAAATATTTTTTGAGCAGATCAGCCTGGGTTCCCTTACCACACCCGGACCTTCCGATAAAAACGAAACTGTATGGATTACTATTCATATATCCAGCTTACATGTAGTTATATTTTACCGCAAATTATTCGTATGTGCGAAGCGATAGCTGACCCTCGATCTGTTTCGCGGTCTCCAAAACCACGGAAACAACGATGAGTAGCGCGGTACCTCCCACAGCGAGCGTAGATATTCCGCTCAAAGCGCGCAAAATAAGCGGCAAAACAGCTATTATACCCAGAAATAACGCTCCTACGAAAGTGATGCGGCTTACTATCTTATATAAAAACTCCGAAGTATTCCTTCCTGGTCTTATACCTGGTACAAATGCGCCGCTTTTTTGCAAATTCGTGGAAATCGCCTCGGGATCGAACGTAACTGCGGTATAAAAATACGTGAATACGAACACCAAAATAAAATACGCGGCCGCGTAATACCAATTGCTGCCCAAAAAATTAATGACCCATGAAGAGACCGTCCGCAATATCACGCTCGCGGAAGCAGAGAAAAAATTAGCGATCATCTGTGGCAGAAGCAGAATTGAAAGCGCGAAAATTATCGGAATAACTCCGGCCTGGTTCACTCTCAGCGGCAAATATGTCGTTGTGCCTCCGTACATCCTCATCCCTCTCACGCGCTTGGCGTAGTAAACCGGTATCGGCCGCTCTCCCTCGGATATCACAACAACCGCGGCAACCGTTATCAACGCAATCACAAAAAATGAGATCAATGTAGGTAGCTGCGAAGGATCATAAGCAAGCAGAGTCTGCCTTAAGTCCGACGGAAATCTTGCTACAATACCGGCAAAAATCAGGATAGAAACACCGTTTCCGATCGAATATTCAGAGATCAATTCTCCGATCCACATCAGAAATATTGAACCGGCGGTGACGATTATCAGGCTCGCGATCCTCTCGAACATCGTGAACTGAAAAATACCCTGCCTCTCCAAGATCGACAAAAGCCCGAACCCCTGAATTAGCGCGAGAGGCGGCGTAATCAGCCGCGAATATTGGTTGAATTTTTGCCTGCCCGCCTCACCCTCTTCCTGATACATCTCCTTTAGGCGCGGGAAAATCATGGTAAATAACTGCATTATAATGGAAGCCGTAATATATGGCCCAACCCCCAACATTACTATGGAAAGATTTTCCAGGCCTCCTCCGGAAAAAATATTCAAAAGACCAAAGAGCTGGCTTGAAGCAAAAAATTCCTTCAGTTTAGCGGCATCAATTCCCGGCACCGGTATCGCGGACGTCAATCGAAAAATCGCCAAAAACGCGAAAAGAAACAAAAATTTTCTTCTCAAATCGGCGTCCTTAAAAATAAGTTTTGCTTTTTCCCACATAATCCTATCCTACCATTTTCTTAACTTTTTCGGACATCAGCAAGCCTTTATCGAATATCAATTTTTTTGTGAGTTTTCCTCCACCCAAAATTTTAATTGCCGGCATTTTGTCTCCTTTTGTTTTTACAAGCCCCGCTCCGATCAGTGCCTTTGGGGTAATTTTGTCGCCCGATTTAAACATCCTTTCCAAGTCGAATAAATTTACTATGTCCGGTTTCACATTCGACGGATTTACCGAGGCGGCACGGTTCTTTCCGTAGCCTCGGCGTTTATGAATTTTTTTAATGATGTCCCTTATCTGCGGACGGATCCGGCGCCCGGCGCGCGCCTTTTGCCCCTTTATTCCACGGCCGGAAAAAGACCCGCGTTTTCCGCCACGGCCTATCCTCCTGTGTTTCCGTCCGTGTGATTTTGGTAAATTGTGTATTTGCATAAAAGTACTAATTACTAATTTTTTACTAATATACTAATTAAATTCTTTATTTGTAAATTCGTATTTGATTCGTAATTGGTATTTATTTTGCTTTTAGCATTTTTATCGCCTCCATTGTGGCGCGAGCATTATTCATCTTGTTTTTTCCGCGTGAAAGTATTTTTGCGCTTCCATTCTTCACTCCAGCCAACGCCAACACAATTCTCGCGGCACCACCAGCCACAAGGCCTTTCCCTTCTCTTGCCGGTTTAAGTATTATTTTGGCGCTTCCATATTTTGCGGACACCTCGTGCGGAATAGAGCCGCTCTTCGTCAAAGGCACGGAAACCATATTCTTTTTCGCTTCTCTTAAAGCTTTTTCGATCGCCCGCGAAGTATCAACAGCCTTGCCCAATCCGAAACCAACCCTCCCCTTCAGGTCGCCTATGACCAAAGCCGCGCGAAACGTAAATCTGCGGCCTCCGGCCATAACTCTGGCCACGCGCCTTAAGTCAATCATTTTTTGCTCATATTCGCTTTTTGGCCTAGGTTTTCTGAATTCTTTTGCCATAGATTACTAATTACTAATTTATTACTAATATACTAATTAAATTTTTTATTCGTAAATTCGTATTCATTCGTTATTTGTATTCTAGAATTTTAATCCCCCCTCTCGCGCGCCCTCCGCGAGCCTTCTTACGCGCCCCTGATACCTATATCCTCCCCTGTCAAAAACCGCCTCTTTAATGCCTTTTTCCAAAGCAAATTTCGCGAAAGCTTTGCCCGCTTCGAATGCTTTGTCGGTTTTTTTCAAATTCTTTTTGCCCCCGGTCAGATCGTCATCTCTCAAACCCAAAAGCGTTCCGTTTTTCTCGTCATCGATGAGCTGTAAAAACAAATGTTTGTTTGAACGATATAAAGAAAGTCTAGGGCGTTCGGCGGAGCCAAAAATTTTCGCACGGACACGCCTATGCCTTATTGTTCTTTTGTTTATTCTTTGTTTCATGTTGCTGGTTTTGTGTTGCGTAATCAGGCAGCCGACACCGCTTTTTTACCGGCCTTTCTTCTTATAATCTCTCCTAAATAATGGATGCCTTTCCCTTTATATGGTTCAGGAGGCTTTTTCATACGGATTTCCGCAGAAACCCGACCAACTTCTTCTTTATCGACTCCGCTGACTGTGATGGCGTTTTTTTCCACTTTGAAAACGATCGTTTTCGACGGTTCGATAATAACTTTATGAGTAAGGCCCAGCGACAAGACTAATTTTTGTCCGTCCAATTGCACTTTATATCCGACCCCATCGAGTTCCAATTTTTTTTCATATCCATCTTTTACACCAATCATAGCCGCCTTTGAATGAGCCGCTGCAGTGCCGAGAAGCGCTTTGTTGTTTTTGCCTCCTACTTTTGAAGTCAACTGCAAAAAAGCATTCTCGAGCTTTATGACGACATTTTCCGGGAAATGCCTCCTTACCTCTCCCTTCGGGCCATTAAAAACAATGTCTCGCCCTGCCCTGGTTACCTTTACGTCCGTCGGTATTAATATTGGTTTTTTTGCTAATCTAGACATCTAGTACTAATTACTAATTTTTACTAATATACTAATTAAATTCTTTATTTGTAAATTCATATTTGATTCGTAATTGGTATTCATTACCAGATCTCAAACAAATTTTCTCCTCCGACTTTTTCTTTTCTTGCTTCTTTATCTGAAAGAAGTCCTTTGGTTGTTGAATAAACCGCGATACCCAAACCGTTCATCACTTTGCGCACTTCCCGGAATCCGAAATAAGCGCGCCTTGATGGTTTGGATATTCTTTTGATGTTGGAAATTTTCGGGTTCTTGTCTGCGCCGTAGATAAGCTTCACTTCGATCAGCTTTCTTAATTTTTTCCCCCTTCTTTCAACTTCCAAAACAAAGCCCTCCTTTTCCAGAACTTTCGCTATTTCCATTTTTAATTTGGAATATCCGAACGACGCCGTTTCTTTTCCCACGGCTTGGGCGTTCTTTATCCTTATCAACATATCTGAAATTGGATCGGTCATAAAAAATATGTGTTATGCTGTTACCAACTAGACTTACGGATACCCGGAATTAAACCTTCGTTCGCAAGCTCTCTGAAACAAATTCTGCAAAGATCAAAATCCCTCATATATCCCCTTTTTCTGCCGCAACGAAAGCATCTCCTTACAACCCGGCTTTTGAATTTTGGCGGCTTCAGAGACCTCGCATATGTTGAAGTTTTTGCCATGAATACTAATTACTTATCTTTACTAATTTACTAATAATTTTATTCGTATATTCGTACATAATTCGTAATTGGTATTCTACGCTTTCTGAAGAGGGAAACCTAATAATCTGAAAAGCTCGGCCGCTTCTTTTACATTTTTTGCGTTGGTAATGATCGTCACTTCAAAACCGAAAATACTTCTTACATCCTCTCCGATCATCTCCGGAAACACTATATGCTCTCTTATGCCCAAAGATAGATTACCTCCCCGGTCGATGGAACGCAATGGTATCCCGCGGAAATCACGCATGCGCGGTATCGCGAGGTTCACAAGCCTGTCCAGAAAATCATACATGCGCTCGCCGCGCAATGTCGCCATGTATCCGATAATCATTCCTTCTCTTGTCTTAAATGAAGCAATCGCCTTTTTGGCCGGCCGGGGCGAAGCCTTCTGTCCGGTTATTAAAGCCAAATGTTTGATAACAATTTCCATGGCATCTTTCTTGTCGCGGTTCTTGCCGGTACCGGAATTTACGACAACTTTCAATATCCTAGGCACAGCCATGGGAGATTTGCGCCCGAATTCTTTCATCATCTTCGGCACAACTTCTTTTAAATATTTTTCTTTCATTAACATCATATTTCGTTTTTGCATTTTTTGCAGATTCTAATCTTTTTCGCGCCCTCCAGTTCATGGAAACCGGCACGCGAGCCCCTCCCACAATGGCCGCAGTAAAGCATTGCGTTCGAAATATGTATCGGGGATGGCGCGGAAATAATCTCGCCTTTTTGTCCGGATTTTCTGGGACGCTTGTGTATTTTTTTTATGGCGACGCCCTCAACCAATATTTTCTCGCGATCGGGAAACACCTTAAGGATCTTGGCGTTCTTGCCCTTGTCTTTACCCGAAATTATTACGACCGAGTCTCCTTTCTTAATTTTTGTTTTATGTTTCATGTTACGTATTATATGATCTAAACGATTTCCTCCGCCAGCGAAGCTATTTTATTAAAACCTTTTTCCTTTATTTCTCTCGGCACCGGCCCAAAAATACGGCCAGCCTTAGGCTCTTCTCCGTCCAATATGACCACTGCATTGTCGTCAAAGCGGATATATGAACCGTCTGCTCTCCGTAAAACATTTTTTTGCCTTACAACCAGAGCCCTCAAAACCTCCTTTCTTTTTACAATCTTTCGCGGCTCCGCGATCTTTACCGCCACAACGACAATATCGCCGATTCGGGCATAGCGCTTGCGTGTTCCGCCCAAAACCTTAATACACTGCACGAGTTTCGCGCCGGAGTTATCCGCAACATTTAACATTGTCCTATGCTGTATCATAAAACTTTATTTACTTCCCATTTTTTATCTTTTGACCGCGGCCTACATGATTTTATTAAAACCAAAGATCCTTCAGAAACCGGCTCTTCTGTGTGTGCTTTATACTTGTCCGTCACCTTGATTTGCTTTCCATAGATCGGATGCTTCTTTAAACGCGTAACCTCAACGACCACTGTTTTTGCCATTTTATTCGAAATTACTTTTCCTTTTAAAATTTGCATGGATTACTAATAACTAATTTATTACTAATATACTAATCACGAATTTTTATTTAATAAAGTCAATATGCGGGCGGCGTTTTTTTTTAATTCCCTAACCTCCTTCACGTTTTTATTCCTCGTTTCGCCCCGCCTCATTCTCAATCCCAACAATTTCCCGCGGATCTCTTTTAAATCCATGTTTAGTTCTTCCTTTCCTTTGGGCGCGATATCTTTTGCTTTTATTTTTGTCTTTGCCATAAAATACTAATTACTAATTTTTACTAATATACTAATGATCTATTTTATTCGTAATAATTCGTTATTGGTAATCATCTGGAAACAAATTTAGTTCTAATCGGCAATTTTGCCCCGGCCCGCTTTAGCGCCGCCTCCGCAACATTCTTCGGAACACCGTCCATTTCAAATAAAATTCTTCCGGGAAGAACGGGAAAAACGTAACCCTGAACGTCTCCTTTGCCTCCACCCATCGTCACTTCCGGCGGTTTTGCGGTGATCGGTTTGTCCGGAAAAATCCTTATCCAAATCTTTCCGCCCCTCTGTATGTAATGAGTCATCGCTTTACGCGCCGACTCAATCTGCTTTGAATTCACCCAGCATGCTTCAGCGGCTTTCAGTCCAAACGCCCCAAAAGACAGAGCTGTCCCGCGGGTCTCGCGGAGGTTTCTGCGCGTGGCCATTCTTTGCCATTTTCTGAATTTAACCCGTTTTGGAAATAACATGCTTATTTTTTACTAAACACTTCGCCCTTATAAATCCAGACCTTTATGCCTAAGTCTCCGTAAGGAAGATGGGCGCGGCCGCGCGCGAAATCAACATCCGCACGCAATGTCTGCAATGGGATCTGCCCTTCTTTCAACCATTCATACCTTGCCATTTCGGCTCCGTCGAGCCTGCCCGATAACGCGATCTTTACGCCCCTAACCTCTTTCGAGCCGCTGATCTTGCTGATATTTTGCTTCATGACTCTTCTAAAAAGCATTCTTTTTTCGAGATCTGCCGCGATTTGCTCAACCATAACCTTAGCGTGCTCCTCCGGAACCTTAACTTCTTCAACAGTTAGCTTAAGTGTTGGGGGTTTTGCCTCTTTTATGTCTTTTTTTAAAAATCCCGAACCTTTTTTAACAAGGAATACGGTTATCTCACCTTTTAATTTTTCTATCCCCTCACCACCTCTTCCGATGAGTAATCCAGGGCGGGCGGTTTTTATAATAATATTCAAAACGGCCGGAGATCTTTCAATATCAACCGAATCAACAAGCATTCCTTTGAGGCGCTTTTCCAAAAATCCGCGTAGCAACATGTCTTCTTTTAATAATTTCGGGTATTCGCGCATGTTAAACCAGCGCGACTTCCACGGGCGTATTATTCCCAATCTTACTGCATATGGATGCGAAGTTTTTGACATGCGAGTACTAATTACTAATTTTTTACTAATTTACTAATAAATTCATTCGTATATTCGTAATGATTCGTTATTGGTATTCTCATTTTTCGGATAAAATAATTGTAATATGGCTCGTGTGTTTGTGTATCGGATTTGCCATGCCTTTTGAACGCGGCTTAAAACGCTTCAACACCGGCCCTTTATCCACCGTGATATTTTTCACAAAAAGCTTATCCGAAGCAACGTTGAAATTGTTCTTTGCGTTAGAAACAGCCGAATGCAAAAGTTTCGCTAAAGGATGCGCGGTTTTTTTCGCGGTAAATTTCAGCGACGTCTCCGCGTCTTTGGCGGATTTTCCGCGGATGGTTTTCGCCACGAGCCTTACTTTTCTTGGTGCTACCCTCAAATATCTAAGATGTGCTTTGTAGTCCATATATTTTATTTCTTAGCCTGTGTTGCGGCTGCCGCGGATTTTGTCTTCTCCGCTTCGGCGGCCTGCATTTCCAGCTCTTTTTGCATCTTGCCTCCGTGCTTGTTAAATCTGCGCGTCGGGGAAAATTCGCCCAATTTGTGCCCGACCATCTCTTCGCTCACGCGCACCGGAATAAAATCTTTCCCATTGTGGACTCCGAAAGTAAATCCTACCATCTCGGGAGAAATCGTTGATCTCCGCGACCAGGTTTTTATCACTGCCAAAGAACCCGGTTTTAAGCCAGTAAGTTTTTTCAACAGTCTTTCTTCTATATACGGTCCCTTTTTTAAACTTCTTGGCATGAAAATAGTTTATAGTTGATAGTTCTTAGTTTTTAGTGCGACGGCTAATAATAAGTTTTCCTGAATATTTGTTCGGATTCCTTGTTTTAACCCCTCTTGTTCCCCTGCCCCATTTATTTTTCGGGCGCCTTGTTCCTCTTAACTGCCTTCCTTCGCCTCCTCCATACGGATGGTCAACCGGGTTCATTGCCGAGCCCCTGACCGTCGGGCGGATACCCATCCAGCGCGAACGTCCGGCTTTTCCGATAACAACAAGATTGTTCTCGATATTTGAAACCTGTCCCAACGATGCCCAAGCGCGCACGGGAATTTTCCTTACTTCGCCTGAAGGAAGTTTTATCAAAGCATATCCACCGTCGTGCGCCAAAACTTCCGCGAAAGAACCTGCAGACCTGACAAGCACCGCTTTGCCTTCGGGAGTAAGCGAAATATTGTAAACCAAGGTGCCCACAGGAAATTTGGATAAAGGCAGGCGGTTGCCAGGCAAGAGCGGAGCATCTTCCGAAACTATTACTTCCCTGCCGGGCATTACGTCCTTCGGCAAAACAATATAGCGCTTTACGCCGTCTTTATAAACAACCAAACCGATGAAGGCCGTGCGAGAAGGATCGTATTCAACGGAATCCACCCTGGCCGGAATATTTTTTTTATCAAAATAAAAATCAACCTCGCGGATAAGCCTTTTGGCCCCTCCGCCCTTGTGCCTCGTGGTAATTCTCCCGCGATTATTGCGCCCCACCGAACGAAAGCGCCCGAATATGAGAGATTTTTCTGGAGTTGTCCGCGTCAAAAACTCCCGGTAGTTTATTCCTGTCATCTGTCTCCTTCCTGGACTTCTTGGCGCGTATGTTTTCATGTGAGTACTAATTACTAATTTTTTACTAATTTACTAATAAATTCATTCGTATATTCGTAATGATTCGTTATTGGTATTCTTTAAAACTCCGAAATTGTTTGGCCTGTTTTTAGCGCGACTATCGCCTTTTTAAATCCTGATTTTAATCCAACCACGTTTCCCCTTCTTCTTTTTTTTGCCGGCATAATAAGAATGTTCAGCGATTCGACATCAACCTTGTATCTTTCTTCGATAGCTCTTCTTAGTGTTCCCTTCGTCGCTTTATTTGAAACCTTAAAGATATATTTACTCTCTCCCAGCATCGTCGCCTTTTCGGAAATATGGGGAGCAGTTATCAATTCCCAAGCAAGATCACTTTCGCCTTTGATTGCTTTTTGGGCGCGAGATAAATCAGATGAAACTTCTAGGTGGGGGCGCGCCGTCGCGGAATTCAATCCCAACTTCTTCCGCGATGGGGATAAAGAAGTTTCAGATGATATATCTCGCGCCCTAGGCGTCTTTTTTCCAGTACCCTTCTTTCCCCAGCCCCCGAACATTTGTCCTAATGTGAACGGCATAAATACTAATTACTTATCTTTACTAATTTACTAATAATTTTATTCGTATATTCGTACATAATTCGTAATTGGTATTCTACGCTTTAAATGTTTTTTTTAGTTCCGCAACCGATGATTTGTCCAATATCAAATACTTGTTATTCAAAAGCCCTACTACATTCAAGTTTCTCGGCTCAATATATGAAAGATGCGACAAGTTTTTTGAAGCACGAAAAACTTTTTCCTCTTTCGGCAGCGCCAATATCGCACGTCCGCCCTTATCTCCTATCCGGTATACTTTCGCTTTTTCCCGCAAATTTTTCATTATTGAAAAAACTTCTTTGGTTTTTGGCCGCGAAACATCAAACTTATCGACAAGCACCAATTCCCGGTCTTTCAATTTTCTCGAAAGAAGAGAAAATAATGCCCCTCTCCTCATTTTTTTATTTATTTTTACTGAAAAATCTCGTTCGTTGCGCGGGCCGTGGGTAATGCCTCCTCCAACCCAAAGCGGCGATCTGACGGAACCATGTCTCGCTCTTCCGGTACCTTTTTGTCTCCACGGCTTTTTCCCGGAACCTGCCACCTCACCCCTCGTTTTAACATGCGCCCACGGATGCCTTGCGTTCGCAGCTTCGCCATCAAAAACCTGCTTTACCAAAGCCGGCTTCCACGGAACGCCAAAAATACTCTCCGGAAGTTCCAAGGACCCCGTTTTTTCTCCTTTTGTGTTGTAAGTATCAGTCTTCATTTGTGTTAAATAAAATAGGCCGAGGTATCAGAACCCCGGCCAAAAGCCTGCGGTCTTAAAACCTACATAAATCCCCCTTTCGGGTTGTTGTTATTTTGACTTCTCACAAGTGTTTAGATGTTAGCATATTGCAATTTCCCGCGCAAGTAGGTTTTTTCTTATCCCCTCATCTCCACCAAGTCCCCCCTGTGTCCGGGGACTGCGCCTGAAATCGCTTTTGTGTCTTAACTTAGCAATCCGATTGCTAAGTAGCTACCGTTTGGTTTAAGCAATTTTTTTTATTGTCTTCTTAGAATTTTTTCCCATTTATCTAAATCGTCTAAATTTTCCACAAACCAAGAAAAAAACTCATAAGTCACCCAAGTTTTACAAATGACACAATCCAGCGAAAGCTGGTCTTTCCCAATGTGTCCACATTTCCTGCCAAAATTTTTCTGGATATAACTTTTTAATTCTTTTTGGTACTTTTCGCTTATCTGAAAAAATTTTTTATCTGTCATATATTTATATTAACAAATATTAGACACTAAACAAGCAAAGCATTGATTTTTTAAATAAAAGGCATAAACTTTAAATATGGGTTGGTCTTTTGCCGTCGTAAATAATAAGCTAGCCGAAATCTTTTTTGATAAAGACGAAAAGGGCAAGGTCAAAATTAAAGGCCATTGTTATGTTAGGCGAAGCGAATATAAAACAAAGCAAGAGCAAAAATGGATAAAAGAAGATACCGCAAAAATTAAACTAAGTTACCGTAAAGGCCAATATAAAGACAAATAAGTAAAACATTTTCTTTATCCTCTCACCTCTACCACGCTCCCCCTGTGTCCGGGAACTGCGCCGGAGATAGCAATGAGGTTTTTTTCGGGAACGATTTTGATGACTTTTAGATTTTTTACGGTTACGCGGTCAACTCCCATGTGGCCGGACATTCTTTTGCCCTTCAAAACACGCTGTGGCCAAACTGCGCCGATTGACCCGGGTGCGCGCTCGCTGTGCTTCTGGCCGTGCGTTCTCGGGCCTCCGTGAAAGCCGTGTCTTTTAACAGTCCCCTGAAATCCTTTGCCTTTTGTGGTTCCGCTAACCTGCACGATGTCTCCTTCCGCAAAAACCGTGGCTTCTATTTTATCGCCGACTATCGGAAGTTGGATGTCAGAAGCTGGATGTTGGACGCGGAATTCCCTAAATATTGCCGGATAATTTCCGTCCGCCAGCTGACAAATTTTCTGCGGCTTTTTAACGTTCTTTTCTTTTTTCGAGCCAAAACCAACCTGAACGGCGGTATAACCGTCTTTTTCTTTGGTTTTTTGTTGTGTAACAAACATCGGGCCCGCTTCCAGCCAGGTCACAGGATGGACCTTACCCTTATCATCAAAAACCTGCGACATCTCAATTTTTTTGGCCAGTATGAATTTTGCCATATTTTTATTACATCTTCACCTCAATATCGACTCCGGCGGGCAAAGAGAGATTTGTTAGTGAGTCAATAATTTTAGGGGTTGGGTTTACTATATCTATCAATCTTCTGTGAACGCGCATCTCAAACTGCTCCCTCGCGTTTTTATGAACGAAAGAAGAACGGTTAACCGTATATTTTTTGATTTCGGTCGGCAACGGGATCGGCCCGTGTATTTCGGCTCCGTATCTGGTGGCGGTGTCTACGATTTGTTTGATAGAGGCATCCAAAATCTTATGGTCATACGCGCGAACGCGAATGCGAAGCCTCTGTTTCTCTTCCTCGGCTTTCGACTTCTCTTTTGCCGAAACCTTTTCTTTAACTGGAGCCTTAGCCATAAACCGTGATGCTAATATGCTAATTTAATGCCAATAATACTAATTGCTAATGAATTATTCGCAATTTGCCCGCCTGCAACGCTATGCGTAGCATTGCGGGCAGGTAGATTAGCATGTGATTCGCAAATTTGCATCTTATTTATTGATTTTAGTCACAACTCCGGCTCCCACCGTCCTGCCTCCTTCGCGTATGGCAAACCGTAATTTATCCTCCATGGCTACCGGAACGATAAGTTTTACGTTGAATTTGACCGTGTCTCCCGGCATGACCATCTCCGTTCCCGCTGGCAATGTAACGTCTCCTGTCACATCGGTCGTCCTGATGTAGAACTGCGGCTTATAGCCAGTAAAAAATGGCGTGTGTCTTCCTCCTTCCTCTTTTGTTAAAATGTATACTTCGGCTTCAAAATCTGTGTGTGGAGTAATGGAACCGGGCTTTGCCAAAACCTGTCCGCGCTCAACATCTTCTTTCTTGGTTCCGCGCAAAAGCACTCCGGCATTGTCTCCAGCCATCGCTTCGTCCAATTGTTTATTGAACATTTCAATGCCCGTAATAACCGTTTTGGCTGTATCTCTCAAGCCGACGATTTCAATTTCATCATTTAATTTGGCCTTGCCCCTCTCCACTCTTCCGGTCACAACGGTTCCTCTTCCTTCAATTGAGAAAACGTCTTCAACCGGCATAAGAAACGGCTTGTCAATGTCGCGGACAGGATTTGGAATGTATTCGTCGAGCTGTTTGGTCAACTCCAAAATCGGTTTTGCCCATTCGTCGTCTTTGGATTTTGCTTCCAGCGCCTTGAGGGCGGAACCGCGTATGATTGGTGTTTTGTCTCCAGGATATTCATATTTGGAAAGAAGCTCGCGGATCTCGGTTTCCACCAGGTCGATCAATTCTTTATCGTCAACCATGTCCACTTTGTTCAAAAATACGATTATTGCCGGCACTCCGACTTGGCGGGCCAAAAGAATGTGCTCTCTGGTTTGAGGCATCGGGCCATCTGTCGCTGAAACCACCAAAACGGCACCGTCCATCTGGGCGGCTCCTGTGATCATGTTTTTGATATAGTCAGCATGTCCGGGCGCGTCGATATGCGCATAGTGGCGCTTGTCGGTCTCATACTCCGAGTGATGAAGGGCGATCGTAATGCCACGCTGGCGCTCTTCGGGGGCGTTGTCGATATCTTCAACTTTCTCAACCCTGGCTTTGTTGCCGGCAAGGTTTAGCACGTTTAAAATAGCGGCCGTTAATGTGGTCTTGCCGTGGTCAACGTGGCCGATTGTACCTACGTTTAAATGCGGCTTTGACCTCTCAAATTTCTCTGCCATAGAATTATTTAAAAATTAGCACTAATAAAAGCCAACACGCTTTATGGGCGTATAAACTATATTTTACACAGATGAAATATGGTGTCAATGGCTTATCCGCCTATGGGCATAAGTTGGGAATAAGATGTGAAAATAAAAAAATCCCCACCAAAGCAGGGTTATTTTTTTATGATGTCACAAATGTTCTGGTATTTTGTCTCAAACCCATGATCGCCATTACCATAGAATTCGTCCAAGTGGTCATCGCCGTCACGATTAACCCAAATTTTTTCAGATTTTTTTTCGCCAATTAAAACCCATTTATCGTCGACGGTAAGGATAACCCACTCCAAAAAATCATACCAAATTGCGTGTCCGCACAAATAATCGTATTCCTCGATATTGTAAGCCGTCTCCTCAATCGGCAGATTCGGCATCTGGATGTGGCTTGCGAAAGAGCTTGAAGCTCCGATAAACAAAACTGCCGTCAAAACCAAACTAAAAATAATTTTCATTTCTTATCGCCCTTTCTGAAAATATTCATAGCATATCTGCATAAAATTTACCACCACTTTGCGCCGGCGCCGCGCGAATAGTAAGTTTTTATGTAAGACGAGGCGTATTTGTGCTCTTCAATGAATTTCTTGTACATGACCGGGAGCGCGCCGTCGCGCTTGGCGTCCAATATCGCACGCAACTTTCTTCCGTCGCAGCGGATATTTTCGTGCTTATCGAACACATGTCCGCTGTGATGTTCTATATCAAACACGACATCAATGAACACCGTGGAATCTATTTCTCCATGTAGGCGCATTATTGCTTTATCGGCAATTTTAGCCCACGGCTTCCCGCCGAATCCGCTGTCCCATTTCAGCTTGGAAAATACTTTTTTAGCGTCCATAAAAAAAGACAGAGCTTCCGCGCACGCAGGAACGTGCTTTACAAAGAACTTCATAAGATCATCTTCGTCTTCCGGCAACATTTCAAAAAGATCTCCCGCAACGCTCGCAATTTTTTCTCCGACGCCTTGATCTCGTCTTTGTTCATAAGCTCCGTCGAAACAGCGAAAAGCAGATACGCGAAAAATAAATTTTCCAACTCCCGCGTCAGGTCCTCGTACTCTTTTTTCAGGTCTTTCAACAAGCCTTCGCGGGATCTCAAAAACGCGTCGCCTTGCTTTTCTTTATCTTCCGCAAAATTTTTCATGGCAAGGATCAAATACCGGTCCGCGGCAAGATTTATCAGGTCGGTCTTTTTCTTCAGTCTTTCGTACTCTATTTTTCCTTTTGGTTTAGGTAACTTTTTCTGCACAAAATTACACATGCGTCTCATTAAAGTTTAACACGATATTTATGTAAAATTAAAACCCCGACATTCGACGGGGCTTGAGTACGCTGTTTATTCGGAGGCTAAACTTTTTTTACCGCCGTACTTTACGAGACTGCCGACGACTTCGCCAGTATCGGACAAAATAAACCTAAAATCGGAAAAGTCTAGCTCCGAAAAGAATGGGTCTTCGAGCAAATCAACTGGCTTCTTATATTTGATAAGCATATCGCCATCGAGCTGTTTCAGATTGGTCTGAATACCGACGGCATTCAATGATACCAAATGACCCGAAGGCCGCTTGACCGTTACAACATATGGCCTCTTGTCCGGAATTTTATCCAGATAGTTATTGCTTCTGTCGGGAATCGCCGACCCCTCGCTAATTTCAATCTCGGTGCCATCCGGAAGCACGACAATATTATTCCCCGACAACTTGATTTTGTTTGCCATTCTTTATACTCCTTTCAAGCGCGAATTTTCTAAAAACAATTTAGCACTATACAGGCAGGTCGTCAAGGGCAATCTCTTCGTCGAGGTCTTCGGCTAATAATTTATCGGATAATAATTCCTCATCGATTTCTATTCCTGTTTCTTGTTTCTCTCCCATAAAAATAAGATGCCAATATGCAAATTTTATGCAAATAATACTAAGATTTGCATCATGCTTATTTCTTCCCTTCCTTAATTAATTCTGCAACGCTCGCCGGCACCTCTTCATAGTGCGAGAATTCCATCGTGTAACTCGCTCTTCCTTCAGTCATACTTCGGAGCTTCGTGACATATCCGAACATTTCGGAAAGCGGAACTTTCGCATCGACAACTTTTACATTTATTCTCTCCCCCATATGCTCAATGCGCCCTCTTTTTGAGGAAAGGTCTCCGGTAACATCTCCCAAAAATTTATCCGGCGTCACAACCTCAACTTTCATTATCGGCTCCAAAATGCAGGCGCCCGCGCGCTTAGCTGCCTCCTGCAAGGCGATGGAACCCGCAATCTTGAACGCCGCTTCCGAAGAGTCCACTTCGTGGTACGAACCGTCGTATAGGGCGGCTTTTAGATCTACCAACGGAAATCCGGCGACGACTCCTTTGTCCAGCGCCTCTTTTACTCCTTTTTCAACCGGCGTAATAAATTCCTGCGGCACAACTCCTCCTCTGATTTCATTTATAAATTCAAAACCCTTTCCCCGCTCATTTGGTTCAACACGTATCCAAACATGCCCATATTGTCCTCTCCCGCCGGATTGCTTGATGTATTTTCCTTCTGCTTCTGCCGTTTTTTTAATAGTTTCCTTGTAAGCAACCTGCGGACGACCCACATTTGCTTCAACTTTAAATTCTCTTTTCATGCGGTCCACAAGAATCTCCAGGTGAAGTTCTCCCATTCCTGAAATAATAGTTTCCATCGTTTCCTCGTCTCCTTTAATTCGAAATGTCGGGTCTTCTTCGGAAAGCCGGCGCAAAGCCAAGCCCATTTTTTCTTGGTCGGCTTTTGTTTTGGGTTCGATGCGCAATGATACGACGGGTTCCGGAAACACTATCGATTCCAATCTTATCGGATGTTCGGGGTCGCAAAGCGTGTCTCCGGTTTTTGTCGCTTTCATGCCGACAAGCGCGCCGATATCCCCGGCCTGCATTTCTTTTGCTTCTTCTCTATGGTTCGCGTGCATGCGCAAAATTCTTCCGACACGCTCTTTGTCGCCGGATTTGGAATTTAAAATATATGAACCGGCCGCTAATGTTCCTGAATAAATCCTGAAATAAGTAAGCTGTCCCACAAATGGATCCGTCTGCAGTTTAAAAGCTAGCGCCGTAAACGGCGAGTCGTCTTTCGCTTCGCGAAAAAGCTCGGCGTCAGTTTTGAGATCGTAACCTTTTACAGGAGGCAGGTCGCTTGGCGCCGGTAAATAATCAACTACGCCGTCCAACATCATCTGCACTCCTTTGTTTTTGAGCGCGGAGCCGCAAAAAACCGGAACAAGCGCATACGCAAGCGTTGCTTTTCTTAAAGCGGTTTTTAACTCGACGTCCGATATCTCTTTTCCTTCCAAAAATTTTTCTGTAAGTGCCTCGTCAGATTCGGCGATTTTCTCAACAAGTTTTTCGCGCCATTCCTGCGCTTCGGCTTTTTTCGCTTCCGGAATTTCTTCAACTGCAACCTCTTCCCCGTGCTCGCCTTCAAATTTTACGAATTTCATCCGCATCAAATCAATTATTCCGGAAAAATCTCCCTCCAAACCCACAGGGAGATTCAATGCAACGGCGTTGGGCGTTAAGCGGTCAATGATCGACTGAAAGCTTTTTATAAAAGACGCACCCATGCGATCCAATTTATTTACAAAGCAAATCCGGGGAACTTTATATTTATCAGCCTGACGCCAGACAGTTTCGGATTGCGGTTCTACCCCAGCAACCCCGTCAAAAACAACGACTCCGCCGTCGAGCACGCGCAAAGAACGCTCAACCTCAACCGTAAAATCCACGTGGCCAGGAGTATCAATGATATTTATGCGGTACTCGTGCGACTTGTCCTTTTTTTCATGTGAAATATATGAAGGCGTCCAAAAGCAGGTAGTTGCCGCAGAAGTAATAGTAATGCCGCGCTCCTGTTCTTGCTCCATCCAGTCCATAACCGCTTCTCCTTCGTGCACCTCGCCTATTTTGTGCGAAACTCCGGTATAAAAAAGCACCCGCTCGGAAACCGTGGTTTTTCCGGCGTCAATATGGGCAATGATGCCTATGTCGCGTACGCGCTCAATTGGATATTCCCGCATATCAGTTTATAGTTTTTAGTTTATAGTCCATAGTAACTAGTTTATAGATAATAGTTTTTAGTTTGTGGTTCTTAACTTATTTAACATTTTCATAATCTCAACTAAATCATTTTCCAAATTTTCTATATTTAATCTCAAGCTTGAAAACAATTCTTTTGAAATTTCTAATTGTGTTTCAATTTCAGCGCCTGATCCATAAGCAATAGCATAAAATTGTTTTTGATCTTTAGTCGTATTTCTTTTTGAGCCTTCGGCGATATTTGATGGAATCGAAACTGAAGCTCTTCTTAACTGACTAATTAGTCCAAACTTTTCTGAATCTGGAAACAATTCTGTCAATTTATAAATATTAACACAAAAACCTTTCGCCTTTTGCCAAACTATTAAATCTTTATAACCACCCTGCATATCTATAAACTAGGGACTATCAACTATAAACTAGTTAGTTACCATGCAAAATGGGCAAACGCGCGGTTGGCTTCGGCCATGCGGTGAGTATCTAATTTTTTCTTGATGGCAGAACCTTCGTTTTTGATGGCGAGTAAAATTTCTTCGGCCAATTTTTTTGACATTGGTTTGCCTTTCTTGGCGCGCGCGGCGGCTATAAGCCAGCGTATTGCAAGGGCATTTCTTCTCTCCGGAGAAACTTCACGGGGCACCTGGTATGTTGCCCCTCCCACCCGGCGAGGGCGAATCTCAACTAAAGGCGCAACATTTTTTAGCGCGGCCTCGAGCACCGCTACGGGGTTTTCCGCGTTCTGTACTTTACTCTTTTTTAATTCATCCAGCGCCCCCCAGATAACGCGCCTGGCAACGGCCTTCTCTCCCGATAGCATTAAATGATTTACGAACTTCGATAAAATTATCGAATCGTATATCGGGTCTGGGACTATTTCTCTGTTTTCTCTTTTTTTTCTTCGCATATTAACTAGTTTATAGTTTGTAGTCCTTAGCTTTTCGGACGTTTGGCGCCATATTTACTACGCTGTTGGCGGCGCTTATCAACGCCGGTCGTATCCAAAACGCCGCGGACAATATGGTACTGCACTCCGGGCAAGTCTTTTACGCGGCCCCCGCGGATAACAACAACCGAGTGTTCCTGCAGGGTGTGGCCTTCTCCCGGAATATACGCCGTTACCTCCATTCCGTTCGTTAACCTCACGCGGGCGACTTTCCGCAAAGCAGAGTTCGGCTTTTTCGGGGTCATGGTTTTGACGGAAAGGCAAACTCCCCGCTTGAAAGGAGACGGATAATACATGGGGCGGTTTTTCAGCACGTTAAAAGAGCGCGCTAAAGCCACCGACTTCGCCTTCGCGACTGATTTCTTCCTTGCTCCCCTTACTAATTGATTTACTGTCGGCATAACTTAATAAATCCGAGTTTAACAGATAAAAAAAATAGTGTCAACTTTACAAAAACTAAAACCCCGCGCCGGTAATGAGGCGAAAAAGATAATTCATGGCCGGCAAAATCGTCCAATCTAAAAATGGGGTAAAGAATACAATGACAAGTAAGATCATAAAACCGTAACTACCGAAAGATTCAAAAAACATCAGACCCCTCGGATAAATGGCTGAGAAAATTTTTGAGCCGTCCAAGGGCGGGATAGGAATTAAATTAAAAAGCGCCAGGCCCAAATTCAATATTGTGATCGATGCGATTATCGTCAAAAACTTTTCCGGCAATGAAAAAATATCCGAGAATCTGAAAAGCAATCCGAAAATCACGGCAATAATAATATTGCTCGCGGGCCCGGCGATGCCAACCAAAAACGGCCCCCATTTTTGATTCCTCAAGTTATACGGATTATAAGGCACGGGTTTTGCCCACCCAAACCCGATGAAGAGCGGAAGAAGTATCGTACCAACCGGGTCAATATGCGGAAGAGGGTTTAAGGTAAGCCTTCCTTCGTTTTTTGCCGTATCATCACCAAGCGCATAAGCCGTGGCGCCGTGCGAGACCTCGTGCACGATGATCGAGAAGAGTAAAATTAATATTCTAAATACGGAGTCGATTACTTGATTCATTTATATTTTATGATAGCATATTGAATTATGGCGAAAGTATGTACAATTTGTAAAAAAGGTTCTGTTGTAATGGGAACAAGGCGTTTGCTCCGAGGACATTACAACCTGACCAAAACATCAAGAAAATATCCCAACCTCCAATGGGCTTCTTTGCCGACGCCCCCCCTTCGCGAACGCTTCGGCGGGGCAAGCCGCATCAAGATCTGCACAAGGTGCCTAAAGGCGGGAAAACATCTTAAATTAAAAAAATAAAAAACTCCGGGTTAGCGGAGGTGTGTATGTTTTTTGAAAAATTTTTCGTTTGGCCGGCCGAGCTTTAAAGCCATCTTTTCATATACCGAGATAAGTCCTATAAAATTTTTTTCTGTAAACCATCCATCCACTTCTTCGTCTCCGATTTTTAAAACCAGCTCCGACGGCTCTTCTTTGCCTCTATGGGCTATGCGAAATATCGTTTTAAAATTTACCGGGCTTTCTGTCTCTTGTAAGCGCAAACCAAAATTTGCTTTGCTCCAAATGCCGCATTTCACAGAATCCTCGGACAGATTTTTATCTATTGTCTTGCATTTCCGCGAATCTTCGAAGCAAACAAAGTTTTCGGTAGGAAATGAACAGCCGTTATCGGGCTTATTTAAAACCAGAGAGTCTTTTTTCAAAATACCGAGATACAAATTGTTTTGACGAACATAATAAAGTTTTCCGCCAAAACCCGTGCAGCCTTCGTGCTTATCACTCGCGGAAAAAACAAAAACAAATTCGCCGACATGCTCGGAAACTCGCTTCTCGATATCTCGATAAACACATTCCACTTTGTCGTTCAAAAATCCGTAGCGCGCCAAAACAAAATCTTTGATCTTGTCTCCGGTCGTCTCGCCGGCTTTTACCAGCACTTGTATGGCAAGCAATAATTTATGCGCTTCTTCTTCATCTTTTCCGGCCTTTTCTTTATGCTCCTCGACTTGTTTTTGCAAAACAGCAATCTTTTTCAAGTCTTCCTGAGTATTTCTCATTTGCCAGCTCCTTTAAATCAAATCTAAAAGAAGCATATCAGGCCGATATACAGAAATCAAGTATTATTGGTTCTTTAACTATTAGTGTGGTGGATAACTAAAAAGCACGGCGGTATTAAGCTAAAAAAAGTCGAAACCCAATTAATAGCTTAATTAACCGCCGTGCATGAAAAAGGATATCATGAGAGCCTTTAA